>ERZ1740055.10-NODE-10-length-23270-cov-7.964075_pt1 | contig 23270 bp, 10 predicted proteins | sample MGYA00581747_ERZ1740055 | MGnify/ENA primary metagenome ERZ1740055 (study PRJEB43018, sample SAMN04849739) | marine metagenome | isolation source: floating plastic debris | place: Pacific Ocean | collected 2008-08-28 | study: EMG produced TPA metagenomics assembly...
ATATATATATATATATATATATATATATATATATATTATATATTATATATACATTAAATGATATTATATATATCATTAAGCTCACCTAGCAGTTTCTCATACATACACACACAAGCTAATTATCACATACGTACTGGCTGAAATAAACAGCAGACACGGTAAGCAGAGCTTTGTATATTTGCCTTCTAAAGTTCAGTACCAAATACATAATACGGGAATCATTCAATCATTTCGTTCAATTTATAAGTGTATCTGATTTCATTTACAAAATATAGCCGGATTATAAAGATACTAGAAATGGTTTGATTCAAATATTATACATCATATATCAACATTAACATCTCTTTCTCCCGGACGAAAAAAAATCTTAATTATAGAAAACACTCCTCTGATAAATGCTCCTTTTTGAAAGGAGCTTTGGCACTCGATCACACAACTCTAATTATTTCTATTTGTAATCATTGATAATTAATATACAGCTATAAAATTTTTTGCAGTTCAGGGTTTGTGAACCCCCAAGGTTTACTATAATCATGATACTATCAATCTTCTTCTAAAAATATACTATTTTGACCTTTATAATCTTTCAACGTAAAAGAGCGGGAATCGTTTGACCGTATTTGAATGGCTCCACAGCTGAATTTGGTTGTCTTCTTTTAAAATCAATGAAAAATTGACACATTTTACAGAAAATATTTCCTCTTTACCTGATTTCAGTTTGCAACCAGGTCATTTCACATACGAGTGGAAAAGAAAAATATGCTTAATAGGTGAATTGCAACAAACTTTGACTTAGCATTGCAGTTTTTTTTCTCCTTTTAAAATCAATAAAAATTTGACACATTTTACACAAAGTATTTTCTCTTTACCTGATTTCAGTTTAAACCAGGTCATTTTACACTCGAGTGGGAGAGAAAAAAAAAGGTTCAATGGACCAAATGTTAACTGAGTATTATATTGGTAGCAAATATTCAAAATTTACTTTTCTTTGGGTTTTACGGTAACAACACATTTCCGCCATTTACAGACTTAAATCTTCGGAAACCGCTTTGGTAACGTGGCTGCCACTCAAAATTTGACGTCACATTTGCAGTTCAATGGCAATTGCGTTAACTTCAGTCCCTAAACGTAGCCTGTGGCCATTTCTAATTATCTAACCATAAATAACCATTCAGGACAAGTTAATCCAATAACTATAAAGTATAAGCAGCTGAGCAAGAACTGTAATTGTGACGTTAACTTCGCAACTTGGGAGCTCTGCGGAGTCATTCTCGAACATATTTAACTATAGTCAAAGTTGCTCAGAGAATCTTTTGCTACCCTTTAAACAAAAAGCCAAATTTGTTGCAATTAAGTATAGAAACAGAGCGATACTTTTTAATTGTAGAGTTTTTATGCTTCTCGTGTAGCTCTTTTTAGATAACAAAATTGAAAATTTCCTAAATCATTAACGTAGCATCAAAGAATTTAATTGTAAATATATCATCTTAGTTTTCCCTATGTAAATTCTAACATTTATTTGAACATGTGTTTGCGTCTTGTTTACGCGTACTTTCAAATGCTCAAACGAAACCCATATGTGTGTTTTTTTCTGCGGCCTTGCATGAAAGATATTTCATGAATTTCTAACTAGAATGCATGTCAGCCATCATTGTATGAGACATATTTTCTTGCTGAATAATAGAAGGAGATGTCTGGGTAGACGGGATTATCTGGGCCCCTTGGTGCAAAGCGTGGTGCGCATGTGCGTGAGGATGACCAGGAGGCGGCATCATCATAGCATGTGGATGGCCGGGAATATACATTGTTTGTCCCATAGTACTTGGAGGCATCTGGGCTCTGTACGCATGCGTGGGAACTTGGCCATGCATTCCGTGTGGAGACGACATCGCGGGCATCTGTGGAATGGTACCAACTCCACTAACTGAAGGGTCATTGGCCATGTAACCTCTGGGTGGAAAATGCGCTCCCTGGGGTCCTTGCTCAAGATGGTAGTTTGGATGTCCTTGTGGATGGTGCTGATCCGGGTAGTATCCTGGGGGTGGGTGACCTGGACCGGGACCAAATCGAGGAGGGCCTGGTGAAGGAATGCCTTGGCCAATAGAATTTTTTCTTCTCCTTGATTTAAAAACTGTAACCACTGGCGATTTACCTGCTCTGTTGGAGGCGTCGATCATTGGCTGTACAATTCTCCTCCGCGCATTGATAAACCTACAACGCGAAACAAATCCACAGGGATGTTAGGAGGCAAAAAGATTCATTATCACTAACTGAAATACAAGACGATCAAACATGCAAGAAGAAACAACTTCCTATTTTTCCACCTCCTTGTTTCTCCTGATCTATCTAACTTTATCAGGAATTGAATCCCAATTCAAGAATTTCATCCAGCTACTCCTTCGAAAATGCTTAATCTGTGTACTTAACAGCGAAGTTAGTTCATAACCCCGTTTCTAATTAACGATGGTAAATTAGAAGTATATAGATTAGTGAATTGCGTTCGATTTTTGTTAAGAGCCCGAAACGCACAACTGAGGTAAGAAAATTTTATTTCTGCTATTTGCAGAAAAATGTTCACAATTTTAAAACACGACACTTATTCCGATAAAAAGTCTAACAATCAGCTTTAAACCTGATTTATTCTTTCACAAAGTAAAACAACTCGCCATGAGGTACGCGACAGTCGCGACTGCCATTTGCACATTGGCATGTGACGTCACAAAACAAGATAAATTATTCAAGATGGCGCAGAAAATGCCGACAAACGACGAAAATGTGTACAAAAAGGTCACCCTTAGTACCACGGGACTTCCAACCGAGTACCATAGGAATCACAAGATTATGGGTGCACAAAGGTAGTTTTTGATATGCTTAATTTAAATCTATTTGAAATCTGTACTGTATTGTACCTGTTTCTCGCACATAGCTGAAGAAGAACTACGTTTATTTAGTTTAATACACATACAGTCGAACAAAAGTAAATAAAAGGAAAACATTCTAAAACTCAACGTTAAGAAGTATGCCTTCTAAGATATTAAAAAATACTAACCACAGAATATTTTAACCTTTAAACACGAATGTTTGATTATACGGCTTTTGGCTCATAATCAAACGATTCCCAAAGATTTTAGCAGGGGTACGGTGCTAAAAATAAATTTAATGAATTTCAGTTTCCTTGATGATGTGAGCCAGATAAGAAGTATTATTAGCCTCTCACAAAAAATACATGGCTCGCAGTTAACGCCGACCCCCAGACCAATTATGAAAATATTAAGAAGCATTAATTAAAAGTTTGCCGGTTTTCTTTTAATTTTTCTCATTATTTTAGTTTTGGAAACATATAATTTTTATTTTCCAGCACTACTGAAAATAAGAATTAAAGAGAATGAAAGATTTTGTAACAAAAAATCCCCTCTCTTGTAAAACAATGTTTTTTTCTATTTTTTATCTTGTAAATATTTTGTTTAAAGGGAAGCTGGACGCTCAAATTATTTTTTTGTGTTGATGCTGTGCATATATCTGAGATTCCACAAATGTAGATTTTAGAGCGATTCAATGATCTCTATTTTAAAAAAGTTGTTACAAAAAGGGCCAGTAAAACCTTCAGTAGGGCGCCATTTTGCACTTTTGCCGCGATCAGAAAAGTAGCCTCTGACGTCAGAAAGTCAAACCATAAGTTTGCCCTGTTTGCTTAAACTTTTTGCGAGATTATAATGTAGAAACATTATTTTTATTTGTATAAATTGAGTCTCTCTTTGTTGTGTGCTGTAACACTATTTATTTGTTATTTAATTTTAAGGACGCGTACGGATGGATGAATTGGTATAATAACATATTTCTGAATTTCCTCACAGATGTAGTTTAATACATCAAAAATAGTTTGGAGTTAAGCTTCATTTTTTAGAGCATCGAACAACTTCTTAAAAACAATATGAGAAGGCTAGGTATAGACTCGCCATTTCCATTAAAACTTAAATTTATATAAAAAAAGGAGAACGTTTTTAAGAGAAAGAAAATTCTCTAACAAGTTAAAGGCATATTTTTTTTACGTAAAGTAAGCTAACGGCATTGTAAAACAGAGGGTCCTGGGGAGGAGCGGTACCAATCCCATTTCCCAGTTCATTTTCTTTCAAAATCCCACTTCGCAATTCTCAAATCCCATTCCGATTTTTTAACATTTTTTCCCATTCCCAGTGACCTAATCCCAGTCCCAGTGTGGCTTAAACTCTATTTTCCCAGGGCAAAACCTGCCAGTCCCAAAATTCCCATTTTACCCCTTCAGGGTCCTCTAAAACACACTGACGGTGGGAGTTGTCTATAAATATCAAATCTGGATAATAATTCTTAAACTACTGCTATTTGGACCAGCTGGAAAGCTTAAATCAAGTCATTACAAAAGTGAAAACTGAAACTTAAATCTTGATTGTTTTTATCGCTCGCCGACTTAGTGTGGCAGACTGCAAACAATGACGTCAGCAAGAAACTGCCTGTCCAACAATCTATAAGAGCATGACTTTCTATTTCACTCTCATAGAAAACTAGTCTGGAATCAGAAGTAAATATAAAAATCAATTGAAATATATTATATACAGCTGAATAAAACAATATTAAGGATCACTGACATCTCTGACTGTCTTCAAGCATAAACCAAACACGAGTCAAATTAATTCTGTCTGGAAGAGCTATTTTCTTGATTATGTCTACCAAAATTGTTTGAGGCTTCAGCTGAGTCATCACGATGTATAACAAATGTAATAAGTCAGCAACAAAAAATAGAATTATTTTGCCAGCTCGTGTTTTACATACTAAGTATCAAACTAATGGACCTAACTTCCTGTCTAAATGGAGTCAAAACTTCCGTACTGATTAATTTCCGAGGGAAGATGAAACCAACAGTAAAAGTACATTTTGCAAACACGTGATGAAAAGGCCGAATTAAGAGAAAATAGACCTCGATACATTTCATCTCAATCTGGGTCATAAAATAAACTAATGATTTATTCTAGTCCAGAGGGGTAATTTATAGGATTTCGGTGACATATATAGATAATATTGAAGGTATTAGGAAACAAACGTGGCATCGAGATGACACGAAACACGACATTACTTACCAGTTGTTGACCTGTAATATCGTCAGCCCTGTTTCTTGGGCTAACTGCCGCTTTTGCTCTTCCGAAGGATAAGGATGCTGTAGAGTTTCAAAACGAAAGTATTTTAAACACTGTTAACAGTAAAATGTATTACGACAAAAGATCGATTTATGTTTTAGTATTCTCGTCAAAACAAGCAATGAATTTGAAAGCAGCTTTTGACAACTTTGTTCAAATTTATAAACGGCCAAAACCAGATATAAAGTTCATTTTCATTAACTTTTTAGGGTGGGAATCAGTTGAGACTGAGAAAGCAGTTAAATCTCCATCGACTCCTTCACTGACTGAGAGATAAGCTATTGGAAGAGGTTAATATGTGTTTCTTGTGGCCATTTCAGGGACTGAAAGTGAAAATCAGTTACAATATCTGATTTCCTAACAATTGATTCTCGTACTCGTCTGCACTTTTAACCATCCGTTTACAAAATAGATGTTACAAACAGCAAATTTAAATCTGCCAATAGTCAGAGTTTATAAGATCTTACACTAAAACGTAAAGAGAAATGAAAGGCTAGAGGGGTTTTTTTTTGAAAAAAAAAATAAAAACAATCAAAACTAAAAGATTTACCAAGGTTCTTTTATTAAACAAACTATTTTAATATCGAAGTAAAGCTTGTGAAAAATCTTTTTACTTTGTTTGGTTCAGTTAAGGTGTTAATAAACATGTAAATTAGTGAGCAGAGCGATTTATTGATGAAACAAAAACATTTAGTTTTGCTTTGAATCTTAAATAAATATGGAATACCACGAATGGTTTCTGTTTAGGTGACAATCATTCAAAACACGAGATTAACAGTATGTTTGCACATCAGTTGACAACTTGTTTCTGTTATTAAAAACGTTGTTTCGTAAAGTTGACAGAAGATAATTGATCACACTGAGGAAGGAAATTTCGTAAAAAGGAATAAATCTCCCAAAGCCGAAAAGACAACAATGGTATATTTTAAGATCAATGCTATCATCTAAAAACGAAAAAGTCAATCAAAACTGAAATTTCTAAAAAAATGTTTGCTTAGCAACGTAAATTTATATTCATAATGTGTCCGATGTCTCAAGAGTATAAGACTTATATCAGTATTTCAGATTTAGATTATGTGTTCTTTATGTTATAGCCTTACGAGGTTTTGTGAGACTTAAAAGACAATTAAACTTTAAAAGCGATTAAGTGATAAACTCTTCTAAGTAAAAACACTTGCACTTAAGTTTTTTTAAAGTCAAATTCAGCAAACCTTGCGCCACAAAAATTGGCAATCTAAAACCCAATGAAGCAAACATTCTCTGTAATGCCCCCTCAGTTTATTGGGTTTTGTTAACTGATTCATCGTTAGAATGAAGAACTACACGAGTGACCATTTTAACTGTAGTTTCGTCCAACAAATATAACACGCAACATACTTGTTTCACGCGATATTCGGAATTTTCTAAGATAATAATAATAGTAAATGCAAAATGTCAACAAAGTTTGCTTCAGCAAAACAATCAAACTTTTCCTCTAACTTGGTAATCTGAAACATACTAATACTGCGGAAAATTCAGTTGATAGTGATAAATTTTACTATCAATTTAATAAAAAAAAAATTCTTTCCCGCTGGTTTAAAACTAGACCAGAAAATTACTCCACGAGATTTGTTGATTCAAATAAAACATTTCAAACAAATATATAATCAAAATGGGAAACACATCACTGATTATTAAAATTCCTCCTAGCTGCAAACTAAATAAATAGTCTAAAAGTTAAACTTTAAGAAAACATGACGCCTTCAATCGACATTCGAGCCAAATGAAAGGGCTTTTCATGTTGAAAAACACAGAAATAAACTGTGTAAACTGAAAAAGACCTATTCTATAAAAAAAGAATCCAGTTTCGATTCAAGTGTTTGTGAGGGAACAAAGGGTGAAGAAGATGCTAAAACTGTATTACTGAGTTCGCACCACAAATTAAAACGTGCGCGAGTCACTGCACAAACTTCATCAAGTTTGTAAAATCCTTGACCTTATTTCATATTTTTTACCCCCAAAAGCTACTTTATACATTTTTCAGTCACAACGAATTGAAAGTTATCTTTTCTCTCGCCATTAAATACGATACAAAATATCTGGAGTTTTGGTAACTAGTTATTGCAAGCGAACAAAAGTGATTTGTCGTTCATGACAAATTTTTATAGTAAATATGACTCTTATCTGTCATCCATTGTATCAGTTTGATTCACGTGTTGGGACAATGTTCTTCAAAAAGACAGTGTAGCTCTGGTGTCGAATTTATTCAAGCTGTATTACAAAAGAGAATCTAGTACAAAAAACGGGTCTTATATTCACTAGTTGTTTGCTTTTAACATAAACGCGTCAAAACAATAAACCTGTCCAATATATAAGAATCCTTGCTCTTGAAAGAAATTCTTTTTTATCAAAAATTCTTCTTGCAAAGACATAGCCAAATTTCCTATGTTTTGTATCTCGCGTTTGTTCACAAACTGGAAAATCACTTTTCCATCCCAGAGGGAAAACAGTAGTAATTCTCCCAAAAATATCTATAAAGAAGAGAAAACCAGTGCCAAACACTAATAATTTGCAATGATCAAAAGTTTGTTGTAGTTGGTAATTGTTACGCCCTCAAAATCAACCAAGTATGTTGCCTGTACCCCGTAATACGGAACGATCTTGACAGCTTGATTGGAACCATTTCACAAACTGATAAAACTATTTTGTTCATAATTTTAATAAAATAACCTCTAGCTAAATTGTACAAGTCCTTGGTACAAATGCTTACGCTTGACTGTCAACACGAGGAATAAACGCGACTCAATTCAAACAGGAACTGGCATACGAAGATTGCATGGAAAGAGAAGTGTGACTTTAAAGGCGAAGTAAATGAATTTGATGAAAAAAAACAAGTTAAAGTTTTCTCACTTACCGTTAAATGCTGGAAAAGCCACGCTTTCATAATATTTGTAGCAGCTTTAGGAAATATCCCTCTTTTCTTTTGCCGCTTTTTTTCCGAGTCATCATCCGTATCTCCTGTGCCATCATCCGACCCAAGTGATGTGTTCAATGATGGATCTGAGGAAATTTGAAGGTTTTTAGAATCCGCAGTTTCACTCTGCATTTCTTGCAAAGATAAACTTCAAAAACCGCACGGAGAGATATAAATCTTCTTATATCTATTCACATACGACACAGGTTGTTTTTTGTCTGCCTGCATTATGGATAAACGCACCAGTATTCAAGCAAAAACACCATTTTTGGTATCACTATGGGCCACAAGTTACTGGTTAGCAAGCAAAAAAGGCACTATAAAGCTATATATTATGATTCCCTTTCCATAAACTAGCATATAATTCGTTTTTCTGTAAAGCCTAAAGGATTTATCATGTATTGTTCATTTAACTGCTAAAGGAGTTAATGTCCTTAACTAACTATCAGTGTCAGAATTTAGGGAAACAGTAATGTTTTATTGGATTTGTTTTGGATATTGAGCTGAAAATATTGTTATATGTCAACTGTGGAAGAACAAAGATCTTGGCGCAGTACAAAAAATAAATATCGATTAAAAATATACGAAGGCAATACTAGTTAGTTAACGCACGAGGAGATGAATTCCTTTCAGCTTTTTAGAAGAATAATCATAAAAGACATATAAAACAAATACAAAGTGTAAAAAAGAATCACAAATGTGATACATCTTAAAAAGAATTTGTTAAGTTTCAGCCCAAAACTTGTGAACAACTGGAGGAGATGCCAGCAATTTTACATTCATGCAAAGAACTTGCCTGCAATTACTGCGAGTCAGTTTTTTTTCCTTTCAGCTTTTTTGTTTTTTTGTTTTGTTTTTTGTTTTTTGTCTTTTCAGAAATCAATGAAAACATACTTTTACCACGGGACCTTTCAAAACGATACAATAATAATGATAAAAGTTCTTTACGGGTACTTGAAGGTTACGCCTGATGCAACAACCTTCAATTTCTCACTGACAATAAACTTCAAACTCCTTGTCAGCTTCATTTTCGAGCACCATTAACATTGTATTTTTATTGGCCTACCTTTAGACTCAAGACCTAAAACATTTCCCTTTTTAACCGGAGAGACCTTTCCAGTACAAGTACTGGAATTGACAAGATTTCTGGCGAGATCCATTATCATATATCTATGAGTTTCTTTTGAAGCTAGTAACAATCCTTTCGTGAGACAGGTGAGACTACGATTGAATCCCGCACGCGTTGACAGAATTCATATATTGAAAACGATCCACATAGATGCTACATTGAGACATCGAGGAAATGTTAACACAAGAAAATTCTACGACATAAATAAGACTTTAGAATGCTAAGTACACATTCTGATTGATGGAAAGACAACTTGACAGCCGTATGAAAAGTGAGCCATGGCCGAATAGCAGCTGCTCCGAAATCGAGCAACACTTGGAGATATGACAGAACCGCTTGACGGAGATTAAAATACAATATTTTCAACTTTTAAGCTCACTTGAAAAATTCTTTGGCTCGCTACTATGATTTGGAATGATACTTTAAAACTGGTCTTTCGCAAATGTGTAACTGGCGAGGAAATTATTAACATAAAAAAATTATCACAGAAGGGAACAAAATAATATTACTGTAGCATGTCACAACTTTTTGTCAAACGTGTCTAATATCGCTCTCTCGTTGCCATTTTCGGCACGCTCTTGACTTAACAAACAGGATTAATTATGCACAAACAAAATTTTTTTTTTTTTTTTTTTTGACTTCTCCAATTTTACACAAAAATTGATAAACTATCTCCTTACTTCTTCACTTCCTGACATGAGCAATTGAGGGCGATGTAAGATAAACATGGTAACCTAGATGTTCTTTCAAACGTAAAGAAATTGGAAACCCCAAGCCTATTTGTATGCTGCTTAATGTTATGATAAGGGTTAGGATCAGCTAAAACCTATCAGCTATCCTCAATTAATTGATTTGTTCAGCTAAGGCATAGCTTTGATAATTTAGCTAACATTTCACCAACGTGACAAAGATTTCTAACGAGATATTATTCACGAGATGACATGACACTCTCCACTCTAGTCTTCATACTGTCAGGACAGGCACCATCAACGCCTGGTCAAGTACTTAGTAAAAGCTTATATATTTAGCTCTTCACCTGCGCTTTCATGACAACAATAATAGCTTCGAATGCGTCCTCTGTAGAGTGAACTGCTATCAGCGTTAAAATTAACGATTTTGTGAATATTTCGTGAAGTTGCAGCTGACTGCATTTTTGGGCTTGTTTTTCTTTTTAGAAAGGGAAGTCTTTGCAATTGCACACTCAAGGTGGGCCAGTTACACTGGTCTTCATTATAAAAATTTTGAGCACTTCCTAGCTGATTGTAGATATAAACTATGACGAAAGTGTAATAAATTATGAGATGACAGTACTTCAGGAAATTACTGGAGGAAATTGCAGTGGCTACCTTGTCAGATTTATCAAGGAATCAAAGGGTAGTGTCAACGGAAAGACAGTGGAAAAAATAGCACAGTATACATACACTTAAATGAAAAAGCCCAATCGGCCGTAAATTCAAAATCCAGAATAATTAAAGGTTGAAATGAAGTCTTAACGAAGCCCAACTAAGATACATTTTGCAAACTTTGTCGAATCATTTTAAATATTTTTAAAAACAGTCTGTTCTTTTTTTTTGAAAAAAAAAGGCGAAGAGAAAGGAGCTATGACAAAATCCCACTAATTATACTCTCATTCAAATTACAAAAATTCTTTCGTTAATGCCCCGTAATCGTTTACACAGGAAAAAACCCCATTTCCTAGATTTCCTATCAGTATTACACAAATATATAACTAAGCAAATGCATCTAAGTCAACCCCCATATATAAGCAAATTCAATTTCCATCAGGAGTTTTCGCTGTTGACAAATCAGTAAACGACATTGGCACATCTGCCTTCACTTGTTAATTTCATCATCTTCGCTCTGTCACAATAATTTTAGCAAGAGCAAGTTTTTCTTTATGTTTTCAAACAATAGAATCCCTGCTCTAAAAAGAGGTTTTTTTTGAACCGTTCAATTTAGCTCAATTGTAACTTTTCTTTGACAATTAACTATGTTTGTACATGGAGGGCTTGCCATGTCAAATCGGTAGATAGATGATAAATGAAGGCGTTTGCAAGCGAGAGACACACGCGATAACAAGTGACCGCAAAAAAACCTACTGCAGGATTTGAAAAGCTATTATCACAGTTTGTCTGTTTGTCACTCAAAACAAATCCCAAAAACCACACGAGGGAAATTTCTTGACATGATTTTTTTTCAGATCGAACAACGACATATAATGATTTGTCTAGCACGCATATGAAAGTGATCGAAATTTACATATCTGTCCCTTTCTTGTCGTGTTCCATGTAAAATGATATTCTTTTTAATTACCGAGAGAAAGAAACCTTTGTGCAGCTGTGTCAACAAGAACCTCGAGCTTTCAACTCAATAAAAGCCTAGAAGAATAAAAGCATTTTTGAACCAATAATTTCTCTATTCATTCTCACTCTTTATATAATCACAAACGCGGACTAACACGAAAAAGCAACGTGTTTAGCATAATAAAAGCTCAAAAAAACAATGCCTAAGATAAGTTGTTCTTTAGTGAAATATTATTGAGGACATTATTAAAAAGACATTCAAGACGGAAACAATTTAATAAAGAAGTGATGGAACTGTCGATTTTAATAAAGCCAACTTCATCCTTACCTTCCGGCGTTTCTGGCCCTTCTAGACCAGAATTTGAGAGTGGCTGGGTGGGGGACTGAATGTTTTGCCCCGAGTTGGTATTTTCACTTGGTGGAACTGAATTCCAGTTCTGCTGACTCGTTGGCTGTGAGAAAAATTTGCATACAACTTGAGTATGGAGGATCGCGTGAACTATTCGGTTGTTATCATCCAAACATAATTTGAACAATAGATATTCACAGTAATGACAGAAAGTGAATAGAAAAAGCAAAGATTGAGCTGCAACTCTTTTTCTCGTCAATGATTACAACATGACGACCGTATTACTTACACGACAACACGTACTAATTACCCTAAACTTTTCCAACTGTTGGCCTCTTGCGTGTTGAGTTTTGGAAATCTAGAGCTTGCAAGTAAATTATTGACCGCGAAATTTTTTCGCCATCTGTTAAAATGTATCTTTAAAAATAGTAGGGCCGAAAGCTCGAAGCGAAGACAGGTAGAAAATGATTGTTTAAAGTTTCTGTCACAAAAAATAAGAGGTGTGAATTTGATCTTAGATAAATGCTTCAGCTCTAGGGCGCGAAAGGACTGTTTCAACACGTCAACCCGCCAAACGAACTGTCGTAACACTATAAAAACTTTAACAGATTGACAAAACACAACAGCAAATTAAGTGTCTTATTTAATGCCTAAGGTGTTCAAAATGACTTTTGCAAGACGGTCCGCGCAATTGGAACTACTTAGAAAAGAGAAAAATGAAAAGCTAAACAAACAATGATCAGTTTAGAAAACAACTCCACGGGAGATGAATAAAAAGAGAAACGGCGCGCTTTATGTATTTAAGTTATTTCTGGTGCCAAACAGGCCTATCTTGCGATTTTGAGAGCTTAAAATATTGGCAACACTCGTTTTAATAGCCTTTCATCCACTTAGAAGATAATTTGATGTTGTAAAAGAAATTTACACCTAAGAAGTATTGTCCAGCTCCAGGTTACGCGCAACAGAGATGGTATAGCATTAAACGGGACAAGTACTCACATATCTCCGTTGCAGTACCTGTAAGGACTCCTCCAGCGGGCTTCCTGGGGTACCATCACTGTCCCCTTTACCTTTACTGCTTCCTTCCTTTTCGTCCATCACCAAGTCGATGGGCATTTTACCCTTGAGACAGGCAATGTATCGCTTACAAAAATTATCACACAGCTCGTGCACCTTCGAAGAAAAGTTAAGATTAAATTATTCAATTTTTTGTCCGAGATAGCTTCCAATTTATAACTAACCGTTGTATTAGCACAGAGAAATACCTTTGAAATCCAATGAATAAAAGCAAGTGACAGGGCGAGATTAAATTTCTATCTGAAGATAACGTTAATTTATGCATTATGCAAATTATCGTCTGAAATTCGTCTGAGGAGTTTATAAACACAGAGAGACAAGCCGAAGGATAAGACTAAACTGCAATGTTGGCAGTAATTTTACGAGACTTAAAATAGCAGAGCGTTGCGGCTCAGCAAACGGTTAGCATTTTTATAATTGTTTTAATCGAATAAACATTAGAATGGTTTTACAAAGCTTACCTTTTCAAGCTCCAATAAGTGAAATCTAAGAACTTGTATAGATTGAATCATCTAAAAAGGAAGTTGTAAGAAGTTGATAAGCCGTGAGCAATTTCCAAAGCAACGGCCCTCATGGAAGTAAAACAGAAAACTGGACTGTTAAATATCGAAACCAGCTCATAAATGTACACCAAAAGCATGTGGTACTATTTGTCTTATTTAAATTCAATCAACTGGGTTTGTATTAATATTTTAATACGTCCACACACAAAGCGTATAGTTTGTGGGTTTTTAAAAATAAAACAACACTTACCAAACTATCGACTTCGTGGTTTGAGGAGAAAATGGTCTTGTCACCTCTAAACTGTGAAAGATAAAGATAGCATGAGCGTTATTCCACAGACAGCAAGGTCACAACAACGTGATTCAAAAAATACTATGGAACCGGTTCAGAACATAACGTCAGACTAATAAACATAGATAAAATATATCCTGCTGTCCACATTATAGGTAAATTTGTATCAAGCTACGTGACTGACCTGGAAAAGAATAACAAGTCAACAAACCTGTTTTGCGAATGCAGAAATATCTTCATTGAATGAAGCTGACGAGCATACATCACCGCCGACTGCCCCTGGTTCGCGTGGAGTGCAAGTAGCAAGTTCGCACTTTTCAAAGATAAGAGCCAACAGTGGGAAAAGTGGATGCCTGTAAAGTGCACGAGGTACAAATATAATGAGACACGTCTAATTTATTTCTTTTACAACATTAGTCAGGTATGATTCTTTCTTCCCGCTGAAATATCTCACCTTAGAAAGCGATAAAAGCGCGTGTTATCTGTTTGTTGCTACGCTTACTGCATCACTGAACTCGATAATTCAAGACTCCATTGAGTTGATGTGTTTGAATATGAATTGTTTCACACCTTCAAGCTTCGTTTTAATAATTATCGCCATTGTGTAGCAGTTATTACACACGATTGCTGATCAAGGAATCAGTTAGAACTTACAGGTAAGACTGACAAGTAAATTGTTTCGCTTGAAATCTACCTACCCATATATTAACTCCTTATCTCTCTTATGAATATCAGACACTGTGGTCATAACGGACGCGGACACAGAAGGAGGAGGGTGATGGTACGACGAGCTTACGCTCGTGTGATTCATGTGTGGCTGTAGTTGGCCCGCAGACGAATTCCGAGTGTGCTCATATATCGATGCTGGTCCCTCCATGCCTGCGAAGGATCCCACATCATCGTATGGCTGAAAAATACAACAATCCTGTCAGCTGATACAAAGAATACATATTGTATGTTCAAATCAAATGGTCGCGCAATTCTAATCAGTCTCGCGAAATATGCACAACAAATTTCACGCCATCGAGCTGGCAGGCCAAGCACTGACCCGTTGCGCCATACGGTATGGCCGAGCTGAGTTTGTTCCACGTTGTGATTTAGATCGCTGTATGCAAACTCGTTATCGCACAATTGCAGTAAATGTTTAATCCCGAATACTGACAATCGCTTTGGTGCTAACACAGTTGGATAGCTTTTTAAACTTACAACCCGTCAACCGTATGTAAGAAAAAGATGTTTAGCCCCGTCAACACAACCAGTAACGAATTGTCAAGCTTGTCTCGTGGCTTTTGGTCACAACTCTGTCAATCACTAGTCAGAATCTTCACAGATCTTGTCACTTGTTCAAGATGGAGAATATAGCCATCGATCAGAACGCTTTTCAGTTCTACCGGAAAGTTGCCAATGAGTGTTACGAGTTTGAAGGGCTGAGAATTTAATACAGGAAGGATATTCTTTTCGTTTATAATATATTGATTCTCAAACACTTATGAGGCTTTCAACATGAATAAAAGCATGCTATCAGGCCAAAGTAAATGAGACTCTTACAGTTAATTCTCCAGTTTCATGCTATAAAAACCAGCCACTTTTTAATAAGACGTGGTGGAACCAATTAGTGACAGCAACCAATCAGAGGGCGGGAAAATCGTCATACTAAATAATGTGTCTAAACATTTCAATCTTTATTGTCTTAGCTATCACGGCACACTGCACAGAACCCGGGGCGTGTCGATCTTTTCAAAACATACAACAAAGTAATCCACAGCAATTTGAAAATGAAAAATAAACATAAGAGAATACAAGGACGATTTTAGTAGTGGCAAAGACTTCGTGTTTGTATTGCCGTCATTTCACAACCTTATTTAATCACAACACAAAACAATTTATAAATGTCGTGAAATACCGGGAAGTATGTAAAACAACCATTGTATTGCAAGTGATTGACAGCCTTTGAACACCTGCTGTTAATTGGCTTTGTAATGTTTCTTCTTTCGTTCAGCTTTGCACCACACAAAACGAACTTTAATATACAAGTTAAAACACAAACACAACTGAATTAAAAAAATATACAAAACAACGTTGGCCAAAGTTTCTTTCTTAGTGTTGCGGCGAGTTGAAGTTTCACTTTCTGTACTTTAAATTGCTTTTTATTAAATTTGTTGTATCGTGGAAGTGCCTTTGATGGATTATGTTTCGTTATCAATTTCCTTGTCTCTGCGATAACGATGAAATGCGACTCCCTTTGTCAAGACTGACATTTGGGCGGAGAAGCACGACACCCCGCAAACGACAACATGTCGGTTTGAACACCCTTGAAACTACACAAAATAGAAAGCTTGACAGTCCTCAGTGTGAATTTCATTGTCATTAAATGATGTTAACTCTTGTGGGTTTTCGTGATCCGCTAGTTTGAACTTCAAGTCTATACGATGAACGATCGGCATCAGCCAAAACACTGATTGGAATGATTGATTCCTAATAATGTCTGGTTTTGTCTTCATTCTGTATTTAAAAATCTTTATCAGTGCATTTGAAAGGAAGGAAAACGTAGTTGAGGTGAGCCTAACAACTAAAAACAGGTAATAGAGTTTCAAACATTTTATTACCGGCTCTAAAATGCTTTCAAAGCAAAGTCTAAAATCTAAAAGCGTAGTGAAAACTATCAACGAAATCGGAGCTCCTTTCCCGTGGGCCACGTATGGCGTATAAGTAACGCATCAAGAACACATTGATGCTAATATTCATGGTTTAAAAGCACAACAAACACTAAAAATGATTCCTTTCGCTGAGCAATCATGTTTTAAACTTTAATGCCGATTTAGAAAAGTTTCTGATTACAAGTGAGCGCTATCTCATCAACAGATGTTTTTGTCTGTTTCAAGGAATATCTAGTTTTCAAAATGAAATGATCATCGAACTTTGTTTTCTCGTGCGCAGGAATCAAACGAATAGGAACAAGCACTTGCAATTCTTTGTCAGAAAACAATCAACAGCGCTTTTTTGAAGACTCTTTCTGTCGTCAGTTTTAACAACAGAAAACAAATGTCTCAGCTCTCTAGTTTCTTGATCCATCAGCGCATAAAGTGAGAGGTTACGAGAAAAGGCGATCGCAACTCAAATCCTAAGGCAGATTTGTCATTTTGTTGTTATACATTTCAGCATTTAGTCAAGAAACTGTCGTAGCTGGTGAAAACCTCTCACGTTGCTTGACATTTGCTAATGAGATCTGCATGGCTCAGACTCTGTGTAATTCCTGTGCGATAAAACCTGGTATTTTAGATACATTCAACAAACATGAAACGTTGAGTTGGCGGGTCGGTAAATTATTTAAGACAAAACCATTCGGGGAGGAGCACTTAATAACCGCGATCAGGTATAATCAAAAATATTTGTCATTAATATCTTAGGTTTTTCAAAATGCTGCATTTCTCCCAAAAAAACAGCAATTACGAAGATGTTGGTTTTGTTGTCTAATTCGTAAGGCGCTCGACTTTAGAATTAGGAACAGATTTGGTTAAACTGTATACGTCGGTAAACCATTCTCTGCACGATGGATAACCGTTTTAAAAACATCTTAAACGACTTAGTGTTGTAGATGTCTTAAGGCTCGTTCACTGCCAGTATTATCTGTTGCTGTCAGAAAGCAGGAACTTAAAATACAGTCATGAAAGAAAACTGTAAGTGATAAATGTTAAACCATTAAATGGTAAACTTACTGACAAGTCTCCGTTAACCACAACGGGGAAGTTGGAAGTCCGTTCGCTCACAGGTCACGAATCTTTGTTCAAGATAGTATAACAAAATGAAAAAAAAAACATGTCATTGCATTTTAATTTTTACTCCTGTCAAAATTATTTTTTTAATAAAATATCGCAGTGATTAACTTAAAATGATCCCATATTTCTTGTGAGTTGTATGATTAACGAAATTGTGTTGTATTCGTTATTAAATATTTGTTTCTCTTTATCAACAATTATGCGAGTTTGAAATGTAGCTGAAAGAAAATAAATCGAGATATCGTGCTTTCTTTGACAGAATGTTTAGAGATCGCAAACCATCAAAAACCACCATGGCACTCAGCCTTATAAGATTTTTATTATGGTGTTCTGATGCCTTTGATAAACATATGCTAAACTAAAGCAAAACAGTTGAAAATGATGGCAAAATCTCGGTTAGATAACAAGTTGATATTTGTGGTTGTAAAATAAAACAAATACATCGGATTTCGATGGACTGTTGCGTTTTTTCCCACCTCCTAGCGGGGTCATGGCATGCTGTTGTAATTGCTTGATAATACCAAAATACAGTGAAACGTATCTTTTGCTGGCGGCGCGTGTATGTGATAAGAATTGCTACAAATCACTCATGCAAATGGACTGTATCAGCGACAGCGGCAAGCTGATATCGATATGAAAAACAGTTCTAAGTTCCTTCACCGATAACAATTGCAATTTCATCGAACCCTAAACTGTGTATTAAGTCAAATAAAGCAGCACTACATTACATCATCTCACTGGTTGCACCTTTATACAAAGTTACGATTCCTATAAAACATGGCTTGCGTCTTTTTTCCTTTGGTCGTGTTGTACTCGAATTCAACGGCAAAGCTGTACGTGAAACATGGCTTCTTATAAAATGGAATGGTGAAACATATTGGCCCACTGTTCGATTGCATGTTATGTAAGATAGAACTTAAATAATAATTGAACGTTTGAAAACTTAGCCAATATAAAAAGGTAGAGACAGAATTTGAATAAACTTTGTCTGTTATATGATTTTGTAACGAAAATAAGTCACTTGAGTGACTGAACACAACCGAAGTTAACATGGCCTAGACCGATCTTCATTGATCAAACGCCGCGGGCGGTTATCAACCGTGCAGTTTTGGCAATTTCGACAAAGAAATAAGCCTTTGTATTTATGTCCACATACATGACAGTATCATTCGCCATTAACGACCCGAAATTTTGCAAACTTTACCATTATTGGTGTCGAAAGGAAGAACTGTAAACAAACACAACAATTCGTTATTCATCAAGCGTTGCAGAACACGATGCGGCAAACCGATTGTGTTTATTATTGTTTTGCTGTAATTTCCGCCGTAATAACTTATCTCATAGCTTTCTTCTCAATAACAAAAGCTCTTAGTGAATTGCTTAAAAGCTGCTATGTAGTTCCCACCAGTTTCATTACCGCGTAGCTACAACATTTGCTCACTGACCATATTCGAGCATTGTGGTAATCAATTCTTCTCTAGCGCGCTCTGTCTTAATTTTGGGCTATCTGATGTATAAAAAATGAAGAGAAAGCGTACAGTTGAAGTATTTTTGTAAAAAAAAGCTATATTCAACCATAAAAAATAACACAAACTTAAGAAATTTATCATAAATCTTGACATGCAGTCAAACGACATGTTTTGAAAACAAGCGCATGACTGACGTGAGAGCTGAACATCTGTTTAGACTATTTCTCAAAAGCGTACCTGCCCTCATTTTAATCGAACTTGATGTAAATCTGAAATAGGAGTTTTTCTCCGAGCTCGACGATACCACGAAAATAGTGCAACCTCTATTCACCAGTTGTGAAACTCAGCGTCCACTGAAAGCTGAATCTCACTCACTATGCACGTAAACGAGGTCGACTGAAGGCGCTGAAGTTCGGTTTAAAATTACCATCATGGGTGTTCTCATTAAAAATTATCTAGAAAAAGGCTTTTTAAAAACTAGCCACCGTTAAAAAGATTTGTGTTGCTAGCGCAATAATGTGTGCCGACAAAAGGTGCTGACCTTTAAATACTTTATATTGCACAATTTTATATAATCAACATTTCATAGCTGGCTTGAGCCCTTCAACTGAGTTCTCGAGCGTGACACCTTAATCCATCCTGAAGGCAAAATTAGAATTAAAAACAGGTTGATTTAACACAGTCTTATAAGAGGTTTTTATTAGTACCCTGTAATTATCGATTAAAACTAAAATCAGACAAGTAATACGTGATTTTCTGAGGCGTGCAACCCAAAATAGAACACACTTACAAACAGTCTGATATAAGATGACAAGAACTTCCTTTTGATGTATGATATATCAAAACCATTACATGAGCTCACAGTTTGTATTTGAAAAAAACTAATACAAACGAACAAACATGTAATTATTCTTACCTCTGGCGTACACTTCAGTTCTAAGAATGCCAAACCAAAGTATATTGAAAAGATTATTGAGGTATAACGGTTGTATTAGACTCGGTATGTTTATAGTTTTTTGAACAATTTAAAAACTGACTGTAGACATGAAGTCTGAGGAGGCCATTTCTAATACTCATATTACTGAACACTAAATTACTGTCTAAAATATAAGTATTGCTTTCTTGAGGAAAATGAAATATATAACTTAACCATAGAAAGAACCAGCATTTTCGAGTTATGTTTTTTTCCACTTCCGTTGTAAAATATCTGAATATAAAGGGTCTTTCTTCCCCAAGTTATATTACTGATCAACGCAGACTGGAGAAACCTTTATAAATTTCTTATGAACATATAACTGTATTAAAACTGACTGATAAACAGAGGTAAAAACATGGAGTTAGGTAGGTCTTGAGTCTCAATAAACGGCTTGCAGGAATATTATTAAATTTGTGAAGTCTGAAAGAATGAAAACAAACTAAATGTGGCCTATTGTAGGTATAAACTGTCCACTTTTGTCTTTAGATAATTTACAATTGCCAGCTTTAAGAGGAACCACTGCATGATCTTGTTCTTGCTTCAAATTAAGGCTTCCATAATCCTTTTGTTCAACTATTAATAGATATGTTCTAGAAATTACATGGGGTTATGTCTGAACTAAGAATGATCAGTCAGCAATTGTAATATTTTTGCTTGTGTCTGTGAGATCTAAAGACTAAACTGATGGCTAGGCTGAAATAGACTCGAGTTTGCAAAGAAACACAGTTATGTATTGCACCTTTTAAAACAGTTACACTTTACTTTCAGCTTTAACCTTCAACGAAGTTAAAATTGTTTGGAAATAAAAAGACGGAGATAAATATATCTGGTCGTCTCAAACCAAGTAATATAGTCAGCCATTATTTTCCAAAAAGAATATTCATAGGCATAGTGAATGTATCGTTTGACAAACTTTATATCAGTGAACAATGAAAAGAATTTTCGTTTTGATTCAGTTTTACTCCTCGATTTATAGCCTCCGACAGAAATAATTTCAAATATTACAGCCTAACTTTGAGAAGTCCTCCAAATGTATACAGCCATGACCTAACAGTCCAAACTTATCCGCCTTACGGCCTCACTGAGATATTCAATCCTTGCTTCCAAAGTTTGTTTGAATTTGTCAGTACTTTGATCAATATAAAGCTTGTTTGTGTTATATAGCTCTCGTTAGCCAGCTAGTTCTATTGCTGCCTGCCTTAAAAACGAGTTTGTGCTTTTTGATCTCAGATCAATTGTTTTTCAGCAACAAAGTAACATATGGTTTCTAACTGTCATCACTTTAGCTCTTTTTATTCTGCAACCAGTATATTTCAAAAACAATCTACCCACAAAAGAAAACAGATATCTCAATTTTTTACGGCAATACTTCTATTTGTGCTACAGTTCCGTAGCACTCTTTGTTTGTTAGTAACATGAACAAGCGATAGAGAAAAAAGCGATAAATGCGTTTTGCTTTTATATATTTGCACAAAGAAGCAGATTTCAACACCATTTTGGGACAACTCGTTCACAGTAAATGACGTTTAAAGTAAAAACAACTCATTTTTTGAAGGGTTCGCTGTTGTGTGAGGCAACCCTGGAATAGACTAGACCACGATTTTCTATTTTCCATGGCTAAAAATGACCATGATCAGTCACATATATTTGAAAGGTGACCCATTTCACCGGTTTAAACATTCAAAGAGCCACCCTGGTTTCCCGTTTGATTCGGTCTCACATGTATGCATGCCGTGAACGAAACCGGCGAAATTATGAATAAAAGTACTTAACTTACCCATGATAAATGTTTTGACCAGAGAAGATAAAATGTGAATTCCTAGAAGTCCGTGTTTTAAGACAGGCCAGTCAGCTCGAGCGGATGATGGCGTTATGTGGTTCTGTTATCAACGGGCGATTCCAGTATTAATAGGTCATAAAAGCGACGTGCTAAAATTCCCAAAGCCTATGAAAACATGTTTGAGCAAGCAAATTAAAAAAGTCTTAATTTTTTTCTTTTCATTTTTACAGCAAAATTTAAGCGAACGTTCGTGAGAAATACAACTTTGAGAAATTCTGCATCGCTGGCTATAGTCGGTAATTACTTGAAATATGAAACAAAGAAACTTTCTTCATCGCCTTCATTTAAGAACCGCTTGTGTTTACTTTAGAACTAATGTCCACGTATTGTAAAAATTAAAAAAAAATAAAACCACGCGAAGAAGAACTATGTTGCATCTTTGATAATGAGACTTGTGAAAACCGCAACCTTTTGTTGCCATGTACTTTGGTTGAAAACGTCCACAATTCCTTGACGGGGTAAGGAAATGCATTCAGTGTTTGTGAACATGGTATGGATTTGTTATATTTTACATGGATTAGAAATAAATGCAATTACATTTGCAGTGTGCTTCGAATTGTCAAATCAATTCACTGTTGCTATTGAAAGACAGTAAGCGGCTACCGATTGTCTTTATCAACTTGTTACTCGATAGCAGGAGTTTCTAACGTCGAACGCCAAAAAAGTAGGCCTGTCGAAACTTCAATTCACATGTCGCTATTCGCCTGTCAGATTAACACGCCACCCAAAATAAGCATTATATTGAAAAACTAATCAAACACTCTTTATAAATCACAATGGCATTCCTTTTCAACCTCGTGTTTCAAACAATATTTCTGAGGTAAAACTCGGGCAACTTGACAGTTCATGTTCTGCTTGAAGAAAGACAAGATGGCGGAATTGGCGCGTTGGTGAGACGCTTTTGAAAAAACATGATGCGTACATATCCGTTTGGGACATTTCGCAAAGTAAGTTTGAAGATACGTAGACGCTCTATAACCTTTCCCATCATTAAATTTTGTTTTGCTTTTCGCACTTTGAGATGTTTTTAATACTCCTCTTTCTCAAATCTTTAATAAAGGCGCGTAATTTTTTTTAGTTAATGAGTGTTGTATAAAGTTTTGGCACTATTCGATTTAATGACGTTAGCACAACTACGTTCTTGTAATAGGACTTCACGTTAAGCATTATTTACCACGCCAACATTCAACTGAACTGCTTTTTAAAAAATTAACCTTTACAAAGAATTTTAAAAAACGTATAAATTAAGTCTCGACTATTGTTATACCAAAAGTCGGTTACACACGTTGAATAAGATCGCGAAAGCAGCAAATATATAATTTTTGCTGTTATTAGCTTCGAAACCCAAAAGTAATGAAGCACTTTTATCAAACATTGAAGCAAATTCTGATGTTTTTCAAGTGTTCATCTTTTTTTTAGGATCTTCGGTTTGCTG
>ERZ1740055.11-NODE-11-length-22798-cov-7.839027_pt1 | contig 22798 bp, 15 predicted proteins | sample MGYA00581747_ERZ1740055 | MGnify/ENA primary metagenome ERZ1740055 (study PRJEB43018, sample SAMN04849739) | marine metagenome | isolation source: floating plastic debris | place: Pacific Ocean | collected 2008-08-28 | study: EMG produced TPA metagenomics assembly...
TCCTGAAGGGGTAAAATGGGAATTGGGATTGGCAGGTTTCGCCCTGGGAAAATGGTGTTCAAGCCACACTTGGACAGGGATTTGGTCACTGGGAACTGGGAACTGGAAAAAAATGTTAGAAATCAAAAATAGGAATGGGATTTGAGAATTGCGAAGTGAGCCTTGGAAAAAAAATGAACTGGGAAATGGAATTGGTACCCTCTCCCCCTTCAGGACCCTCAATTGAAGACCCACGCAATCGATCAGTCACCTTCGACAACCAAATCTTTCACGATTTAGAGACATTACCGCTGACTTATTATCAGTACCTGATCAATTAAGATGCTTTACGATGACAGCTGATCCAAGCACGCCAAACCAAAACGCGTTCAAAGAAAGTTAGAGAATTGTTTTGAAATGTGAAGTAAATATATATCTTCTCGTTTTATAGATTATTAGATTTTGATGACATTTCATATTATGTTTCGTATATTTATACTAAGTAATTACCATAAAATGTATGGAATCACCCTGAAAATTAGCTTAGATATGATAGATATGTTATTTACTTCAAGCGCTTCATGAAATTTTCATGAAAATTTATTTAGTGTCAGTAACATGTATGGGAAAAAACTCTTTCAATGTTATTTATCTACTTAAGCGATTATTGATTCGTTAAAAAAGGTTCATGAAATCTGAATGAAAATTTAATTTAAATTTATTTACAGTAAAATGTGTCGAAAAATACGGATTCTTTCAAAACTAGAGCAATTTAGCTTTGAAGTGTTATTAAAACAGTTTATGAAATCTGAAAATATATAGTAAACTGTATGGGAAAAACGGACTTTAATAACTATTTAAAAATTGTTTTAAAGTGGCTTAGAATTGCTAAAGATTCATGATCTGTTTGATCAAATATCACCTTAGTAATAAACATCTCCACAAACTGATTTTTTCGGCCATCAGACCAGACAAGTTTTAAATTACAGTTGCAAATTTCGAATATTAAAGCAATATTAATAAATACAATGCCTTTTTGTCACTGTCTCAGTGCTCTTTTAATTTTATTTGATTGTTGAAAATGTCGACAAAAAAACTGTCCTTAACATAACAAACCAAAGAAATTAGATATTAAAGTAAATTCACAATAAAACTAAAAATCCTTGCACTATGCGTCAGCACTTCCTTCAGTTAGTTATTAAGAATATACAATTATGCATTTTAAGAAGGCAAAGTGGCGGAGATGGGTCCACAAATAAAGTGGCAAATAGTGCTGCGCTATCGAAGAAACCCTGACCAATCAACAGTTTTCTCATATCAGCAAAAGCCTTGTGGGATACCTCTTGTATTATTTATAAGCTGTGTCACTAGTTTTGTTTTTGTTGTTTATTCCTTGAGAAAAAAAATAATTTTGAACTTTTTTTCCGTCGATACCACCTTACAAGAACAAAACTGTTATAAACTAACCAGTTGAGATTTTTTAAGGAATATAATTTTTTGTCTCTTTTCCAGTTTAGCTATTATAATAAACACTAATTCAGTTCCATGTTATGATGCTGTATTGAAAAAAAAAAACATTTTAAAATATTTTATGCACAAAAAAAATGTTGCAAAACTTTTGGGAATGATTGTATGTAAAGATTTAGGCAACTCCTTTCTTAAAACAAACTCAGTAAAGTTACCAAAAAAAGTTTTTGTTTGCTCCACCCTGCAATGTCAGGGAAATTGGGTTTGAAAAAAAGTTTCTCTGTCATTTCACATCCTCAAAAGCTCTTCAAAACGAGATTCGGTCGTAAGGTCGTTCGCTCATTTTTCAACTCCTTTCTTTCGCTGATCTTATCTATAAACCAGGACCGAGTTGTTCAAAGGTTGGTTAACTTTAACCCTAGGTTAAGGGAAAATTCAAACAACAATTACTTCTTTAATAAAAGGTTAGCAATTCTTTAAGAGTACTGCTTGGGTTTTCAAAGGAAAAAAACTTGTTTGTACCACAATTACAGCTCAAATCCTTCCCTGTAAGGTTGGAAACAAGAACATGGATTAAAAATTTAACCCTGGATTAGTTCTAATCGGCTATTGAACAACTGGGTCCAGATCTAAGGGGACGAGCGTTTTTTGCACAAATGTTGTTTTCAGAGTAGATGTTTTAATTAACAAAGACTCACTCAGGTAATGCCCTCCTTTGTAACCGCAAAAGCTTCCTTTGTGAGCGGCAATCAACTCTTTTTATCAGGGGCTCTATCAGCGTGAGAACTAAACATTGCTTCTTTTAGTGAATAAACAAACAAATAGCTTACAAGCTTTTACTGAGTTATCTGTCTACCGGTGTTCTTTACCTTTAGGCGGGACTCGAGTAAATGCAGTTTGAAAAAGTTTCTTGTTGTTCAACGTAAAAAAAGCCGGTGCAAAAAACCCTGGTCAGTTTTTGTTAGTTTCTTTCAAAAGACCGTGATACCAATGAAATCAAAAAGACAGCTTATTCTAAAAACATATTTTGCATATTCGAGTAACTAACAGTGGTTTTGAGCCAACTCTGTTCATGAAAATAATGTATTTACATGTTACCCTAAATTCGCCCATAAACCTACCATATGCAACTACTCTTGATAGACCTTAAATCAATTTTAAATTTATGTTTATTGCAAACGCTTAACTTATTTTTTTTGTTAGAAGGTTAATTAGCTTTAATTGATGTCCTGATAAAATGAGGATGTATGATATATAAACAAAGGAAGCACAAGATTGTTCCGGCCTCAAGAAAAACTGATAATTTAGCAAATGGCGCCGTAGATTTTCCTTCCCTGACACCTTTATGGGCTCGATTTCAAAAGTGTCATTACAATGCGGCGCGTATTGAATGCTAAAACCATACAGGCGCAACTCTGATTTATCAAAATCTGATGGATTATATGTAAAGAAAAGTGAAGTTTTAACAAAAGCTTTGTTTATAATTCTGTTTTGCTTAGTTTTAGTTATTGTTTTTTAATCGACTTTTCTTAAAAAACGACTATTAAAATAGTTTTAAGAAAAGTCGATTAATAAACAATAACTTTTAACACGTCCCGCCGATTCCATTAACGCTTATGCATTAGTTTTACTGTTTCTTGCAAAAGGATCAATTACATCTACACTAAACTTGTCTGTAGTACATCTTTGTATCGAGAGTTTTTGAAAAACAAAAAACAATATAAGGAAGATTAGAAACGGCAGTCCACAAAACAGCTGATATCGAAAAGAAACAAACCAGGATTTAAACACACGCCTGTAATCTTTAAAGTGAAAAGGTTAAAAGTTTGAGTAACAAAAAACTGCTTTTATTTATACACCTGCAAGGAATTTTTAAATTGATTGGCATTTGTAGATTATAAGACAACTAAACAAGTCGTGTACAAGGGCTTTGTATCATACACGAAGAATGGTTAAATATTTTTAAGGTATTTCGTACTGCACTAAGATTAGATGATTTCGTTGTTATAAACTGTTCATATGATGGATGCAATGATAAGTAAAGAAAAGATCGCCATATCACACCGCGAGATGTAATTAATGGGAGAGGAAGAGGTTTATTGCCACAGTATGAAATATTGAGAGGAAGTTGGTTACAGCAAATGAAGTAATGATGCTTTCAAAAAAATTAACTAAATGCATTTTTAAAAACGTTTTTTGTTTGAAAATCAACTTCAAAAAAGCAATGGTTTTTGAAAAGATGTTGTTTTAACTTGCATTTTGTTAACTTATTTTACTTTGCTATATTTTGGACGACTGAAAATACGAACTTAGTGCATGATCCTAGGATGAAGTACATTTGACTAACAGCATCAGTTATCATATTTATACTTAGCGCTACTATGCTGCGCTGGCGTTTACAAGTATCACACGCTTCATATTTACAGTTTGAGTTGAAAGTAGGTTTCGAAATTTGATATAATCAACTTGAAAAGAATGGATTTTTTATAAACAAAAAAAAAAACGAGAACTGTTAAAGTGTGTCTGCTTGAGCAACTCAAGGTTAAACTTTCATGACCATCGCCACACTAGAGTAGTGTGATGACTGCTAACCTTTCGAGAGCTGGCCCCAGGCTCTCTCTTATTCTTAAAGTTAGGCAACCATTGGAATCAACGATGTTTTTAACCTTGGAAGAACGATAAGTGAAGAAGGGAAATACTTTCAAAAAAACAGCTTGCTTAGGCTCTTTTTGGATATAGGGTTTTATAGAGCTCAGATAAGTTTACTAGGGCCCAGATAAAAAAAACATAAATGTTAAAAAAAATTATCTTAGTCCTTACAATGAAAGACGTTTATTTCAGGGCAACTGTCTGCGCAAGTGGGTATAGATGCAAAGAAACAAATTGACTTTTTACAGACATAGTTTTCAAGTTACTCGATGAACCAGTTTAGTTTTAACCAACCTGGTAACAGTTGGACACGTTCAACCGTGATTCTGTTCCTTTAACTGCAAAATGTCAAGGGTTATGCATATAACATATATAAATATTTCGTCATTAGTTTAACCAGTATGAAAATTTGATGCCATCCAGTTTAACAGATCGAGGCTAGGAATTTTCGCAATCTGCAGACTCCACTCTATTTGCTTTTACTATATTTTAAGTATTTTTATCCACAATTACTCAGGTGCTGATCATTTCCTAGCTCTTTTGTACCTTTAAATGATACTATCTGACTAATACATGTAGTTTATTCCTAATTTATGACAAACTAAAAAGTTTTTTCAAATTTTGATGTGGACCAAGTTTTTCTAATGAGTTGCACTTAAAAAAGAGCCAATGCGCATGTGTTGATCAAATGTTTTGCTCAGTTCATTTATGGTTTTCTTTAATATTTTTTTTATTTATTTAAAAGCGAGACATTCATCTTCATCCATTTATTGAAAAAAGTTTCTGAATACCCATTTCAACTACCTCTTCGTTGTTCATATTAATTACAGCTATACAATTTAAGTATTTTATTTGTGTTTCGTTGTTATATGTTTTGGGCGTGTTTATCTGTTAGAGCTCTGGAACGAACTTGCTTCGGCTGCAATCAAAATGGACGTGAAGGTAATGTAATAAAATACACGAGAAAGACGTAGTAAAGTAAAATATATTCTTTACTTGACAGCAAAATGGTGGAGCCTTTTTAACTCGAACGAATTAGTTATATCAGCATTTAGAAAGAAACCATTGAACCACATCCCTCATCACTGAACTGACATCAAAAGACCATAACTTGAAATAAGAAACAAACGTTTACAGTTTTAAAGATTCCGTTCTCTTAGAGTTGGTTTACATCAAAGAGAATTTTGTTTTCATTGATTCGGTCTCTTTACTGCGTTACCGTTTTTACAAATTCACGGTCTCGTTTTAAAAACAATAGAGGTTTTGCTAGATGACAAAATTAAAAAGTTTTTATCCTCGAAGCGGGAATAAAGCCTTAGAAAAAACATTTTAAGAGTGAATTTTGTTCTCTGAACTTCTTTTCGTCCAAAAGACTCAAGCTGAGTTTATTGAAACATTTGAAAACATTTTCTTTTTAGAAAAATACAATATGTACAATTTTTCTTTCTTAAATTTCTTGAATCTCAAAAATTGCCACTTCGAGTGGTAATTTTGCTATTTATTCCAAGATTTGTACTCAAAAACCGTTTCCTTCAGAATCCAGAGTGATTGTCGTGCTGTTTATATAATTATTGCCACTCGGGGCTGATCCCATGTGGTTAGAATACATATTAGGTAGTGTACTGATCCTATGGTTTTCCCCATTTATATGTTCTTAGGCAAATGTTTTTCAAAGAGAAGAATACAGTTTGGACTGACTGATTTCAAAGTTTCAAATTAACTTTTCTTTGGGTATACATATTAAGAAGAACTTATTAAAAAGAGAATATATAAAAACATATATAAATAAAGAGCTAGTTTTGGTTTACTCGATTATTTTCAAGTAGCCATTGCACAGTTTTCTCTAATTGTGATCAGTCTTTGATACGGTTTTCATCTATGCGTTTCTTTGATCCGGTTTTTGAACACTACTATGCTGTTGTGTTGATTAAAAGAGACTCTATTTTCAAAACGTAATAAAGTGCTGGACATCGCAGTCAAAATCAACAAGGTCTTTCTATATGGAAAATTGCAACCTGGTTATAAAGTTAGAAAGAACGTGTTCCTCAAGTTGAAGCCAGAATATATTGTGCTTCAATGACGGGAATCGATTCCCGCTTCAACTTGAGGAACACTTTCTTTCTAACTAGTCTCCAAGTTAATTAATAGCCAAAACGATTATAAAAAAACAGGAACAACAATGAGATCAGTGTGATATTACCTTCTGCCTTTTTCTGAAAATACTTCAAAAAGCGCTGTGAAGATTGATAAACAGGTGTCTTTAGAGCCATTATTTGATTTAAGACTGCCGTTTTTTTGTTTTAGTGCTGTTCGATTTGTCCATATGCAATCCAAGCAATAAAGTTCATAAAATTGAGAGTGTGCATAGTCTGTCCACAGTGACAGCTGGACCGAAAGATATTTAATTTTTGCTTTCTGACTCTTTTAAGTTTAGAACTGAGTATATCTTTGAGTTTTTAAGTATAAGTCTTTGAGCGCTGATTCGACTAATTAGAAGGACTGATTCTTTAAAACCCCGTTTGTGGTAAAATTTGAAAAAATATTTAGTAAATATATTTTATAAGTTATTATTATAGTTGTACTATTTAACAATATATGACGAAACTCCTTTTAGACAAAATTCAGTGTTGACTGGTTCAGTATCCTTATTTGAACCTTTCTTTCTCAGGCTAATCAATGTGGCCATACATCAGTTTTAAAACTCCAAAAGCATGACATACCTCGCTTAATGAATCATAGTGAAAATGGTCCTTTAACAAAGCACTAAAACCTTTAACTATATCAGTATTATCACTTGGCTTGGATAAATTCATTTGTATATTATTATTCTGAAAGTAGACAGTTTGTTTGAAATTTTGGCGTAAATGACCGAAACATTTTAAAACTTCTTTTATTTTTAGCCTGCTTTATTAGTATCTTACTTTTATAAATATAAAACATTGTTATTTCATGAAATGAAATGCGGTGCATGTTCCTGTTTTTAGCAAATTTGTGTTTAAAATCGCCGAAAATATAAATGTAAATTTCAGTCTATTTTATTTGAAAATTGAATTTGAAGAAAGTTTTCAAACCTTCGCAATTAATATTTTTAGATATTGAATGTTTATCTACTCGTGATTTTCTCGAGTGAAAAACTGTTTATTCTTTATCTTCCCTGCTTTCTTGTTTATCACTGACTGCTTTAGTTGCACTGACAGATTTATTGATTCAACTGTCACTCAGAATTAGTTTCGTTTATGATTGTTGTTCTAGTGATCGGAAGACTTCTCAATATTTCAGTGTTGACTGCTGTTAGTTTCGTCAAATAGCATGGGTGGTATAACTGTTGGCAAACACAAGTACTTATATCAGTCTTAAGGATGTAAATGACTAAGATCGAGCAATGTTTAGGTGGTCTCCAGAACCTGATACCCTTCGTTTCAACTTTCTCTCCTACAGCGTAAAACACAATTTGCCCGCACGCGATGAGCGTTTGTTTCCGGAGGGCAGTTCAAAAATATTCCTAATCATTTACAACAGTTAATTTACGATCCAGATAAAACCTGTCCAAACTAAAATAAACCTAAACCATAGTTGTGTTTAGCTCACAACCAGCTCAATATTTTGCACTTTTAAACATTTTCCTAGAATTTCGCATTTGCTGATTGGTGGGGCAGTTGTACTTGTAGAGTTGCACTGACTGAGTTCTAGGAATGTATGTTGTGTATATTAAAGAAAATGGCTAACATCACGTGCTCCAGATGGCAACGCTTTTCGATTTCTTATGAATTGTATTCAGGGCTCATTTTGTAGAGGTAAATTGTGACGTCTAAACCCCATTGACTGTATGCAGGACTCTTATACTTATAACTTTAGTTTAGGCCACGTTACCCATTCCCTGGCTCAAAACAAGCATTAAATTAAATGTTAAAGAAGAAATCAGAGTCAACTGATTCTGACTCAGTTGTAGCTATCCAAACGAAAAATAACAATTAAATAATTCTCTTAAATGTCTTATTAACAAGTTTGGTTTAACAATTCAATTACGTTCCATATTTAACAAAGCTCCGCCAAGGTTAACACAATTAACTAAATCCCGATCTCTTTTCAACTCAGGCAAACCAATATGTGAAATTGATTTATTGATATTAGTTTGAAATACTTTAAACACTCCCTTCGTGCATTTAAAGAACACTTGGTCTTAAAACGAAAAATTTACAAATTCATTTTCAACGTCGAGGCTTGACCACTTTGGAAATGTGGAGGAACGATTTTCTGTTTATTGAAAACAAAGCAATGTAAATTGTAGGTTTTTCAAAAATGTTTTGTCGCTGTGTGTGCTGTGTGTAAATCGTAACCAAACTTTTGTGGCACAGTCCCTAGTGAATATGGGCCATCAATGAAATTTCGGAAAACAGTTTTTCAGTTAAATCTTTGGGATGTTGTTTAGAGAAACTGAACTGTTAAAACGTAACGCAAGATGTATCATACACCAACAGACCGTGGGATGATGTATTACATCCTCAAACTGGATTCCTTCCAGTTCCGAATTTTATAACTATTTCAAAAATTAGTTTAGTAGACATAGACTATTAAATATAAATACTTTATTAGTGATTTGAAACATGCGAATTACGGTCGTGCTTTTTCCATCCTTTAAATGTTTGCAGCTCATTTTAGAAAAGATTTCGATCAATAAAGAAAGGATAGAGAGATCGGTATATTCTTATTAATAATACATGAAAAACTGTACTCTAGTTGATAAATGTTTTCTGTAGATAACTAAAATAGGTGCATTTCAGTCTGTGAGAAATTTAACAATAAGAAAGAACAATCTGTCATCAACTAATTTAGAATACATCATGAATTCTGCTTTTATAGAACGAGTGCGCCTAACCTTTACCGTCAAGCTCGCTAGTAAACAAAAGAATTGGTATGTATTCGTAGCATTCACCAAATCTTATTCTTTTTTATGCCATGTGTTTGCTTATGAGAAACACATGTGAAAATTTTAGTGACAACATCGATATTAAGGACAAAGGCAATGAAAGTAGAAATCCTTTCCTCTGAATTCTTACTTGAGTTTTTCTGTGGAGGGAACAAACGAACGGCCAAGAAGATGACCAAGCTAAAGTGACTCCGTCTTTGTATATCATCTATTGAGTATTGTTCTGCAAAGTGTTCTTTGCAGCGGCCTACTCTAAAGAATCCAACAGTTGCACGGCGACAACTTTATTTCTGTGAGCAGCAGCCGCATATTTTCTTTGAAAACTCAACAATGATGAAGAAAGTATTTTAGTTTTACAGTTTTAAAGTGACAACTACCAAAGAAACTATTGGGTACTATGTCCGAATGTTCAGAGGGTCATTTTGTAAGCGTACACCAGTATGAATGTGGTCAGTGAAAAAGGGAGGTTGTAAACCATTAAGGTTTATGTTAGTTTTGTCCTGAAATCCCTTAATGGTTTCTTGGCGTGGGTTTCGTAATTAATAGATTATTTTAACCCCAAACCACATAGCTCATCTCCGATTAAATGTAAGTTAAGTTTATATAGAGGTGAAATCTGTTTTTATTAGGAAGTTCTAAGGTAACGCGGAACTTACAAGCTACTCGAAAATCAAAACATTAACTGCGTATTTTTAACAAAATATGTGCCTTTCTTTCCATTGTGAAAAGTGTTATAGGTGTTTTACTCATTTCATCAAACCGACTTTGTTCCAGCGTTTGAAGCGATAAACGCATTAAATGTCAAAGAAGTCGTTTTGTTTCAATAACACGAAATTGTTGCCGTATTTACGTTCACGCTACCTGGGGGGCTGAATTGACTTGAAATGATAATAGCTGGTTTAAACAAGAAAATTCTCCGGTAAACAAAAGAAACGTAGTCTTCAACACAGAAAGAGTTATTGAAACATAATACTCCATTACAATAACATTGTAGTGGTTAGTTCGTGTTCGAAAAGAGTTGATTAAAAAGGAAACACACAAAGGCATTGCTAAGCTTGAAGGTAATTTGTGAGAAAGCAAACTATTTAAAAATTGGTTACCAGCGATCGACTTAGAAAAACTGTTTAACAGCGTTAACTGACCCTAAAAATTAGAACGATAAGCTTCACGAGGATTATACTCCTAGCTTTTGTGCAAGAAATTAGATACAATGAATTTGCTTTGTGCTTTATTTTAAGTTAAGACATTTTTATTAGTATTCTAAAAGTTTTGTTTATCAGGTGCCTTGAGAAGGAACTAAAACCGTGGCCAAGGAGAATTCTTCTCTGATGTTGCTGGTTGCAGCTTTAATATTTGGTATCTCAATAGTTTATTTCGCTTATGGCTCCTAAAATCTAGGATTAGTCACAAAATGAGCATGCATGAAGACATTAGAACAACACATAGCATTATACTCAAACAACAGCAAAGAAGGTGGCATATTAATTTTGCCAAGAAATTCCTTTTAAAAAGTATTTCTAAATCGCTAAGCACATGGCTATAAGGAGGTAGACGTCACTCGTACGCATGTACACTTCCATTTTTTATATTAAAATTATTAGCCGTACAAATGGGCAGCACTCTTCTGGTGCATGAAGCATCTGTCATTTATATTTCTAATGATTTTTATAACTAAACTTTTCTCAACTGTTGTTTTTAATCAATCAAAGTGTTTCATCATTTATTTTTAACACAGTTTCAGTGTTTCATCGTTATCTGTTGTCTGGTTAATAGCTGGCAGATCCAAGCTTTATGCCAATAATAAATTTACACTTACACCGTCTTTCTGGCACCAGGATACTGAATGTGTCAACTTGTTTATTCATTTTCTAACAATTTAATACCTCTATTTCACTATTAGAATTACAGGCGAAATTAAGCTTTCAGTGGCACCAAGTGTTACTCAGAACAGAGGAAAATTAGAAGAGCAATAAAAAATTCGTTTCTCGCTTATATATTAATAGTTTATAGTTTGGAAATGGACCTGGTATGGATTACAGTTTCTTATATGCATGGCAGATTGATTGCAAGGCCTGAATTAATGGTATTTTGTAATGTTATGCCACTGAAAAGTTATTGCTACCACTAAGTTGTAGTGTTATTTTCAGATCTATTAACAACTGAACAATATTTTATGTTGAAGGGTTTTTATCTCCATGTAGTTGACTAAGGCATGTCGTGTGGATGTCATATGTACTTCTGATCCTCCGAGTTAAACATTCGTTCAGTATTTGAACGGTAACTTGCTGCCATTTTGGCCAACGGGCAGGATTGCAAATCTTAGACAAATCTAATCATCCTAGGGACAACCATTTCTATTCTTTGAGTTAATGAAGGAGCTTTTTTTATTACATCTGCTTACTTCCCTGAGAACTAACAAATTTTATGATAAGATTTTAGAAAGTTAATTGCTGTAGCGATAAGGTGAATAGAATTTCAACCTTTCAACTCACTTAAGGTGTGGGAAGAAGAGAAAGATGCTTTGGACAGTTTAATTATAGCAACCTTCTCACCTTCAAAAGGAAGGGTTAACTGTGTATCTTAATATACTTTGACACGTTCTGGAGTTTCAGGATTGTTGAGATAGATCAAGGGATTTCTCAAATAAAGGAAGACATTATACTGGTTCGCAACCGCGTAAACGTTAGCATATTATAAGAAAACGCCAACACTTGATAATACAATCTAGTAGTATCTCTATCAAGATGGTTCTAATCAATTGTTTCCCTTTATAATATCCGAACTGACGGGTCAGCAAGTAGCAGGTCAGGGGGAAATACAGCTGGTTACCGTAAATAAAAAGATAAAAATACCTCGAGGCATAATTTTAAAAGTATAAAACCTCTGAGCCAAACTGTTTGATTTCCTCTGGTTTACAAAGGTTTTGGTTTGTCAGTTTTAGTCTTTGTAACTTATAGGTCGATATGTTTGTGAGCGAGGTTTTGTTTATCAATTTTATTAGTGCACCTCTTGTTTTTCCTAATTTAATAATAGATATAATATATTCTGTTACTGTTAAAACATTTCCCACTTGTACATTTTTAAACTGCATCAATCAATTTTCAAATTTTAGTTTTCAATACATGTAAAAGAAACTGTTTTAGTTACTACAATAAAACTGTAGGCTTCTTGTGCCTATAGTTCGTTTTCTAGAGGATTTTGACATGCAGCTGAGAATTTTAAAACATACCTTGCAAGAAAATGATATTTTGTAAATTCATTGTTTAACTTTTGGAAATGGTAATAAGTGTAAAAGTTCGGAAAATGTTTTACAATTTATCGTTTTGTTTGCAATCTTTAAATCTCAAAGTTAAATGCAGGTACTTATTCACCCACTCAAACATCTCGCATGCAATGGCGTTGTGAATTTGATAGCGCGGATGTCCTTATGTTTTTACTTATTTCCACATAGTTTTAATCAACTGTTAATATTGGATTTGCCGTATTTCAACCCGGGCTATTACCAATCTTGTTCACTAATTAAGATTTTTAGAAAGTTTCGTTTGTATTTCGATCAAAGCATGTCTACAAGGTATGTAAACACAACTATAGTTACGTTCAGAATTGTAGATTAGACCGGTTGCGTTTCTAGTAGCAATCCAAACACTTTCCTCGAGTCTCCTCTTTCATAAAGAATCAAAGATTTAATTTAAAACACACAAGTTGAGATTTGCCGGACAACCCTTAGGCTAGAAAGAAAACGGCCAATATCCCATAAATAATTTTGACTGGAATTCCTCAGTGTTGCTTTTTCTGCCCCCAAAATGGTTGTTATGACTTAAGTCTGATATTCTTGGTTTTGTTATCGCTAGTACAAACGACTCCATATGCATTGCTTTTTATTGTGGTATAGAAAAAAGCCTTTGATAAAAGAGTTTTCCAAGGTAACAGGTTTTAGATGCTAAAAGAATTGTGTTCATTTGAAACCTTTATGAATTGTTCAAACTGTTTATATTCACTGTTTATATTGATATATACCCACAGTAAGGATTGTGAAATGAAAACTGGTATCTGGGTGGCAAGAGAAACAACATAAAAGTTATAACTTTACCTTTATTTTGATAAAACACCACTTAAAGTTTTATAAAAGGAATGTGATGATAGCTTGAGGAAGGTTTTCATTGTTTTAATCTGTCTTAATTACATCACACGTTATTAACGAACGCACTCCAAAGTAAAACTGTTTTTGTTTCATTTTTTTATCTTAAACTTTATACAGGCGCTGCAGAAAACCGAGAGCTTTCATTAGAAAAGAACGACGGCAATCTGGGAACCATCTGTATAGATGTCGTTTTTGTATTGTTATTTGGCGCGCAATTCGTTGATTGGCTTAGTTGTCAAGTTTTGTTCTATAAATATGTAAAGTCAACAAACAGTCTCTTTGTTCACACCAATCTCACATTATATTATTAGCCCCTAAATTAGCATCTTTTCGGCTAATAGCCTCGTGCAATAAAAAGAGGACCTCTTTGGCATTTCGCTATTGAAACTTTCTATATTAAATGGCGAGGCGGAAAGAAACTTAATCCAGTGATATCATTGCTATCAAAATATTTTCAATACAATGTTTTAAATTAGCGACGGCTCACCTTCAAGCCTCTAACCTAAAGCCGTGTAGGGGACTGGCAGTCGAGCAAGAATTCCCTTTCCTTCAAGTACCCGTGCCACAACGGAAGTCACCCTTTGAAAACACTAGAGATAGATTGACATCTGATTTGATCTACCATCTCCTGTAAAAATATAAAACCATCTGGACGACACTGCTTAGCCAATCAGCATTCGAAGCTCAAGTCCTAATCTTAATTTAATAATGACAATGTCACGCCAGAAAAAAGAATTTGCCTGATTGTTAGTAGGTGACATTTGCTTTTAAACGTGCGCAATTTGATTCCACGCAAGTATATAGTGTGTCGTCTTACGTTCAGACAAATAGACAATACAAAGAGCTGAAAGGATAAACTCGTCCAAGAGAACTCAATATGCTGCCTTCATTTAGTTTCACTCCGGAGCAAGTGGCCTGCGTTTGCGAGGTCCTCCAACAAAGCGGAGATATTGAACGGTTAGGAAGGTTTTTATGGTCGCTCCCTGAATGCGAAACTATCCAGAAAAACGAGAGCGTGCTGAAAGCCAAAGCTATCGTGGCTTTTCATCAAGGAAACTTCCAAGAGTTGTACCGTATTCTAGAGAACAACAACTTTTCATCAAACTCGCACCCAAAACTGCAGTCGCTTTGGTTAAAGGCGCACTACATCGAAGCGGAAAAACTTAGGGGCCGACCGCTTGGCGCAGTTGGAAAATACCGCGTTCGCCGCAAGTTCCCTTTGCCAAGAACAATTTGGGACGGAGAAGAGACAAGTTATTGTTTTAAAGAGAAATCGCGCAGCATTCTTAGGGAATGGTATTCCCATAATCCTTATCCCTCTCCACGAGAGAAACGAGAACTAGCCGAGGCAACAGGACTTACCACTACTCAAGTTAGCAATTGGTTTAAAAATCGCAGACAACGAGATCGTGCCGCAGAGGCTAAAATACGGTAAGAGAAATTGTTAGATAGTTAATTGTTACCTTCAACTGAAAATAAGATTCCTCTGATTTTCTAGTCAAGTTCCGACGAAGACAATATGCTGCAGTACTCTCCTTCCTTTTTACTCCCACGAAAAATAATGTAAACTTTAAACGCCACTAACTTCGGTAAATTTGTTTTACAATCTCAAAATGTATTGAAATACTCGAGAGACGGAAGTTGATTTAGCAGCTTAAACTAGTTGTTCATATCATTCAAATGAAAGCTATTCTCATATAGTTAGTTCATATTTCCGTTAGCTATGTGTGCCAACCTGTATTTTCTTTTATTCAAGGGCATTTCCCCTTTACTGTTCCAAAAGAGTACAAAGAGGTACCTATAGTTGATATTGGTTAGCTTTTAAGGTCTTTATTTTGGTTCTTCATGAAGTGAAGATAATAAAAACTGGAATGAACTTTCCTGCGGGATTACTCTATTATTATCACGTATAAAAGTATAAATATATACAAATTATGGAGTTAAATGATTTCTTATGCAGCCTATATTTTGTTGCAAACTTGATAACTAGTGCGTGATGTGTTATAATTATTATCCGCACGAATGAAAAACATTTCTTCGCCTGATATCCATTCCAATCGTGACCGATTGTTTATGGAATGTCTGTTCTTGCTTTGATCTCCGTTCAGGGAATCAACAAATCCGGACATGCGAAATGCCAAAGTCTTGACGCAAGACAAAGGACAGACAATTTTACAAGAAATGAAAAAGCCATGCTTTCCTCATGATTTTACTACATGTCTGACGGATCCCTCTGGTGTTCCTGTCAAGTTAGAAGTCGAAGATCCAACCATGTTAGGGGTTCACGGAGACGCGGTTGCACCAGTGACCACAGAATTCACCCATGGACTAACAGAGAGCCATATGCTTACGACCCTTACAAATTCGCTAGTAGGTCTTTAAAATCAATTTTTCATTATTGCAAAGGAAGTTCACGAACTCATACGTTTGCATATTAAGCCTGTAATAGACTAAATACCGCAATAGACAGACGAAGGAAGACAGACGTTTTCATTGTTCAAGTTGTACTTTGAGGTGTCGTCGATGCATCGCACCTAAAAATGTACTTTGTTAACCACCATTTTGTTGTAAAAAGTATAAAATAAGGGTTAGTTATTGAGTAGAATTTAAGAGAATTCATTTTTTTTAAATTCAAGTAGACATCCAGAAAATTTTAAGAGGGGGAGTTTGTTTCCCAAAGGTTTTAACCATAAAGTTTGAAACCGTTTTATTATTTCGTTCGTGCACCTTAAACGAGACAGAGATACGCTGTTTTTACAGCGCATACTTTGGTCTTAAAGAAAACCCCTTTAATAACACATATAATAAAAAATATATCCAAGGGTCACATTAAGATGAGCGTGCAAATGTTTTCTTTATGGGTGTCATTTTCTCGAGCCATCAATTTCTTTGTATACTTTCGCCAACCTAAACCTACACAGTGTATATTTTACGTGGCCTGCATTAAACATTCTTAACACTGCGACAACAACTGTGTACTTTAATTGATAATAGAATCTTGTAGACGGTTAGGTAGAGGAAGTCAGTGAAATGTTGCAGTTATAGAGAGATTAGCGCTATCTTTTTTGAATCGTTGCTTACCGGAGTACATGTCACCAATTGTTAACCGCCATCAGCGGTTTCTCATTTTACATGCGGGCAACTTCTCAGATAACTGTATATCAACCAAATAAATTAAAACCGTCAAATGAAACCCACAATTTATTCAAGTACGCTGTCTTGATTTCCCACTTAGCTTACTGATTATGGAGTTTTGACGGGACGAGTTAACAAATATTGCTTGAAACTCGAGAAGAAGCTCGCGCTCAAACATTGAACTGACCAAACGGGCGGTAGTTGGGGGATTTTTTAGTTCATAAGCTAGACTTAAATATTTTCAAAATCGTTTTCCTTCTTCTTACTGATATCAAAAAGCGGTTTATTTTTCTGCCGAAATCCGAGCTGCGCAACTTTTCGTTTTCAGACTTCGCCTTAGAATTTGAAATTTATGACCAATGACAACTGAAGGTTTTTACGTTCAGACAGGTGAAAATTTAACACCCACCCACCCACACACTCAAAAACGTAGCTAGACATAGAGAGCCTCGAGTGTTCCATTTAAGGGTTATTGTACAAAACAAAGTTTTGAAGTGTTACAGTTTTCACCCTGCGTGTACAGTATGTACACAGCGTACAATACTATATCTGTTTAGACTTGTAGCGAACAGAGAAGATAGCATTTCGTGATCGGGTGTGGTGTTTTCCTGGTGTGTTGAAGGGCTATCAGACTCTACTATCTCTTTTGTTGACAGCCTGTGGCATGAAGCCAAACACCTCGCGGTCGGGGCTCTCGAGAAAACCAACTTGATATCCACGATTTGAAATGTAGTCCATGTTTCCAACGCTGTTTACCTAAAACATTTTCACACAAAAGTTCAATAGCTGTGTTGTATCGACAAGCTTTGTTTAATATTCGTCTTTTTAAATAAAGCAATTAAAGTTACAAAAGATGCATTGTTAAGATTGAATAGCTTTTACAATAAAGCGCATGTCAAAACACATGTTATTAACAGTGACAGTATTTTAAGTTAGGTACACGCGACAGAGATTGGATGAAGTTAAAAGCATCGTGCTTACACAGTTGGCCTTTTTGTGCGTTTAAAGTCTTAGTTTTATCAAATGTCTGACTTTCTTACAAGCTGTGATTTGTAATGAAAGATCGATATGGATTATGGTGACGCGAAAGATAAAATAACCTCGAAGAGCCTTCAACAGAAAAGACGCCTAGTATTTCAAAATGTGGCATATAATTACAACTCAAGCACGCATTAGGAAATTTCCGTCTAATTCAGCGGCATTCGAATGGCTTTCTAGTGACTGAGACATTTTGACATCTCTTTGATTCTTGATGTTGTACAGTTTAAAGCGGCAACTAATAGAAATCTTTTGCCCAACCGTGTGTTTGTGTATCTTTTAAACGGTAATAGCGGAAACCTTAGAAGGGCTTTTGATAAATTTTGTAATCTGAGTATCCCTTCATTATGCTTGAGCGCAAACAAATGGCCTTAAGTGATAAGAAACGCTCTTGCTGGGGTCGGTTGACTTATTTTGATGGCTTTGACACCAACGGTTTCATTTGTTGGGCGCCAGTCAGCTTTCTATCCTAAACGAACGGAATCTTGATCTTACCATTGTTCTTTAAGCGGGTCCTAAGGAAAGACGAGGACCTAACAGCAGTATTGCAGTATTAAAGTTTCCTACTTGTTAAAGCTTACTTTGAAGAATGCATTAATGTTATGTTACAAGTTATTTTGTGTCTTTGTCAAAGAACACCGCATTTAATTTTGAGGTTGTATTGCCATTAAAACTATTAAGTGCAAAGTATTTCCCTTAGAGCCTACTGACAAGAGTAAGGTACTTATTTGAATTTAAAAAATCATTTAAATCGGTTATATAATTGTTATCAGCGTTTAAGATAAACACTGAGACACGAAGAGACGTCTTTTGAGGAATCTGTGACAACATTTGCAATCTCTAAACACGTTTTAAGTCTCAAGAAAAATTCCATAGGAAGAATTACTTCGAAACATTGAATACCTTTGAAAAAACTGACAAAATTTGATTTAAACTTGGAAGAATTTCTATAATTAGAAAAAAGGTTAATGACAGGGTTGAAACCAGAATTATTCTAGGAACGTAACTTTTAGCAACTGTTTGTACGAGTTTTGCCTCATTTTAAAAAACGAATTTAAATAAAAACTTTTATTTCTAGACAACAAATGTTGACTACCTGAGATCGTGTCTGTTCTTTTCTGCTGTAGGTCTTCACAAAGGCGTCTTCATCATTCATGTTAATGTTTTCCCATGGCACATGTAATAAAAATACTGATATGTGTCGTAATTTTACGTTAATGTTCCGCGGTGTTTGCTCAGCTTTCGTCATAGCTACCATCAAGTCGCATCCGTCGAAGCTCACACAGCTTTTATGTTATTTAAATTATTTTATTTCAAAAATTTAAGAACTGGTAGCCTCAACCCGCTTAAGGGACTAATTAATATCAGTAATCACTGAAATGCATTTCTGTTAACTCGTTTTTCAATTTGTTTTTAATAACTGCAGTTATGTAGGGTATAAGTCACAGAGTCTGTTCAAGTTCCCAACGTCTCGAAAGACAAGCTGTTTGATCGGGAAGTAAAAACTGAAACCTTAAGACACTTTGTTTGGAGCTGTCAAATCAAAATTTCATTTCTTTCTCATAGTGGTTTTGTCATACGGGTATCACACCGGATGCGCTCTACAGAGCAGCATCACTTGTCGTCTGTTAATAAATTATATACAGCCTCAACCTGCCTAGAGTCCAGGCGCTGACCGATATTAAGATATGCCCACTTTAAAGCTGGAGACAATTTTCCACCTTATATTTTTGTTTAACTGAATCGTTTTCTTTCCAGAAACATTAACATGGTGGTAGTTTGGTTGTCCATCGCATTCCATTGTTGGTTATTCATTCGTAATTATTCGTAGTTATATTTACAAAAATTATTGAACGGGTTTCAATTTCTAGATTGTGTGTTTCTATATTATATGTAAAATTGTCAAAAACAAATTGTGGAAACCTGCAACAATGTAGAGAAAGCTGGGACATAGAGGATGAAACATACCAAACTAGAATTCCCTCAAAACTTCCAACAGGAAAACCACATGGCAAGCAACAATGTAAACACAGGCTAGTGTGATTTGTTTGAAGTCTTTCCACTTTAATCCTGCTAATCTTCAGGGACATTACAAACTTGTAAGCTTTTTTTCTATCAGTAGCTCTGGTTCGTAATACCTTTGTGTCAGAAGAGCTCATCTCGTTTATACTGTTCATTAAAAAGGTATTTAGTGAATAACAACGACATCTAACTCTTTATAGCATCTTCGCACTGCCAAGTTCAATAAATATATTTTTTAATTGTTTCCAATTTTAACCCAAGAAATATGCGTTAACTGGAGCTAGAGATTTGATCAGTGACGGCACAAAGGGATGCACCATGAATTCTTACCACTTGCTACTCCATAAAATCTTATGTACAGGCAAAGTTCTGCTATGCTAATTTAGAAATCTTGTACAAAAAAGCGAACAAAACAGTAAGACTAAAGAACTATTACTTTCTCTTAAGGCCATAACCTGACCATAACTATTTCCTGATAAAGTTATTATTCGGAAATATGAATTTCCACCCACAATAATCCTGTTATAACAAAATTGTGTCACATCAGTAATAATGAATGAAATGAAGGCTGTTGCAGCAAATACCTTTTTGTTTGCTTTAAAAATACTTGCTGAATACTTTTGTGAACTGGTTAGACAAATGTAAAGTTCCTACCCGGCTTTATGGCGTCACTAAAAAATGCTGTTCGTGAGCGTTTGTTCGTCATTTAAAATAGCATAACAAGATCAAGCAAAAAGCTTATCTTCCCTAATGGCAATTCGTTTTAATCCACGCATTTTGCTTGGTTATTTTTAAAGATTTGCCTAATGGTATTTGAAGAAGTTGAAAGTAAAAATTCGATATTTTTTTGAGAATTCAAATCTTTTAGAATAAAATTTGTAAATATTTAGCATTAGAACTTAATTTATCTGTGATCATGATATTTTAAAACCTAACAATTACACAACACTCCTAAACATTTGTTTTTGTATGTTTTTTATAAAAAAAGTAAAAACCTTAATGACATGCATAAAAGTATTTTGGAATAATTGTTAACAGAATAGTACGAATAACATTGAGTTACAGTCATCGAGTACATTATTTTGCATTTCCAAAGTATTAGTATAAACCGGGGCAGCTGGCTATTCCGTTCATGTTCATAGCCGGCTGGGGCTCTAAAATTCTAGTCAGCCTATCGTCGCTGTAAAAGTTTGAAATTTTACTATTTTTTGTCCAACCATTAATTTTTTTAGTAAATGTCATTGCTATTTTTATTTCAATTGCATGTGCATGTGTTGAGGATTATCATGCATGATCCACACTGATTTACTTAGGAAGGGTAGTGTATTTATAGATCTGCATCCGTCAAACATTTAAACCATAAAAAAGGAATTCATCAAGTGAAATTTTAATCAAAAATAGAATCTTTGTTACGCTCCAAAACATTTCAGTACAAAGGTTACAAAATTTGAGTTTTAAAAAGAGACATAAGACCCTCATTCACTAATGTGACCAAATAGTTTTGTGTAAATCAAGTGTAAAGTTTTGGACAACCAAGTTTTTCTAGTTCTTTTCAGTTTAATTTTTTTTTTTTTAATTTAACTACTGGTTTTGGTGTGTGTGATCATTTCATTATCGCGCATGCGGATTAATTTTAGCTTCAGTCACTTTTGCTTACCTTATTTTCAGTTGCTGTTAATAACCATAGAGATAAGAGGAATGAAGCGTTAGATTGCATATTAAAAAAAGAAGACTGTGGTGTCTCCAGGCCGGTTTTAAGCTTTAATAACACGTGCAGAAGTGTTGTAAAGCTGTTGATAATTGAAAGCAGCGTCGGTGTTTCCAGAGAAACAGTTTAGTATGGAAATTTTACACCGTTAAAAAAGGGGACAATAGAATTGACGTTTCGGACGTCAGTTTTTCGTCGGAGAGAAGGAAAACCACGGTTAGTTTTATCCTTGCCTCCTGATAAAAAATATAGTTGAGAAGCAACATGCTGTTTCTCAACAAATCCAGGTTTTAAAAAAAACAAATGAGGGGCTTATTTCTCTGAGTCGTTTGCATCCCCGCTTCCATGTGAACTATACTTCAATATAGTTTTCCGTGCACTGGGACAATTTAGGTAAAAGAAGAAAACAAGTTTAAAAAGCCAACACATCAGTAACGCTTTGTAAAAACTCTTTGATGCAAAATATATTCCAGATTTCATTTGGTACGGTGGGCCAGACGAAATCCGCTTTAAATTGTTAAAAGGGTTTTATGGATTACTTAAGTAATCATTCCTATTTTTGTTAAAGACTCGTATTTCGCAAAAAAGTGATAATTTTAAAACGTTTAGCAGACTAAACGAATACTGAGCCCTAAGACTGGACTTCCTAACATGTTTCCAAACTAAATCCAATTATCTTTTTGACATGCCACCAATTAGTTTCTACTTGCTTATTCTTTGATCACGTGATTGCATCTTTTAAGGTTAGTCTCTGTTTTATAGAATGAGCACCTCGGTTTTAATCATGTAATAAAATTTTAATTGATGGATTACTCAGTTACAGCACGCGATCACGTTGCGGATTCTCGTGATTGTATAATGACGATTGAACCTTGTTCAGAAATGTTTTAGATTGTATAATCAGTTATTCAGTATGAACCCTTTTTTGCCTAAGGAGGAAAAAATAAGTTCTGCACGCCATGTTAAACGAGTGTAAACAAGGGACCTGAAACTGTATCCTAATTTTCAAATCATTTTCTTGCCATAAGAAGACCGAAAATTTCAACATTAGCGTTTCAATGCGACTTTCTATCAATCAAGGCCTTGCTGTCAGTTTGAACGATTTGAAATACTTTGATTTAAACTGATAAATGTTAACGATGATCTCAATATTAATTGTTTTGTTAACTATGAAACTGGAAAATTTGTTCCATCGAACATGGATACCAATAAACACTTGTTGTTCAAGGTCCAGAAACATCTTGAAGATGTTTTTCATTTTAGACCAATATTTGCATAGTGATAGTCCCACCGCCAAGAAACGACTTTCAGTTTCAGAGTAAGAAATAGCTTGCAATGCTCTCTGAAGTTTAAAGGTGTTTTGAATATCGATAGATGGAATAGCCTATAAGAAAGCTTTTTGTGAATTTGAAATAGAGGAGAGAGCTTACTCAGTTGCAAGATAATGTTGGAATCTTGTGTTTCCAGAGACTAAAATTTTACAATGATGCTCCCGTTTTCAGAAAGAGTTTTATAAAGTGTTATCATGAGTGTCATGAGACCTTGTCAAAACATCCCGTAACCTTTTGAGGTCCTTATAGTATAAAAAGGTTATATGCGTGCGGAGACTAGATGGAAGAAACAGAAGAAACCATACAAGCCTTCTTTAATAAATGGACTCGTTCTTTTTTCATGTTCATCTGCAATTCTTTTTTTTAAAAACAAAAACATGCCTTTGCGGGATCAAGTGCTA
>ERZ1740055.12-NODE-12-length-22770-cov-8.200088_pt1 | contig 22770 bp, 14 predicted proteins | sample MGYA00581747_ERZ1740055 | MGnify/ENA primary metagenome ERZ1740055 (study PRJEB43018, sample SAMN04849739) | marine metagenome | isolation source: floating plastic debris | place: Pacific Ocean | collected 2008-08-28 | study: EMG produced TPA metagenomics assembly...
ATGCACATTGCGAACGTAACTTTCAAGATTCAGTAGAAACACTTTCACTTTTTTTGAGCCAAATGAGCTTGTTTTAAAATTGTTCTTAATTTTCGGCCAATCTGAGCCTCATGGTTCTTATGAAGTTGTTCTTATAAAAAAAGCGTGTAGTTTCAATTGGATTCAGTTTAAATTTAGTTCTCCAGCACAACCAAAGCATTTCATATGTTCTAAAGAATAGGAATTTTTTGTTTTCATAATTTAATATATATGCCATCGAAGGCCGGCCTTTCTTTTCGTAGTAACCGATTTACCTTGAACCAATTTTAGGTACGTAGAACTTTTAGAGTTTCAATTACCTTTCCAATCATATAAGATTTTAATTATTCAGAAAGAATTCGGCTTGTATTACAAGCTTTCTTCGTGAAAAGGAATGACCGAATGACAACTGGCATTTCAAGTCTGGTGTTATCGCTACGCGCTGACAATTTTAATTACAAATCACACTCAAGCTAAGATTTGTCCAAAAGAAATAGTGATAGTAGTTTGGTTTGAAAAATAATATGGGTAAAATATTATTGGGACAATACTTCATAGTAGCTTTATTTGCTCGTTACTAAACAAAAACTGTAATCAACTACTGTTAATGTTTTGTCCGTTCAGAAGAATAATAGGGACCTTTAGCAACGAGGACGGCAACGCGAAGGACAATGGTTCAGAAAAATCACATTCCTTACTTACTTTTTACTTCTTTATGCGTTTCATAAGGGTTTTGTTTTCTCCGCCTTAAACCTTGTGAGCAGAAAGCGATTAAATGTTTCTCCATGAAGCTAAACAAATACCAAGAACTCTGTTGTTACGTCCTTGCAGTCCTACGAACTCCAAAAAAGATCTTTTCACGTTCTAATTTTAGCGACAACTCCGTGCAGGTGTCGATCTCGCTGCATTCCAACGTGCAGTTATTGTTTTTATTATTGTTCTTTGCCGTCGGTGTCGCCGTCCTTGTTGCTAAAGGTCCCTAATTTCCGATTGCGCAAGTTTCTAGGGTTGCCTGACATGAAAACGGAAGAAAGATCAAAACCAGGCATGAATACAGTTCAGTTTTCAGTGTAGAAGAATTCACAAAGTTTTCACCAATATTGCATTTGTTAATACAGACAAGTCAAAAAATCTGGAAGCCATTATATAGCTGCTCAATTGGTTACATGCCAGCTCGTCCGTACTCCTGTTTCTATTACACGCTTTAAAACCTAATGAGTCATGGTGGATGCTCCGAGCTGCAGACACACTGTTGTTTTAAAAACTATAACTACGGTGGAAAATCTCAATTCTTTTTAAGTCGTCCGGTTTAGCATTTAAAAACGTAAGCAAGTTCCTTTTGAGTGAGTCGCCAAATAGCACTGAACAATTTTTTTTCTTTTGGTACATTGATCCATCAACTTTGTCTTCAATTGATTTACCCTCTCATGAGTCTGAAACACATTCGTTTGCCATTTTCAACTTTATTAGATAAAAGGTACAATCAATTTTATTATTTTGAATATCGTTTCTAAACGGTTTTTGTACTGAAGAATGTAAAAGTGCAAAATAAAATATCTCAGTCGCTTGTTTAATTCGTGTCAAACGGTCAGTTTTGACAACAAAACGTTTTTTAAAATCATAATTTTAAATTGAGCTTAATTATGATTCTACTTGACTTTCTAGGCAAATAACTTACAAAGATTATTCAACTAGCGTTAGTACTAATAGTCAAACAAAAACTAAAATAAAACATCCGTCTTTGTTAACTAAATTTAAAGCCAATGTTGAAATGTATTGAAGGAAAGTTACATTTTTTTGAGTTAGGCATTGAATCAATTTTATTGAAACCTTTTTGATCTACGATGTACATACTAACATAGCAAATTGAACTCAGCGATGAAGTCAGAAATTTAGGAGTGGAAATACAAAGAATTTTAATGTAATTTTAATTCTACTTTTGTAACCTCGGTGTGCACTATTAGTCAGTAAAACCGACGACGTTTTTAAAACTTTATTGACTCCCTTTACTAAAATTTCCGCCGGATCAAAAACTAATAAATCTGTCAACAATAGGAGTCGATAGATCACGATAATGTTTTCGCCTTTTGTTCAGCTATCAGTGGAAATGAAGTGACGAAGATATTAACCGGGTCATCGTTTATTTAGAAAATATAAGACTACCAAAAAATATTTTGGTTAGTGCTCGACTGACTTCTGTTTCTTTTGATTTTTTGTTCGTTTTAGCTTTCACATATTCAGTTTAGCTACTTGAGTTTGCTTTTCAAAATCAACTAATGAGTAATGAGATAAAGCGGGCATGACTACGGGGTTTCTTTCCGAAAGAAGTTTCTTTTAAAATATCGCTCGCGATTTGTTTATTCCTTCAAAATAAGCTACTTTCATTATCCTCAACAAACGCAACATTAGGCAAATATCTTTGTGCATGTTTGTTGTAAACACTCTTTATTGTATAACCTTTTGTAATTACTTTTTCTTTCGTTTATGTATATATTTATTTCTGTTGAGTAGTAATACTAGTGTTAAGAAACAAGGAAAGTAAATAAGACAAAAGTTATATAAGACACAAAATTTAGAAACTCAAAGCTCAGTTGTAAGTAGTGTAAGAAACTGATGTTTTGAACGTTAGATTGCCCCTCGCCAAAAGTTAGTTTTGCACATCCGGAGTTCGCTGGCTTTACTTCCTTCATTTTCCAATATTATTAATTAGTGCCCTTCTATTTCTAGTCATCGTCATACGGAGTCCCGGAATTCCATCCGATCTCTTTCAGCCTTGTTTCCTTTTCTCTGAGCCATTTCAAGTATGACAGGTAAATATAATGAGTTTTTCCTTTCCAAATGAAGTGCCTTTAGTTAAAACAGTGCGATAATATTATTACCAGCTTACAAAATTACGTTAATTGAATTTAAACTCGCGATCTATTTGATTGGCTTTTTTCGAACCGCCGAAGAAGATTACACACCTTATTGGCATTGCAACGGACCCTTGTTTAAATCTTCGTGGCAGGAATCGATGTGCTAAACGGATATGAAGAAGGATAATGGAAATTATGTTTTCATTAGCAAAGAAAAAGAAACATGCGACAAAAGAAATCATCGTTGAATTCGTTTTTTCAATGTAATAAAATGACAGTGACACTCAATAAAATTGATTTAAAAGAAAAACATTAGTAAATAATTCAATTATACATTCATACATTTTTGTAAAAATCCAAAAACTTGCAAGCTCGAGGAAGATTTTCCTAAGAAAGGCCACACGTGCTTATTTAAAAGCAGTTGCAGCTTTCACAGTGAATCCGATACGTGAGAGCGGATAAAAAAGCGGTAATGTGTATAAAAAATGCTTGGCACACACATCAGAGACTGGTTCATTATAAAAAATTAATTCTCATGTTTGATAACAAAATTTAAATGTTTAGAAAATTTAAGTTTCTGTTTATGACGTTTTAAAAACAAATTAAACGAATAAATCAGGCGACAAATCCTTTAGGCTAAACAACCAACTCTACCCTCCCACGCAAGGAAGCGGTGCAAACTGACGGCTGTTTATAGAATAAGCGTCCAATTGATTGACTGTAAACCAGGTGATTAAAGATCTTTCCCCGGACGCCACAATGCGCTTCCTAAAGTTGGGAAATGAAATTTTAGCAATGAAAAATTTAAATACGAAACTCACGAAACCAGAAAGATGAAAATATCTGCGAGTGAAGTGGAAGGCTTTGACTTCAAAGATTACAGTACAACGGTTAACTACCCGAAGAGAAATTGCTTTAACGGAAACACGCAATCGCCAAAAATACAACTATACTTACCTGGTTGGTGATTTTGAATTGAATAGCAGAAAGGAAACCTCCCTTCTCAGGAATGCATTCGAATAAATTTTTAACAAGTAAAACAATTTGAGGGTCAAACAATTTTTCGCTACAATCATTGATTGAGCACAGGTTAAATTAACTTAAAATTGGTTTGCATACGTTACTTAGAAATATCTTCAAATCAGAAACTGAATCTTATTTTAGTATTCCATGTATATGGAGTAATCCAGTAACTTAACAAAACAGGAGAAAATAAACTTTGATCAATATACAATAAACATACAGTAGAGTGCTTTTTAGGTGATTTACTTTAAATTTAAAAAAAACTCGTGAAAGTTGAATTAAATTCCTTTTTCAAGTGTTTCTTCAACTATTTATTTTTAACAGTCAATGGAAGCAATTGGTTTGCTTCCGTCTACGACAAGCGCTTAAGATTTTCATTAATAGAACTCGTGTCAAACAGTTGCTTAACAACACAAAAGGAGATAGACGCGACACAGATCTTTCACTTTCTCTTTTAAATTCCTCAGAATCAGTTAATCCCGACAAATCAATTAAGTTGCTATTAATTGAACTCTATTTAATGCCCGGTTCTTTAAAGTTGTGCTATCTATGACCTGAAAGGAGAAGAGACCCCCATTACTGATTTTCGCCAGTAATGTTTCAAGAGAACTGTTACATTCTTACGAGGACTCACGCTATAACTCGGCCATAGTGCATTTGAGTTAAATGGCTTGTGTTCTTAATAGTTCTCCACTTGAAAATAGTTTTCACGCTTTGGCTTCCTGTTGACTGTCATAGCGGCTTTTCGTTTTGTACAATGCATGACTCTTCCTCGCTTTAATTAGAACCGGAAGAGCCTTGTCTAACTTCAACACCGGAAACGAGTTTGCGACGAGTCGAGTCCGCTGTTGCAAATAACCACATGAACTTTGACGTCAGAAGCCATGTGTTTGCTATTTATAAATACCAAACTACGTTTTGTTGTTTTTGATTTCTTGCACAGAACCATTTAACGCTGCTAGTTGCAAAGAGAGAGCGCGTTACTCCGTAGAGCTTGCGTCGAGAGGTTAAAACCGTTTACTGGAGGTTGAACATTCAATTTTTGACATTTTGTCCAATTGAGCTCAAGTGATCTGATAAGCATAATTAGACCAACAATCACACAGGAAAAGTGTCGCTCAAACCATTTAACCCGGTGCCTTCGAGACGCCATCAGCTGCTAGTTTTCACAAGAGAGTGCCGCCAACAGACCGACTACTTAGAACCAAGGTGTAACGTTATTATAAAGCATCTGACAGAATTAAAATGGCTGCAGTTAGTTCGGAGGCAAGTTTACTGGCACCGTCGCCGAGTCGCTCACAATCCAGTGGATCTTTTTCGATCAAAAGTATACTGAATTTGCCAGAAGAGCACACAATTACTGCGGACAAAACTCGAGATGGAAACAGCCCAGTGGGGCCTGGATCCCTTTCCCCAAACTCCTCGTCATTGCTACAACCTTTGCCGATGAGACTTAACTCACTAAGCAGTTTTCAGTTTAACCCTCTAATGTTCCCGGAGCAGTTTTCTGCGATTCCGCCAGCATGTCCTGCCTGGGTGTTCGCCACTCGTTACTCCCGGCACGGCATCCCCACAGGTGAGTAGAGTAATCCATTCTGAAATTACTGCAATACTATGACTGATTGCCTTTAGCAGTTTAACTGAGCCTGCATGGTTTATCCTAGTTTGATTGATGAACGTTTCAGCTTTTCGTGATTGAGCACAAATGAAGTCAATGGGAAATCAATCGTGATTTATTATGTGTTGCCAAACCCTGTGATATACAAAGAACCAAATCAGTGAAGCTTCCTTCTTGATAACATTTTAACCATTAAAAGTTTCGTAAAATTGGAATTGTAATCTTTTTTAAACAAAAAAATTAGACACGATCAGCCGAACTAATAAAGCATCTACAGTTTATCGTTGTTCAAAAAGGAAAGCTCGTTGATTTTTTTGGTTCTTGTTGAACTCCTGGGTTTATGTCCTACCGTGTTGCTCTTAAGCCGCTCAACAGTAACAATGGTCAAATTGTGTGAAGCCAGAACCAAAACTAAACACGAGAAGATGAGCAAACCTATGACTTTTGAATCCGCACCATGTAGCCAAACATCGAAAAATTTTGTTTATAAAACTGAAAACTCTCAAACTAGTTAACAATAACATGTATTGCTTATAGGTCGATTACAATAGACGTGTGAATCATTGTTTTAAACGAATTTTGAAGTCCGATCCGCTTTGAGGACTGCGCCATATCCATGGAAGATAACTTCCAAAACTCTATGATTAAAACTTGGTTTAAAACACAGAAGCTGTGGCTAGCTATAATTGAGCTAATGCTCTAGAAGTTTAACCTTTTTGCGTTTGTTAGTTTTTTGATTTCAGCTAAAGAAACATTGTTTCTTTCTTGCAGATTTCAATACGACCTTCAAAAGAAGAAGAAGGCCATTAAGAAAACAAAAGCAAAGACCACTGTTTTCCCAACAACAAGTTCAGAGGCTGGAAAAGGAGTTCTCTACGGAAAAATATTTAACAGAAGCGAAACGTGCAGAGTTGTCTACAGACCTTAAATTGACAGAAACACAAGTAAAAACTTGGTTTCAAAACAGACGAACAAAATGGCGTAAAGAAATTAAAGACGAGGTAGCTTCTTCAACAATTGGTGAACGACAGGCAGCAAGAGCTTCCTCACAACCATTAAATGCCACATTTGGAGTTGTAACACCAAACAGTAACTTGTTCACACACTCACAAGCTCTCTCCACCATTGCTCTACCAAGTACAATGTTTAGACCTCAACCGAACAATGAAGTCTTCCTAGATCTTAGCCAGCGTCAACAAACGTACTACATCCATTGAATGCGGATTGAAGTTGTTCTTTATTTAGGAAAAGGCAGTTTACAACTTGTCTGAGATCTCACAGAACTATTAAAATTCATATCGTACCAGCTTTCTACACGAACCAGATTTTATATTCTCTTGATATTTACAATGATGCCATAAAATAAGTAGATGGTTCCTCTTAAAGATTTGTGAACACTGTTAATTCGGGTTAAGCGGGCTTATAGTGCCACCCTTGACAATAAATGCGTTTTCTTCAACAGTAAACTATGCAGTTTAATGTGGAACCATCTATAGGATCTCTTGGTCAAGAGATAACTTCATTTGTTCAGTCAAAACATGTACGTAAATTTTTTTATATCGTGCTTTTCTTTATCGGTATTAACAGTTAAAAAACAAAGTGAGAAAAAAACTAAATTTACTTAACAACACAAAATTATGTTCAAAAATCGGTAAAGAAACGAAAACATAAAATTGTCATCACTGTTAGTAAGTGACGTTCGCTTTATCACGTTTTGGGTTGTTTTTGAAACTAACAAAACACCCTTTGACACTATTAGGACTAAGAAAACACAAAAACATGACCCGAATTAAGAGATATTTTAACCCAGATTAACTCACGTATAAAAAATGAACATAGAGTTTCGTATTTGTACAATACTGCATGTAAAGCATTTATATTGTATATAAACACTATTATGTTGATACTCAGTTTGGGTTTGTATCATTAAAGGTACTAATTTTACTTCAAAGTTGTGTTTTTATTTACAGTGTAACCCTCTAGACAAGGGACAAAAGCAGTGAGATGGTCGAAGTTATTTTACAAACTTCAAAATAGCTATGCTAAACTTGCTTTAAATCAAAAAGCATATCCTTTGCCTTTGGTTGCATTCAGACAACATTTGAGCACACAGGCAGAAACTTAACAAAAAGAAAACATCTTTAATGTTTTGAACTTATAATGTAATGTTATTATCCATGTAAAATATTATATATAATGTGAAATAAAGGACTCATTTTTTTGTAAGTTCATGTTGTGTTGCTTTGTGTCAGCCTAAAAAGCTAAATTGAAAGTTCCTAGCATTTTCGGATTGCGAGTTTTTCTTGTAAAACGATTTCACTTCTTCTTTATCAAATTGGTGACAATGAGTATTTAATACTTCCTATTCCAATTTCTGTGGCTATCTTTTTTATCCAGATGCATAAATACCATCTGAACCAATAAAAAATACTGAAGGATACAATTCCAAAGACGAAGCTTATAATTTATGTTTAGAGTCATCGATATGAGAACAAGAAAAAATGTTTCTAAATTTCTTTTCGTGGTACTTATTTCTAACATTGAAACGTAACTTTTGCAATTGTAAACAAAACAGCTGTCCTAAAAACGAAGCAATGGTTGCTTTTGCCGTTAAGTTTCTTTTGGGGAAAGCAAGGCATTTAATAACTTTGTCAGTCTTTCCCTCGGGAACTTGATGTATCAATAGGTTCAATAATGTACTTATAAAAGCAATATTTGTTTCCATTTTTATTTGATTGATCAGAGAACTGCAGTTTTTCTCCATTCCTTTTTAATTCGATATTAAAAAGTGTTTTTCAGAAGGCAAAAGACGGAGCTTTTATGGCACTTGTTCAAATGTTTCAACTTTAAGTAAACAACAAAAAAGATCAGTTTCTGAATTGTTTTTCTGCAGTTACTTAGATTCGGATTGTAGATTCGATTAAACGTTGAAACTTACTGCTGTTCTCAACAAATGAGGTGTTTTAAGTAAAGCAATGATTGAATTTGCTATTATTTCTGGTAAACTTTTTAAAACATTTAGTTGCTTTGTTAATTCATTTTTCCACGAGAATTTGATGTATCAGTAATTTCAAAAAGCAGTTATTCAATGTTTGTTAGTTTATTTTCGTGTTCCTCAATCAGAAAATGCAGTTTTTCTTCCGTTTTTTTCTTGTCGATATTATTAAATGTATATCATAAAATTAAGTAAATGAATAGACTGACCTTTTGATTCAAAACTTGTTACTAATATTTTGCACTCATCATTACACAACAATTTTAGTGGTATAATTAAAATTTTATAAAAACAAAAGTTATTTTTTAAAAATTCTCTTTGGTTGTTCGAATGTTCGTAATATAATTAATAAGCAAAACAAGATATTAATAATTTTTTGTTATTGCATACTTCATACTGAAACAAAGATGAAATATTTTGTCAATGAAATAAGTTGGTTTTGTTTGGCTATTTTGTCTGACTTTAAAAACACACGAACAATGCGCGCATTTAAGCAGTTATGTGTCTCAAAACATACCATAAAACAAGAACTGAAGTATTGATTTCAAGCTTTATTCCTGTTATGTACCAACTATTTGTTGAGTTACACTAGACTGTTCAGCGGGAAGGGCAGTGGGTTCCTTCTGTTCTCAACGATAGCCGGAAGAACCATAAATCAGTTCTAAATCCTTCATGTTGAAATGTTTAATTCTATTTCAGCAGTGATAAACTTGCTATAAACTGACCCCATTCGTCATTCTGAAATCTATCTCGTGAAGCAGTTAATGAAAACTGCCGGGAGCAGGGAACTGCTATAAATTTTTTTGTATATATATCATTTTATGTATATGAATAATAGTACGTCTTTGATCTCATGCACTGCAGTATTATGACTGTGAATACAGCCTAGTGTAAAATCAGAGAAAAAGATAAGAAAGAAAGGAATGGTCAAGAAACTGAAGGATGAAAGTAAACAGTATTTAATATAATAGTTGCCTGAACGGAGCTGAAATCGAAAAATTATCTTCTCAGTAGTTATAAGGACTGATAACGACCTTACGAAGAATGTGGATGAAAATTTTAAATGCACAAGCTATTGACAGTCCGAGAGAAAATCCAATTGAACTCAGTAAGTACAGGATAGACCTAATGTGCCTTAGTTTCTAAAATCATTTTAAAATATCTTCCATAATGTAAGTATATGTTTCTACTTTTGAGAATAGCTTTCATCATTCTAAACCACATTTCTTTTTCTATCTTGAATACATGCCGATGGAAGAATTAAGGTATATAAAGACACTGGATGTGTGTTTTTTTTTTCACTGTGAATGAGCTGCGCACTTTTATTAGTTTAGTTGTCTGTTAAAGTTGCGAAATGTTGTTCAAGTACAAACGGTTTTCTATGCATGCATACCCGGATTGTCTAAACTGCGGCGAAGATTTTCTTGCTTGAAATTTTTATGTCAAAGTCTAACTTAATAAACTTCAAAGTCAGACAGTCAAATAAGATCTTTCAAATATTGCAAATCAGCAAACGCTTAAAAGAAAAAAAAAACAAAAGTTTATTTTAATTTATAGTTAATAAGCGACTCAGAAGAAATCCCAAAAATTCCTGTACACAGTTGAGAGTAAAACGTGCATTTTGTAATTGTAAATAGATCTAGAAACTGATGTAGTGATAAACCAGTTTTCTGTATTTCTTTACGAAGCATGCATTCATATAAAACTAGCTTGAGTTGAGTATCTTACAGAGAAACTGAGACTGAAAATTGGCATGAAAACCATGAGACGTATGTGATTGTAAGAATCGTTTTCATTAAAACATTGAAATTAAACGTAAGAAAAAGGAAAGAGAAAACGAGATGAGCGCAGCTTGAACTATTCCATTTGTTTTCATCCTTTTAAACTTAAATGTGGTGATTCAGCACCTAAACGTTTTTACACTAGCTGAATGTTTTAGAGAACTGAAGTTCAACGTTCAACTAGTGGTATATCACAGTATTTGAGTAGAAATCTTACTTTTAAGAAACCTGTTTTTATTGTGATTATGTTTAGATAATTCAGCAGTAACAATTTTTTGTTTTTAATTAATTTAAATATAAATATAACTGAGCTTTGATAGAGTTTTTAAAGTTTTAAAATCGTATGTTATCCTTTGACGCTCTGAAAATACTTTTTGTAACATCAGTCGGTTAGAATTTCAAAAATCGAATGAAGAATTTCTTAGTCTTATAACAAATGTTATTACAGACACAGTAAAAATACCTTAAATTGCATATTTGTAGGTGTTATCGAGTTTTTCTCTCGGTTTCACAACAGCTTGGTAAATGCAATTTCTATCGGGTTCAACTTCTTACTTTGATTTTACTAAATATTCGGATACCAAACAAATGAATTTTACTCTGTTTCTAGTTTAGAACCCTTTTAAGCGTTTTACAATCTATCCGAGTAGAGTAGTAGTTGCCATTTGAAAAACAAAGCAAAAATCATGTTATAGGACGATTGTTTGATAAATATCATAGAAAATGTATGAATATAGATAATCTTAAAAAAATCTATTCCCAGCTGGGGTAAGGTAGGGGTTCACTCACTATTGGTCGGTTAAAATGAACTCTGGGTCAGAGGCGATTTCTTGTTTCCTGTTTTGGTGGTAACTATCTAATTTATTGCTTCAGGCAGAACAAGGATGTTGTGTTCATTGGGAAGTTAGTTTTCTGGCATTTTGATTGAAAGACAACCACTCGACAACTGACAAAAATGAATAAGATAGACCAGAAATAAACCAAGCGAGATTCATAATAAAAGAATTTAAAAGGTTATAAGTCTAAGAATTCAGCAATTACACTGTTAGAAAAGACTTCTTTAAAAAATTGGGTCAAGTTGTTAGTGAAAAAGTCCAAAAACCCGCAGAAAAGTTTGTTTGTAGTATGAATAGCAAGTGTCCATGAAATAAGCATTAAGGAATTTGTTTATTGCATCGAAGAAACGTAAAACAAATTCCAACAAACTATTAGTTTCCCATTTCTATTTATTTTTTGAAACGGCTACATATCTTAAATTTTATATTTTTCAGACGGGCGAAATACTTGTAACTAAATAAAATTAGATTTGGAAAACGTCGAAAGACCTTCCAAAGCCACGTAGTTTTAAAAACATTTAGTTTCATGACTGCTTTACTGATAAATAATTTGGATAACAGGAGTATTTTGATTGGTCAACAAGTGTATTTTCATAGCGCTATGTAGCTCGAAAATGACGCGAGCAATATGATTGGCTGTCTCCATGTTGTAAGAATTTACAGTTTCATAAAAAAAGTAAAACTATACAAACGCGCTTTGTATACGATCTTTCTTTTTGTCAAGTGGGAAAATAATAATTTTATAAAAGAAATAAAATATGTTTTCCGTGGATATATAGCCTGGCGAAAACTACAGGAGAATTCTCGAGCAGGTGAATGCGTCTAGGGTATTCACTGATCTGCTCTCGAATTCTCCCAAACGTTCGCCTTGGTTTTCACCAGGCTATAAACTAATAAAGGCACAAAGAACATGTTTTATTTTCTTAATTAAAAAAAAAACATCAGTGAAGATTAAGGTGTCACACTGCTGAGAAAACTGCCCGGCTAACAATGAGGCATTTGAAAACGACCGGCAGCAGGTCCAAAGCAGTTAGAGATTTTATAACAACACTGTACAGCAATAAAACATCAAAGTTACCAAGTAAACATTTTTTTCAAGCTGGCTAAGAGAGACTTGATGTTTGTAGTATTCTTTTAAACTACAACTTCTAAAAATATCAGTAATATAATAAATTTAACTAAGAGTTATATTATCTATTAAAAAGCCGTTGTACGTTTAACTCGCTTTTTTTATACTAATTGTCTGGAATTGTGATAACAACATTCACGTCAGCGATGTAAACCGACACGACGACTCTCAATCAGAATAAAAAACAACGCACAGTCAAAAGAGTTTGTGAAAAGTTTGGAAATCTCGGCAATTGTTGATATACGACTTCGACAAAGCCGGAGACCTTTCGTAATACTTTTGTTGTTGTAAATCCAAAGCTTCTAACATAAAGAAATCATTCTGGTCTTTGAATCATGTTGGTGGCCATTTCATTATTAGGAAGGTATTAAAAGTGATAACAGGTCGAGAACAGAAGGGGAAATGCCGCGCGTGGTTTGACCCAGAAGAAGGATAATCTTTATCATAACACCTTGTTGATCATAAGTGCAATATTTTTATATTTTTAAAAAAAGTTTAAGGTGAAAGCATAGAGATTTCCGCAAAGCTTTGTATTGCATGTATTAGTAAGGGGAATTCTGGGCGTAATAGGTGTAAGCAATTAAGAAGACGACACACAAGACTATATTGCTGTTTTTGTCTTGTTTGGTAACTAAAACAACATAAGCTCTTATATATATGCACCTTAGAAAAAACTGCATCTAAAGTTAAACCATTTTAACAAGATTTGTGGGTGCTAATCTCACAATTTAATAATTCTACAATGATAGATAGTCAGCCTACTTCGCTTTGTGAGGTGTAAAAGAGCCATGTTTTACACTTTAACTGAATATGATCAAAAACACCGCAGAGGGAAAGAGCTTTAATTTAGGAGCAAAATACACTACTAGCAGTTTTGGTTTTATAGCATATTGCGAAGTCAAATAATTTAAGAATTTAAATTAATTTTGAAGTATTTTTTAGCGACAAGTTTTTGTTTTTCGTCAGAAGTCATCTAAAATAATTTTCATGCTACTTCAACTGATGTAATTGAAAAACTATGAAAGGTTTGAAAAACAGTTATTTCTCGATTTTTAAAGTAGCAACAGAATTAGTGGAGTCTGCGTATTTATTTTTAAAGAACAACGAAAGCGCACAGGAATAAATTATCAACAGTTGCGGGGTATTCTGCATTTTTAAAAGCTGAATTCGTTTACTACACTGGTTACGATAGAAACTACAGACACAGTGAACAAGTTTGTCTAACACAAATCATAATCTTTTAAAATCGATTTTTTTCTCATTCGTTTTAATACTAGCTTTCGTGTCAGTAGTTTATAGCACACACAGAAAACTTATCTCAGTGAACATAAAATTTATCATACGACGTAAAAACTTTGACTCATAAAGTTTTCATTTTTGCGAACATCTAAAAAATTTTGCCGGAGACTAATCAAATAATGCCATGCATGCACCTTTATTTGTAATTTTGATACTATATTGCTCAAAATAATTCATACAAACTTTGACAGCAGAATTTTACTGTCACTCATTTAGACTTTTTAGTTATTTTGTGGCATTTCTATACAGCTATTTCAAATGAACAACTCCGTCCAAATTGACGTTTAGTATACTTATGCATTACGTATATCTTAACTAGACCTGTAATATAAAGCTCATGAAAAGAAAAACTAAAATAAATGGTAGGGAATGAAAAAGAAAAACTCGATCGGACAATAGTTGAAAATAATGCTTACGAACAACGGTACTTATATAATATTAATAAAGCAAAACCGTAAAGAAGATAAAGCAAAGTTTTTTTCTAAGCGTGACCTTTTAGAAAACTGTCCGAATCACAACGTTCATTCCTTGTGGCAGTAGAAAATGCAACCTGAATAAATCACCAAACATAAGTATTTCCAATATATTAACATGATCAACAAAATCACCTCACAAAATTAATAAATACTATAGCGGCTTTCATTATCATCACGTGACTCAAGTTTCCAATATGGCGTCGATACATAGGAAGGTCATTTTTGGGTTTTATAGAAATCTAAATCTATAAACTAATTTACATGAATCTGTCCAAAATTTTACTGGCTGGAAGCATCAACATGAAAATTTTAACTTAAACAGACAGTGTTGATGCTGAGAGATAATTGAGACGGTTTAAAGTTAGAAGGATTTATTGCGGTTGAAAATCAAAAATAGTACCAAGGAAACCGTGCGTTCTATCTCCTGCTTGTGGAACAGCTCTATTATAAGGTTGGTATCTAGATTTGCCACTAATGAGGAAACTCTCGTTTGTTAAAAAAAGTTAGAAATTTTACTAAGTAACTTGAGGAGATTCATACTGTTCATTCCCAAAACTCTAGCAGAAGAGAAAGCTGTTCTCTAAATCTAACACGTTCAGTTTTAGTAAAAACGTATGTAACATACAGATTGACGGAATGATGCTGGCAATGTTCATTAATCTAAATGAAAGAACCATGTTAAATGTCTTATGCTGTAAATTTGCGCAGTACGAATTTGTAGAATGCTTCAATCTCTAGTTTTGTCACGCTAGGAAAGTTAAAATTTCAGAACTGTAAATTAAATCTTGTTGAGTCTTGAGAGAAGAAATATTAACCTCTGTCAACAAACTAGACGTAAAAAACAAAACATTAAACATCTTACCTTCAGCGTGTTTTCCATTTGCGAATATAATGAATTAGAAATGAAGAGTTCCAAGTAGATTAGTAATGTTATTTTCAAGTTCCATGTGTGCAACTAAATTTTGTAGTAAAGCTTATGTGGAACAAATTTCATAAACTTTGTATAGAGTGAATAGAAGTGTTAATTTTGTTTTAGTTTTTAAATTTAATAAATTATTCTGCAATTTTCTATAAATGTTTGCTGTAACTGTAAATGCAGAATGTAACGTTTGAAATACGTGGAAATGTTAAAAATCTTTTCACACAAATGACATATTGACGAGGTTGGTTTATTTTTGTCTCTGACCTGTTGCAATTTTCTCATTAAACAGTCAACGCAATAATTTCTTGAACGTAGTATAGATGTTCATAAATTGAAAACACAAAACAATGTTGGTATATTTCTCACTTAATACTGACACCAACATGCATGCCCTTGCCACCATTATACATGAGGAACTATGTGACTGGATTAATTTGTACATAAGTTAGTTTCATTAAAACAACTTCTGAATTATTGTTACCGAAATGCACCATGTATACAGTACAGAATACTAACATTCATCATTCGTTCTATCTCGTAACCAAAAAACACAACAAAAACGTTTGAGAAATAATAGGTGCGTGAGAAAGTGTTCCATTGATGTTTTGTTAATTTTTTCAAGGGACCTCTGATGACTCTATTTCTCTTGAGTGGAACGTTTTTTGAAAAATCCGTAACTTTGAAGCAATAACAGCATCAAATAACAGAAATATTGATAACTAGCTATATATTTATATTAGTTAGGAGTTATATACCATTAAGGAAACATGAAAGACTTCAAAAACATTTCATCAATGAACTGATGTTTTGCAAACTTACATCAAGAATTACATGTAGTATTTTTAGTATAATGACATTTTCTTGCAAATATAAGCTCATATCGTAGTTTCGAGAATTATCTTCACACTAATTCTTTTCACACTAAACTCCAGACTGTTTACAGAATTTTAACGATGATTAGTTTCTGAACCGGCATAAGTAGCTGTTTGGCCAAGAGCTCGAAACACCGTTTGATTTTCCTTCTTGGCAAATTAACTTTGTACCTACATTGTTTGTTTGTAGGTCTAAAGAGTTAGTTTTTTGAGTTTTTCAGGCAATATGTGGTTATTATTTAGTTGGGCCGGAGCTGATAAACTTTGACTTTGTTTACAGTGAATAACTACACGGTGAACACTAAAACTGTTTCGGCCAGACACTGGCATACTCGTGTGGCCTGTTAATGTAAATAAGAAGGACAGTTTTAGAGCGCTACAAAAGTTGACTCCGAAAACAAATTCATATTAAATCTATCCAAAGTTTACTTGATGGTCAGCTGCATGGAAGCATTAGAAAAATAACCAGCTTTTGGACAGTAAACGACATTTGGGAACTGATTTCAGGGACTATTAACATGACCTGAAGGCAACTCATCGATTTCAGTGCTAACAAAACCCTTCAGATAGTATACTCTCTCCTTATCAACAGTAACAATAATCATAAGGCTGATAACTGAATTTTTAAATGTAGGAGCTCTTTGTTTTAAGTTTTTTTTTTCAGTAATGAAGTAAGGAATGAGGAAGGAATCTCATCGTCCTCTGTTGCTGTTGATGTCCAAGGGTAAGAGAGAAGATTGTTATCTAAATTTCACTCGTGAAGATCTATATGTTGTTATTTCTTGTTAAATTTTCCCTTGGTTAAGCTTAAGGTACTTAAAAGAGGATTTAACCTTTCAATCCGCCAACCAAAGTATTGCAAATTTGCATGTAGCGTCTTTTACAAAGATCAATAAAGAATCAGGGTTCAAGGAGCACAAAGCATGCATACAGCGTATTACAATATGTAAGAATCTTTTGACTATAGTTTTCGACGCTTTTTGTAAAAAAGTTTGACAAAGTAGATGATACAAAAAATGTGTTGGTCGTTCTTATAGAAAACTGGAATTTTGCCAAATAAGGCTAAGTTTCTCGACATAATTGTCTTTTCCTGCCTTTTTTATCTCAAACATAAAGTAATGGACCTTTCTGTAAAACACTATATCATTGTGTAGCAAGCTGTTGTATTTCTATTTCGCATCTAATATTTATCATACATTTGTGTTTTATTTGCATCTGACATCTTAAAGATACCGGCTGGCATTTTATGTCTTGATGAGGTGGAAGAAGCAAAAGTCAAGATTACAAGGGAAAAAAAAGAGCCAGAAGTTTTATTTCTTATCAAGCTTGCTCTATACAGTGAGCTCAATGATAACTGAGGAAGCCATAAAGAAACGTGTTTATTAGAAACTGTTAATAACTTGAGTGAAAACATAGCTATGCATATATAAGTAGAAATAAATATATATACCATATCTGTGACTTCGTTACATTAGTAACTGGATGACTTAAAACTGATTGTTGTTATGTAATAATGTGAGGGATTTATTTTTAAAGAAGACATTCATTTTTAAGGATGCTTCGTTCCCATTTAACCTTAGCTAGCAAAGTTGACGGGCTGAGTGAACTATAGTAATCTTGGATGGAAGCTCTCTTACTGACTGTCATTATATATATGGTCATAAGGATGTGTTTTTGAGAGAAGGTTTAGCTTACTTCTGGATACTGTTAACAAAAAGATTCCACATCCACGTGCAAGAACTCCAACATCTGTACACGTTTTCATCGACATCACTGTTAATGCATGTGCGTTTGTATTCGTGTGTTATGCTATACTTAGCTTGTATGATGAGCAAAATATCAGAATAGTTGTTAATCGTTGTTGAAGTCTGCTGCCATCTTTAAGTACTATGCCAAGCACCCTCGATATAATAGGTAAAATTCCAGATTTTGTTCCAAAAATGGTTACAATTGGTAGTTTTGCGATCCACCTAAACACTCTTCTAACTATAGAGTATAGTAATAAGAACACTAATTCCCATATACTATACATTTGGTACTTTATGGCTTCTGATTCCAAAAAGGAAAAGCAAGTGTTACCTTCGGTTAACTTTGTATTGAGCACTAGTGCGTTAATAAACAGTTGCTTCACGTATCCTCTTTGTTTACAATAAAATGTTCTAGTGTGTAGCTTAAATTTTGTCATGCAAAACTCTTCTCTGTTTTAAACTTATTGGTAACATTTTTGTCGGCAATTGTGAAACACTTGAACAGTATGCATATACAGTTTGTATTTAGTTTTCAATCTTCTTCTGGACTGATTGCACAAAAGGAACTGACAAAGAGCTACAAAGTAAAAAGAAGAATTCATTTGTACATTAACATATTTCTATAATAGTTGAACTTGTTTCTGATATCAATCTAACCTTACATTTATTGATTTTTTGGCGAATTGTAGAACCATTTTAACATATATTTTTTGTCTGTTTCTTAGCCAATGTAAAAGGTATAGTTCTCAAAATGAGTTTAATGGCCTCAAGTTTCATTTCTAACTTCTATTAAAGCGCATTTTAAGGTACTTAAGTGGTTATTAGTTAAGGAAAACTGCTTGTTATGCCACTGTCTAAACCAAACTTAACAAGGGCTACTTTAGGCGGTCTGCCACTTCTTAAAATGTACTTTTGTTTGCTGGTTTTTGGCAGCAGTACAGAAAAGGTACAAGAAGCAAATACGTTATGTTGATGTTGTTATCAGTAATTCTCATTAAAAGATAACTTAGTAAACACATTCCTTCATAACAACAAAACCCCTGGCTTGCATCCAAACGTATGAAAGGATTACTGTCCGCAAATGAAACAAATCTGTTCCTGAACATAAAAGAATAAACCAGATAACTCATTGTTTCTTGACAGCATATTAAGCTTTATCATGTTCCCGTTAAAACAGCCAATTACTTGTATTAACTAGTATCTCAAAAACCTTTACGGTTGTCAAAGAACTGTCATTTGGCCAAAAATATTCGTAGATCTTTCTCGTGCGCTGTTTTAATAGCCCCTAGGTCACGTAGAACTGTCCAACAGACCAAAACATTTTGCGAACTCGAGTCCGTAACCATTTCCTATCACCTCTTCAAGTTACAGCGGTAATTAATGTAAGAGCACTCCGACATTCGGCGTCTATGTTTTTAAAAAACACTGTTTGGACTAAGATTTTTTTTTTTTTCAGTTTTGATACTTTTTGTGCTTATTCTTCATTAATTGCATGAGTATTGTAGAAATTTTCGGAATGTAGTCGTGGTCTTTTGGAGTATGTTAAGTTTTTACTCCCTCTGAATGACATGAACTACGATAGCTGGAAGGTGTATAGAGTACCGTTCCCTTATCTCTGGCAACTGTCTCGTTCCTTCGCTTGTTTGGCCTATTTTTAAACTGACAGATTTTTCTTTTTGTCGCAGTTATTCATTGAAAGTGAAACTGTTGGTAGAGCTGTACATGCACAATCATCTTCAAAAGTGTCCCGGCTGAACTTCAAGTGGTTGAAACATTAGTAACATTTAATATCATTCTATCAGCTGAATTTTTAAAGAACTCTCAGAATTACAGATATGATTAAAATGTCTAAAACTACTAATGTAATTCTTGTTTGAAAAGAAGTTGTAATTATGTCGGTTCTCCTGTAGTATTATAGATATGAAAGATACCGATCGATGCAAAAATGTTCAAGCCTACCGTGGGAAATATCAAAAGCCGTAAACTTCAAAACAATCGTAACAACTACAACAAAGTAATTAGTGCCATTGATTGTCCTTGTTTTTAACAAATATCCCTCGTTTATCTACTTAAATCGCGACTTTACGGCTACTTAGTTTGTAGGGTGGAAGCGACCCAATTTTGTAGTTTCCTATGTTATCATAATAAAAACACTGCGGTCTCAATGTAATTTCCCTCCATTTAAAAGATATTTTACAGTACATGTTGTCATGTCGGTGCGCACATTTGCTTTTTGGCGGGAAGGAATTTATTTGTACGGAATGGGTCCCAGGCCCTTGCACATTCCGCTTTCAAACTACTTTTAAATACTAAGCTTTTTAAAAAAGTTGTGCAACGCCATGTTTTTTCGGAAAATCCATGATACGGTTAATAATTTTAAAACTTAAAAATTTCTAGCTTATTTACTTAGCTTCATCTGTACTAATTTTGAAAAACTTAAATTTTACATTTTTAACACTTAAGAAAATACAATTTGGTACGTTATTAAAATAAGTTGTAAAATTTTAACATTGTACTTAAAAGAAAAGTACAAACTGTCTTCACAGCTCTCGGATATATTGAATAAATTATCAATATCTAATTACTTCCTAATGATAGCTGAAGTCTAGTTTCTAAGTTGATTTAGATTTGCTAAATATGAATAGCGTGCCAATTTGCATTTTGCGATAATCACTCAAGGACCTATTTAAAGTTCTAACATTATCTGCGGTTGTTAACAAGGTGCTGTAAATAAGGTTAGTGACTTTTAATTATCATTTCCGCTACTTGCGGAAAATTTTATTTTTGTAAACAAACCAACGCTTAGAGTTAATGCAAAACAGCAAATGTTCTAATCTTCTGTTCTCGTATTTCAAAAGGAAACCATTGATGGAGTTTTGAGTTTGAGCAAAACGTGCTCTTTATACGTAAATATTTGTATAAGATTAATTACTGAGTGCGTCATGGTTTTTATGTCCTGATTTGGGTAGCAACAGTGTTTGAAATTGTTTTGCTGTTAAAAAATAGTTCACGCATATAAAAGAAACAAACATTTGCGTTGATTTGGTAAAAACTGAGTAATTACATAAGCATTTTTCTATTGAGAGCAAACTTAATAAGAACTGAGTGAAGTTCATTAGAGCAAATTAAGAACAATCTGGGACTGAAATGAAAAAGTTAAGAAAACAAGACGTAAATAACAAAAAAAAACATTGAAGATGCTGTCGGCCTCATTCAATTACAAGAAAAACAGAACATGCAAGAGCACTAAGGGCGTTGTAGTCGATTTTCAGCTATTAAAAATATGTGGCAGTTAAGAACAAGATAACAATAGAGAGCTAAGATACTAGGACAGGAACGGCATAAACAATAGCCTTAATTTTTGAACACAAAAATGCATGCGCGGGAATGTAGTCAGCTGACCATTTACTTGCCGTCGTGCAAAGTTGAAACGGTAACTTTATCGATGATCAAAAACAAAAAACTAAACGAGAAATTATATTTTTCACAACTACCGTCTTCACTACTGCCATCCCCGTTTCTTAAGCTCCTTACTATTTAAAACTCAAACTGCTAAAAAATAAAAATATTAAGCGTGAGCAGCACGTCACTGGTTCTTAATAAATCTCCTTTTAATACTGATAGGCTTATTTCAAAAGCTTCTGAATGCATACAGTTTTAGATAGCGAATGCAAAAACTAAATATGAGTTTGAAAACTGAAAAGACTTGTCCAGCAAACGAAGTGGTGAAACATTTGTAGCTAAAAATATCAGAAATGCTGGTTTGTTAAACCGTTACTGATGGGACGTGCATTCTTCGTAAAACTTCATTACATTAGAAAATTGTTAGTTGACAAAGTACTTATAAAATTTAAAACCTTTGCTTTGCTTTTCACAACCATATACGTTAGAACTTGCATAAACAAGTTGAATAATAATTCATCATTCTTATATAGAGTTAACTTGAAATGAAAAATTACTTGGACATTTCTTCTTCTTGCAGGGATTTGGCCATACGCAAATTACTAACGATTTAGAGATGTAAAAGAACTAACGAAGCATAACACCTAGAAAAGAAGGAAATAAAAAAGCATTATAAATTCGTCTTTGAAGTCAGCCAAATTTCATTGTTAAATAGCTAGTGCGTTTTCGACTCGAAGGCGCGCTCTCATTGGCTAAATCGAGGTCACGTGGATGAGTTCAAATCAAATGTTTCCTGGGTGGCCAACATCTCGAAAATTGCTTATCAACCGGTGAACACTACTGTCGCGCGTCACGTTTGAGAACGGGAAAATTTAATAATTGTGGTTTATTTTATTTATGCTATATAACTTCGTCTCGGGAAACATCGAGATTATCGGGAATTCTGAAACAAAACAGATGTTTCCCTCGTGAGCAGTCATTAAGTGTATATTATTGCTCTCCTCTCAGTAAACTTTAAGCATATCATGTTCTACTACTTGACGTCCTAGGAGGAGTGGGTGAATAGCTTACCAGAAACCGGGACGCTAAAGTTACGCACGGTATATAGGCTTCCATTTACTACCTTTTGCGATTCAGAGCAATCCTGATATTGAATAATCATGATTATTATCATGTTAATATTTTGAAATTATTTTTTTTTAAAGAAGATTTTCTTGGCTGTTGGCGCGTTTTATGTTCCCGTAAATCTAAGTCGCAATCATGGGTCTACCGATGTGTTTTGTCTATGAGTAAAACTTATGAATTATAAACGAGTACCAACTTCTGCTGGGGCTGAGTTAAGTACTGGCCAAGATGGAAAAACGAAAAGAGGATGAACGCTAACCAGATATGATTCGCTTAGACGTGAAATAAAATAGTGATTTCGATGGAGCTATTGCCTTGAAACTTCTGTTGAACAAAGATTAACACAAACTTAAAACTACACGAAGTGGCTGCTAAAATTTCTAGCACTAAATACAGGAAGTTATACGTAAAGGCTTCTTTATTTAACGTCGGTAGTTCCGTCAGTTCATAGAACTGTTATCAATAAGCCAGTTCGGAGTTTCAGAAATACATACGTGCGTCGGGATAAAATGTTATATTCATTAACTTGGACAAAGGAACGGTAATGAATTCTCCCGCTCCATTACGTTTCTTTGTTTAAGTTTCATGAATATTTAACAATTAGACCTCGAGGACGAATGGACTACGAGTCAATAGCCCATGAGGCCTACGGCCTCATGGGCTATTCAGAC
>ERZ1740055.13-NODE-13-length-22465-cov-7.057073_pt1 | contig 22465 bp, 6 predicted proteins | sample MGYA00581747_ERZ1740055 | MGnify/ENA primary metagenome ERZ1740055 (study PRJEB43018, sample SAMN04849739) | marine metagenome | isolation source: floating plastic debris | place: Pacific Ocean | collected 2008-08-28 | study: EMG produced TPA metagenomics assembly of...
TAGTCCCCTACAAGATGTATCACCAAACCCAACCCATAAAACCCAAAACTAATTAAACTCAATTTCCAACCCACAAAATAATGTCCTAAGGAGAACCTAAGAAAGGAAAGAGAAAAAAGATATATAATTAATATTCTAATGTTTCAAAAAGCTAAATTTTTAGCAAGAGCACTTAGCTAATGTATTAGTCTTGCGACATTTAAAACAAATGAGCTTACATGTGCGAGCGTCGTCAGGTTCAAAAACTTTGCGTAATCTTGAAAATTTTAACTTATTCTTAAATACATTAACATTAGCTTGTGATTTTAACTCATCAGGTATGGCATTCCATACATTTGATATTCTCACAAAGAATGAATTTCTAAAGAGAGATGTGTTAGCCTTAATATTGTTTAATATTGCACCTGACTGATCACTTTCGAGAGTTCATTTGATATTAGAGTTTCCCTTAAACTCAAAAAAAAAAAAGAAAATTCAACCTTTAAAGTGTATTAGTGGTCGTATTAACGAGGTTAAAAATAAAGAAATTTGCACGTTGGGAATTAAAAAGTGGTCGTTGGTCGCACTAACAACCACACTTATCTGAGTGTATTAGTGGTCGTATTAACGAGGTTAAAAACAAAGAAAATGCACGTTGCGAATTAAAAAAGTGGTCGATGGTCGCACTAACGAGGTGGTCGCATTAACGGGGTAGTTTTATAAGGAAATGTATGGTCATTTTGCAGAACCAAAAAAAGTGGTCATGATAAGCGGCGGTCGTATTAACGAGGTAGCTCCACAGTATAGGATTTGCAGTAGTCTACAATATATATTGACATGCCACGTGTTTGAAAACGGAAAAATTCCCATATTTAGACTAGGTTGCTGCATGCATGACACGCGTTAGTATTGACATATGTGACATTCGAGTCTTTCTTTGTTCTTTGCCAAATTAGTACAGAAATGGAACTAGAAAATTCATATATAGCCTATAGGAATTAGGTCATAACCATCACTAGTTTCTATTTTTCAAATTCCCGCCGGAAATGTTTTGTTCAAAAAGTAGATAGTCAAGCAATTCTCATTATACAAATTTGAACAATGCCCTCGGCCTCGCATTGCTAAAAGTTACTCAAGAACTGATTCAAATCACAAAAAGAAAAAAAAACAACCTGAATCAATTTTTAATTTGTAGTTCTATCTTAAAAAAATTATTCAAAACTGTTTTCTTGAACTGACCAGGAAATTTTAGCATTTCTAAACTTCTGATGCGATATGGTGCCGGAGGCTGCAATAAAAATGTTATCCTTCCGTTGGCAGTCTTACTTTGAAGACCGAAAAGACGAGTAATATTAAAAAAAACTCACGGTTAGATAACTTCTGGATTACAAGTTTAAAAACGCTCAAAAGAACTGACATAAATGAAAGAAAAACGCAATTTTTGAAGGGAGCTTCAGTCAGGGATCAAATGGAAGAAACCTCAAACAGGAGAATAAATCCTAAGGCCGTTTAGATAATTTAAATTAATATAACACTTTTAGAACTGAAGCATCTCATTAACTAATCTTATTTTGTAAACAGATAAGAAGACAACTATTAATGACGACTTCACCCGTTTGAATAAAAAAAGATTGTCTACGTAATATCATAATTTGAAATAATCGGCCAACATTTATTTTCTAATTCTATTATTTTAATAGACTTTTGATTATGAAAAATTGATAAGTAATTAGCAATTAAAGTGTGATCTTAAAACACACCAAATGTAGTATATTAAGCCGAGATATTGTGATGTTGTAAAAATGGAACAAACTGCCAATCGCCAAGGTCACAATGTGGAGCAAGACCAAGTTTCATATCACATCTTTTTGATTGGCATTTACGGTGCAGAAAATCGAAAGAATACATTTGTTGGCTTATGTTTGTCGGTAAACTGACATCGCTCATTGTGTTATGCCTTCTGAATCTGATACAGTTTGAACTGGATATTATTAGATATTATTAGAGGAAGTCAAGTTCTTATGTTTTTTCAGTAAAACAATACGAGATCATTTTAACGAAAAAAGTTGGCAAGCAATTTCGCTTCCGTTTCATTTTAGTTGTTTTTTTAAGAACTAAAAATCAAAATGTCTTCCGGTTTAACATGAATGATTGTCGATAGCTTTGTGCCCCATCAAACTGAACGGTGGATTTTCAAGTGACGTTGAAAGTAAATAACACTTTGATTAATAAACTCAATCTCAAAATTCTTGGAGTTCAGTTCGTCATTTACGAAATATTTTGTTATCAAACTGTTTAATTCGAAGAAACTGATCCTTCATATCTGAACAGCTAAAAATGTCCTATGCATGAAGGGTTTGAAACAGAGTCAGTTTAAGCTATTTGTGGGAAGTAACTGTCTTGATAGTTCTTGCATCACTTTCGGTGACTCGATTTTAAAAAGTTGCGTTTTCGTTGCGGAACTCAATGAAGGCTATGTTTTCATCTACATCTATATCTACATCTACTTCCCGCAATATCCTTTGGGGACTTAATGCGGTTTTGACCATGCTATTGTTAATACTATATAGAAATATCAACGTTATCAGAAAACGCAGGCCTTTTGTGGCAATGTAAGAACCAGTTCTTTATAAAGGTCAAAAGTTCAGTCAAAAGGAAAAAAATCCTTGTTATTTTTAAAGTTTCTCCAATTGGCTTCGCATTTTCAGGAAACATTTCTGCAATCTACCTATATTTCTAAGCGACTTCAATTCCAAAATATAAGACTCAGTATATGATTCATGACTAATGTAAAATAAGATAAGGACTTGAGCACTTAGATTTTCGGTCCATATAAGTACCGATCAAACTACTCGCAAAAATTATGCCGTCAAATTATAACAAAGTTAAAGACTTTCTTGTGATTTTGGTCACGATTTCAAAACATTAACAAGACATTTTGAAAGACATTTTGTTACTTATACCAATTAACTTGTTTGTTTGATCAAAAAATACGTAATTATAAGATGACATAAATAGTTCCAACACATGTACAAGTGTCGGCAGTTTTGCATTCAGTAACACCTGTTGCACATATAATTGTTTGTTTGCTGTGTTTTGGTCGTTGACGTCATAAAACCCCTTCAATTATGTTCATTATGTCCTATACTGGTTGGTTTGTTGTGCACGTTTCTAACGACAAAAAATTTTTTTTACTAAAAAAAGACCAAAACGTTTTTAAAACATCGTCCAGTATTATTACAAGTCGCAAAATCATTCCAAGAACTGATTTCTCGTTTATATACTTATGTTTTTCTGATTGCGTATCAAACAAACAATTTTAGTTTTATTCTATTTTAAAACTTAAAAAGATTTTAATCATTTCTTTCTCTTATCTTGTTTGCTGTTTTTACTTGTTGTCTTCTCTATTTTCATACAAATATCTTTTTTATAAAGGTTTAGCGTGATATTTTAAGATTAAGATTGGTGTTTGCCTTCTAAATAACAGCACAACATAAACGCTCTCGTGGCGAAGTGACATCATCCAAACCCAAACATGGTAAGTTGACTCTGAATGCCAACTACTACATGGACGATTTCTTTAATTAAACTGAAAAGTTAGTTTTGAAAAAGAGCTTTGATCAGACGCCAAAAACAAGCAATAGTAAAAAGATTCAAAGAATCATTCGGTAAATTTTACACTGGTAGAAGGATAGAAATTTTAAATTTTAGAATGTGTTCTGACGTTTCGGATTGTTGTCTTTCGTCGAAGTTGATGGCAAGCATGTTCATATCTTGTTCTTCATTCTGTTTTTGTTATTTATTTTTTGATAGTTTTACTCTTATTAGTTATAGTATGATGTTATTTAGACACAACGATGATTTACTTTTTAAATAAATATTTAACCATTTACGTTGCATTCTTTTGACTTCCGATACTGTTTTACTCTTTTCATGAGGACTTCAATCCCGTTTCAATACAAATTTCTAAAATATAAAAAGTATGATAAAACAGGACCGTACGCGTATATTTATATATTTTTGTCAAAATGAGCCAATACTGTCGGACCTTGTGATTTTTATAGAATTCATGTGTTGACTCTGTACGCCAAATATATTATATACAAGGACGATTTCCTTTATTTAAAAACAGCTAAGTCATGAAAGAAAGATGTTCTAACGAAAAAAGAAGTGGCTGCCAATGAGTGAAAAGATTCAAACTTCCATTCAAGCATTTTTATATTGTTCTTTATTTCCTTTTTGTTATTTGTTTTTTTTAAAATACTGTTATTAGTATTCTAAACACAACGATGACTTTTAAAAATTCAAATAAATATTTTAAAAACCATCAATGTTCAATTCTTTTGACTTCCGGTTCTGTTTTGCTTGCGTTTCACGAGGAAACTTTTCAACTTTTTTTTAAATTCCGCTTCAATCAAATATATAAAAAAACAAAAAATTATGATATGAAAAGAGGACTTACATTTTTATATTTTTTGTCAAATTGATCCAACTTTTTAACTGTTGGACGTTATATAGAATTCATAACTTGACTATGTGGCCAAATATATTACAAGAACGATTTGAAAAGTTAGTCATGAAAGAGCTTCAGTTTTCGGACGAAAAAAAGAAACATTGCCACCAATAAAAAGAGAAAAAATATATTATTTTTTAATTTAATATTTTTTCATACTGATTTTTATAATTTAGTTTTTAATACTCTTATATTAGTATGATATTATTTAGACACAACGGATGATTAAATTTCAAATTAACCATCTACGTTGCATTCTTTTCGCTTCGTTCTGTTTTGCTTATTCTTGCGTAAATTCATGTTTGTAAAATACAAAAAGAAAAGGGGATTTAGAGTTATAATTGTAAAGACGAGCTCAAGTTTCCAGCTGTAGAAAAGTTTATAAACTCAATATAATTAAGTCAAAGACAAAAAGTCACTACAATAATTTTTTTACATTTGGTCAAGAAACTTTTTCATACAAAAGTTTGATAAAAAAAAATGCTCAAACTTCTCTAAGTTACACTTGCTAAGATGGATTAGTGTCTCTTACCAGGGCACTCGGCGATTGGCACTTGCAAAGGAATCCACTGAGCCACTGTGTAGACCGTTCGGAAAAAGGAGTATCGTGTCGATCGTGGGATTCGAGGAAGAAAAAGATCAACTGGAAACTTATACTTCATGCACGGGAAAAAAAAAGTTTCAAGGCCAATGCTCGTTAGCATGTGATTCTTTTTTTGTTTTTCTTTAAAAAAAAAAACTTTTCAAACATCCAAAATGAAGTTCTCTATTTCTGGCAGTGACTGTTGTTAAATAAACCAAAGATGATCGCGCTGATTGAAAATGTCTTGTATTTTAACTTAGCTATCGTTGTATTTTTGCCTTGTATGTTTATATTTATCATTTACAAAATAATTTGGATAGTACGTGCGTTTTGATTGGTCTACAAGTGTGACTTCATTTTCCGAAAATAATTTTATAAAAGAAATAAAACATGTTCTCTGTGCCTTCGTAGCTTCGGAAAACCTCGGAAAAGTTTGTGAAAATTCTCGAGCAAATGAAAACCCGAGACTTGGCGCAGTTGAGGGTTTTTACTTATCTGCTCTCTAATTCTCCCAAGCCGGTTCGCCTCACTGAGTTTTTACCAGGCTATGATGGCACGGAGAACATGTTTTATTTCCTAAACATTACATTCCTGGCCTCATATATTTGTCATTATATAGCTTTTGAGAACATCTATTTGAATGCGTTGGCGGCTAAATACGAATTGAGCTCAACTGAAAGTTGACAATTTTTCTGTTTATTGCCTCGATAATGTTACAATTATCGAGATAGGCTTTTTCACAGAAATTGCAGTGACGTCTGCAAATAGTTACAATATGTTCACGACCAATATAAACCTCATTTCATCAAGAACTACAGGCTTTGTTTAACATGGCACTTTCTATAAAATAGTTCGGGACACGTTAAAAACAATCTCAAAGCGGATCGGTGTGCAAAATACAAAATTAAGAAATATTTGTATTAATATAACAAAGGTGAAAAGTAGAAAAAAAATGTTACAATATTTTAAAGATTCGTTGTTGCGTTAGTTTTACGTCACGGCCATTATTTAATACCCATGGCATTCGACACATCGAAATAATGTCGACCAACGCATTTGCAGTTTTAAACCACGTGCTTACACACGCGCAATCGAAGTTCATTTTCCAGTGGCCATTATCCTGTTCAAACGGGTTTTGTGGTAAAAAGTTGACAGTTGAAATTCTCCAATCTGTCATCCACTGTTCAGATGCTGGCTCCTGCGTTTCAAATTCTGAAAAACTGGCTGGCAAACATCATTGTATTCAAGATTTACAAATTGTCTTGTGATACACATATTTGGGAATAAACGATAAATGGTCCGCGCTCTATTGAGTTTCAATAACACTGAAAATATACATTAACAGCTATCATCTCTATTCTTCAAGGCAAAAAAATATTGTTTTATATTTTTTATCAACTGGTTAAAAAGTAGAACGAATAACAACAATTATTTCTGCTCTTCAAGACAAACAAAATGAATGGTCACTTCACAAGGTTTAACCAATGCGACTCAGTGTTCAAAAGTTAAAAAATTACGAATAACACCAATTATTTCTACTCTTTAAGACAAAGAAAACGAATGATCATTTCATATGATTTCATCAACTCAGGGTTCAAAAGTTAAAATGAATTAATATCACCATCATTTCTGTTCTTCAAGTTAAACAAAATGAATGTATACTTTATAGGGTTTCAACAACTAGCTCAAAATTAAAGTTATAAAGTGAATAACACCAGTCATATTTAGTCATCTACTCTTCAAGAGAGTTCATTTCTAGGGTTTCATCAACTGGTTCAAATGTTAGAATGAATAACACCAATCATTTTACTCTTCCAGACAAACAAAATGAATGGTCACTTTATAGGATTTCATCAACTGGTTCAAAAGTTAGAAAGAATAACATCAATCATTTCTACTCCTCAAGACAAACAAAATGAATGGTCACTTGCATTAAGGGTTTCATCAACTGGTAAAAAGTAAGAATGTCAGTTCTATTCTTTTAGACAAACAAAATGAATCGTTACCAGCGATTAACACCAATCATTTCTACTCTTCCAACAAATAAATGTTTTAAATCATATTTGTTAGTGCCGTGTTGATATTCTGATAGCAATACCACCGTTAACCTGCATAAAACAAACCTGATACAAATAATTTGAAAAAAGAACTGTTTCAAGGCCAAAACAGTAAATATCCTGTTTCTAAATTCAAAGTGCTCAAAACTTTCGTTTCAGTGAACAACTTATTTAGCAACAAGGAAACATAGACTGTTCATCTTTGCCAATAATAAGGGAGCTATAAATCATTTTATCCACTCGATGTTTTTACCACAAATTATCAAAATGCGTAAAGTATTTATATTTCATATGCATGCTGAACAACATGCTGATATTCAAAAAACAACTAGCAAATCATATATTTTTCCGAACTGAAAGAAGAGTACTTGCTTTGCCATTTCTTATAACGTATGTTAAAAATCAAAGTAAAAACTCTTGAACATAAAAAGAAATCTCAAAGCTCTTAATAGGTTCCCGACCACTGAGTAATGAAGCGAGTTCGTTCAGTGTTTGTCAGAGTATTCAATCACCTTTGGCATCTCACAAGGGCAGTCGATAATTCATTTGAAAGCAACAATTAATCATTTAATGGCCCGTTATTGCGTTAACAGTTATAAAAAAATGTTGTTGAATTCAATTATTTTTCAGTAATTACAGATTACAAACGATGAACCTCTAACCAAAAAAGCAAAACAAATATGCCTGTGTTGGGATACGATTAAAAGCTCATACTGTTAAATAAACTTTAATTCAAACCAGAAAACCACATCCAACGTGAACCTAAGTAGTTTGACATACCATGGTTTGCTGCCAATGACTGTTAGAATCGATTTAGTTTCATTACAAAATGAAAAGATTTCACATTTTTTTCTTTATTGAAAAGTAATGTTGATCATATAGAGCGTCGTTGCAATCATCTGCAACTCAACAGCGAAAAATACGGCCTTGACTTTCAACATTTGAAAGGATTGATTCACTTCTTGGCTTGAGGCCATGCATTAAATAATCACGGAAATTTTCATTGCTAACAAGCATCAAAATAATATAATTACTTTAACATTATATTAATACAATTTTGAACTAGTAGCCACAATATTGAATTTTAGTAGAACATCATAAATACATTTTTCACTAGAACTACGCACCGTGTAGTCTGTAGGGTACAGCTGTCGAAAAAGACTCGATTTAACTTTAAGTTTTAGTTGTTCGTATACCATTGTAGATTTGAACATCTAAACGATTGTAAGCTCTATATAATAGTTTCCAAGAGTCTTGCTATAAGTCTATTTGAAAATTTAGAGCCGGCATACAAATTTAAACGCAGAAAAAAACAGTTTCTGACCACTAAGCAATGAAGCAAGTTCGTTCAGTGTTTACGAAATACCGTTGAAGAATTTTCCTGTGTCAGGTATAGCTATAAGTGTCTAAAATGAGTTCCGTTCTTTGTCCTCAGGCAAAACCAACGTCTGGCACTTAAGCTTATTTGTTGAGATAAAAACAATTGCTCTTTAAAACGCTAGGTCACGTACACAGCTTAAAACATTCGCTCTCAATCAAAATTCCTGTACAGCTTTTTCAAAATGCTTTTTTGGTTTCTCCAAGAACTGAAGTTTTAAGGCCGATTTTTAATATTGAATATCAACTCATTAACTACACAGCAAAACTTGTTTACTAAAACATTCAGTATCAAATGCGAAGGGAAAAAAGAAAAAGAAAAAAAAAACCAAAACCAGAATTTTAAAAATAAAAGAATATTGTTTTGTAAATATTAACTTGTTCTTGTCGTATCTTTCCGCTTGTTTGTGGTGTGATTATAGTTTTTGATTTATGACGTCTTATCAAAACCCAGCGATCAAAATTGGGGCTTACAGCCAAGTTCACGGGTGTGCCTAGTAACTCATCTCCAAAACATACAAACAAAACGATAAATGCCAAAAACTGTCAGATGATTCAGTTTCGAAATCACGAGGCTTCACACAAAATTGGGGTAAATACTTTGCAATCAGTGACCACCATTTAAGGAAAACAAAATGATTGTTGGCAACTTTCTAAATCTAAAGGAAGTTTGGAAAAAACTTCAAGTCACACAAAAAAAATTCAAGTCAAACAAAAATCTTTTCAACTATGATTAAAACGAAATTCTTTTGCATTTTTATTCATTCGTATTAAGAATCATGGCCGAGAAAAAAAAAAACAGAAATTTTTGCAAAAGCCATACTGATAACAAGATTGTAGCAGTATAGTTTATTGGGCGGTTAAATTTTACTATGAATAAAAAGAATTAATAAGTTCCCGAAAAATCGGTTTGACATAACATTTAAAAAATACTAAAATAAGGTCAGTGGCTTCAAGGTAGCTACTAGCACGCATGTGCTATCTATTATGATCCTTATCATTCCACTCACGTCCGGCACAAGCATTACGCTTTCATTTTCACCCCCGTAGTATACTCAGTCAAAACTATTTTTAATGATGAGATTTGTTTTGCTACTTTTTTGTTGACGAGATTTGTTTTGTTTTATGTTTTATAAAATCACGACATTAGCAACGGAACAAGGAAAGTTCTGCTGCGCATCTTTAAATGCGCTTGAGTTGAAGTTATTCAACTCAAGTGAATTGAAAGAGCGAATATGTTGGTACGAGTGCCGGGGGATACAACTTCGGGCAACAATAAACGTTTCCAGCTAGAAGCAGAATTGTATAACGCTTTCCAGTACTCGATGGCCGACTTACTTCGATATTTTTTTCACAAACTTTTCAACGACTTTATCATAAAACCATAATATTGGGAAAATGACGTTTCAATGCTTAGTTTCAGCGTTCGAAAACCGCGCCCATTCATAAACCAGTTAACCATTTCAAATCATCTCCCCGATATCAAAAACAACACGAGAAAACCAGTCATTTGTAAGAGTTGCATACTGCTTTACTGAAGTGTTTTTGTTTACAAAGTCAAGTTTTCCGTGATAATGGCGCAAGGCCACCGGTTTCAACTGAATGAACAAAAGAATCACTTGTGACATCATTGCTAAGACCAATATGCTGAACAAAAACAATAAACCTGTGAGTTTCGCACTGTTTTCAGCACGTGGGAGCAAAACTTCACGAAATTGAAAACAAGCTGAGCTATTGCAGCTCAAGGCTTTGGATTTCCATTCTTTTGCGGATATTTTTAGCTTTTACGCTTTATACTTTTATGCGGAGATCTGGTTGTGAAAATATATCAGGTATGCAACCGGTATTAGGAAAGGAAAATTATTGAGCCCTTAAAAGAGTCGATTGAAATCTAATTAACCAAAATACGATGTTTTCCTGGCGCCAAAAAGGATTTATTTAAGTGGTTGATATACTTCGGCATGTTGTAGAATATTAGGAGTTAAGACTTTAGGAGATTCTAAAGAATTTATATCGCGAAAGGCTCTTAAGAATTGAAAAGCTCTCAAACAAGAAATATTCTTCATCTGAATTCGGAGTTTATTACGTGTTAAATATTCCGGCGATTTCAAACCTCCTACACTAAAAAACATATGCAAAACTTTGAAATTACCAATACCTTTTTTTGGAGTTATGATTTAGTGCACTGCAACTGGACGTAAAGATCTACGTCATTATATATTTTTACAAATGTTGACTCATGTAGCTGACCCAGACCACGTACATTACCATGACATAACACGTAAAACTTGCACCGTAAAAAAAAAATCATATTTACACTTCGACTTAAATCCTAAGTAAACGGTCCAAATAGATGATTTTTACATAATGAATGGAGCTGTTTTTTAAACCACTACCGGTCACAACACAGGACGTTTTAAAACACGGTGTGTAGTTTCGTAGCCAAATCACTACACAACCGTTGTTGCAATTGAGTTGGAACAGCTAAACAACGACTTTATGAGCAACCAACCATTTATATACGCAATAAAAAAAAGCCAATATTAAACATTTGTGAAGTTGAGAAAAAAATACTTCAAGGATTCAATGTTTTAAGGACGTCTAATTTTTGGCTGATCATGATATGTTCTCAAAAGTTTTGAAAATTTCGACTTTAAATCTTTTTTAAATGTTCTTATGCATAATTCCGAGTAAATCGAAGTATATAGTTTATGTCTACATAAACAAACCGGAAGCCCTAATGTTCTTTAGTATTTTAAAGTAACCGACAGGCAACACGTTGCCGGCCGGTAACTGAAAGAAATACCAATCATAAATACAAAGATTTGCCAAGAAATACACGACTTTCTTTTTGATGTACATGTCACTTTTAATTTACTTGTAAAATTCATATTTTCGGTGGGAATACTATGGCTGATGTTGCATTGGGGATTATGAAATTACTTGGATAGTACGCTTGTTTTTTTAAAATTGGTCAACAGTTGGTTAGCAATATGGTTGGCTGTCTCCAATTTGTAAGAATTTAGATCTAATGAAAGAAATTAAAGTGTCATACGCGCTTCGTACATCGTCTTTCACTTTGTTGAGACGGAAAAAATAATGTGCCTTCATAGTCTGGTGAAAACCTCAGCAAAGTTTGTGAATTCTTGAGCAGTTAAAAACCCTCGACTGCGTCTCGAATTTTCACTGATCTGCTCTCGAATTCTCCTAAACGTTCGCCTTGGTTTTTACCAGCCTTTGAAGGTACAAAGATACGAAGAACCCGTTTTATTTCTCAAACTTACGCCAAGAAAAATAATTCTCATGATTTTCTGCAGTGTTCAAAATAAAAGTTTTTCACCCTTTCTCCGTTTTGTTTTTGACATGTTTTTAAATTTTTGCAGGCCTAGCGTTTTTGTAAAAAGGTTTTTTTGTAAAAAGAGTGCGTTTAGTTTATTTTAAACTTTAAAATAAATAAACAAAACAAAATAAATAAATAGCTTGGTTCCTGGGCGGGGAGCTGTATCAAATATCAGGTTCACTTGAATGTAACATCTTATAAAAAAGTTTGTGCGCAATATGAGTTAAAAGTATGCTTAGCTCATGAAACTGAAAAAATGACAATAAGAAATCAACTATTTTATGTTCAAAACAGTTTTGAACAATATCCGAGATACTAAATTGATTTTTAACGAAAGAAAATAAAAACTTCTCGCAACAGAAATTTGCGCAATAAAATTTTGGTAGATTTTAAAAATACCCTTGTTGACGTTCATGTTTAGTTAAATACATTTTAACGCCGTTCATATAAACTAAAAAAACTCTTTAAATTGTACTTGTTTTGATAATAAAGTAGGTACACGTTGGAATCTGGAAAATGGACTACGGACGGAGAAAGGAAATAGGTCATTTTATCAACCGTTATCAAGCCGGGGCGCTAAACTTCCGTCCTCACTGAAATTCCATCTGCGTGCGAGTGGAATGCAATATGACAGTATTAAATATTTTTTTTTACAAAAAAAGAAAATACATTTTGCTTTTTTTTTAGTTTTTATATCCTTCCCGAAGTGGGAGAGGGTGAGAATGAAAAGGTTAATTTTGAAACCTTAAAATAGAAACGAAGTAGTTGAAGATACTCGTCATGTTTGTCATTTTACCTCAAAGGAGTCCCAAATCAGTGCAAAGTTGTTTGAAGTTCTGACTTTTATATCTTTCAGATTTGATTTATTTCAATCAGTTACCAACAAAATTCGGAAGCTATTCGTAAAATCATGTTTTTTTCAACACTGAAAGTCAAACACTGTAGTCTCGAAAGCTTTCAAATCGTATCGCCGCCATTATCGATATTGATTTTTCAAAACAAATTTTAATTTGATTTCGTCAATGGCGGCTAGCTTATATAAGCTTTCTTGTTTTTCTTCAGCTCGAAACTTTATCAAAGACATAATCTATTTTTTCGTTTTTCAAAAAGAGCAAGGCAACCATGTATTATGATTTTATTATTTCACCACACAAGTTGAAGACTAAAGTATCGAAAACGGATGTTTTGATTGTTTTTATAAAAAAACAATCTGCTTAGATTATTCTTTTAAAAACTGCCCAGTTCTAACGGCCACCAGTGACGGCTTAACTCCAAAGTACGGGGTCACAACTCACGTATTTTAAAAGCTGTCTGTTCTTCTTACTCGAATGTTTTTTTCTCGGGTATTTTGACCTTTCTTTCGACAAGTTCGGGTGTGAAGTTTTTACTGAAGTGCTAAACGAAAACTTGAAAGTCTTAATAAAAGTCTAAAACACTTTTGACTTTAAATCAAAAGAAACAAACTGAACTAAAAACAATTCAAGGATTTTTCCACAAGAAATGATTTAATGACAACAAACATTAAATTCAAAACCAATATTATAAGAGACAATTACTATTCAAAACATTTGTTCTCATAACATACATTTATTTTTCAACACTCGGTAAAAATATTTAATTCCTTATAATTTAATTTCACCTGAATCAGTTCCGTAATGTAAAAAAAGTTAACGCATAAAATTTTGTTTCAAGGAATCTTCCGTTAGTCTTTGAATAAATGCTACCACTCACCACCCGTCAGAAATTTGTTTAAATGACCGTGCTTGAGGAGCTTGAAAAACAGCGATATCTCTGGTAACCCGAGAGCACACTGTCTATTTTTAAAATATGATTTCTGATGTTGATTCTATCAACATTGATGTCTGGAATTCTCTCTTACACCATTTATCTAATCGAAATCTAGATTACTTTTTCATCCTCGGCTTTCAGTTTTTCGAGAGACTTAGATTAATCCAGATTGAAGTCGAAAACCTAAAAATTAAGATTTCGTGTTACGAACAAAATTAATCATGGCTGTCGTGTGATAGATAAACTTTGAACAAAATAATCAGATTTTGACAACTCTGGCTGATGTAATGTTTGTGGTAGTTGAAAACATTTGACTGTATTTTTAGCTTCTGTTTGTGATGTTAAAAGTGTCTTTTTCTTGTGTCAAATGCTAGCCAATCAAATTACAAGGAGTTTGGGTGTGGCAGTATCGGAATGCAGATTATAATAACCCGGTCGATAAGGTCGAAAATCTTTGTTCAAGTAGTAATTAACTTTAGAGGACTGTGAGAATCAATAGTTCCGCCAGACTTTAAGCAAAAGTTTTGATCTCTCATAACTATTTACCTTCGTCAGTCGTCTAGTCTATTTAACATATTTGTAGTTTTTTTAATCCAAACCAACTTGAAAATGAAATTGTATTACATTTTATAAAGCACTGGTATTAAAGATAAAATTTTACACATCGCCGCGTCATTAATATCCACAATTCGAAACACTTTTGACTTAAGTTTTAACACCAAGATATCTTCAAAGCGTTTCATCAGGCAAGCAGCGACAACAACAAAAAAGTGTATAATTGTTTTTTGATGCGAAAAGCAATCTTAATGCCTAGATTAAAATTTCACAAAGCCCATCAAGGGCTTTTCCGGCTATATGGAGTTATACCGGAAACGTATTGTTTTCTGTCTCTATTCTCATTTCACTCAATTCTTTTGACACCAATCCGTCAGTTACGATTCTGAATACATTTGTATTTGAAAAAATAGTCTTTGTCTTGGCACAGAAAACAAACTTTACTGACAATATAGAGAAATAACAAAAGCTTTTGAAGGCCCGAGAAAAAAAGTCAGGATGTTCTGGTATTTGTTGTCACCAGATAGCTCTATGTAGCAAATAGAAACCATCCAGACTGCATGATAAAACATCAAAAATGATTTTGACTGATAAGTTTTCATAACAAGTACGACATTTGAGGCGAACAGACCCGAATCGTCTGGTTCAAAAACTTGACGACTGACTATCATTTGCCAGAGGGTTTCAAAGCGGAGTTCAAGAACTTAATATTTCATTTAAACTTGTGTACAATCTCAGCTATAATTTTCGGATTCAAGCAGTGAACGGTCAGTTACTTTTCAACAAGCGTTTGCCTTTTCTAAATAAACAATATTAGATGCTCGGCTGTTTTGACCGCTTCTAGCACGCAAATCAAAATAGCGCCTGAAAAATTTGCTCCTGCTGTTTGTAGAGCCGTGTCTTCAAAGGTTATCGCACTTTCCGCTCAACGTAGTAAATATATTTAGTAAAGATCCTGTTAAGTGAAAATTTGTGGTTTAAACAAGATATGCATAAAAATTGTTCTAAAAATTTCCCATGGTGTTTGTTTGTTTACCAGTATGCGAAAACTGACGTAAATCGGCCAGTCGACAAAATTAGTAACAAACAAATATACAAACAACCGACCTTCTCGGACATCATTTGCCTGTATTCCTTACATAAAAGTTATAGTTAGTAAAAAACATTTATAACTGCAATTCTGTTTTTGAAATGTTAGAACAAAAATGATAACCCGTTTATCAGCTGGAATTACAGTTAAAAAAATCAGCAGTTTTGAAATTTTGTGTCATTGAAGTAATCGAAAAACTCGGAAGAACAAGAAGATGAAACAAAACTGATTCAGAAAAGTATATTTATCAAAAATAAAATGCAAACACCAGTAATAAACATATTCGTTTTAATCATATGAACTAAAACGAATACAACGAATATGTTTAAAACTGCTGTTTGCATTTTATTTTTGATAAAACTTTGATAGCCAAAGAACAAGATTCCTGATATGACTTAGAAAAGCAGATATTTAACGAAGCACAGAAACCAAGTAGCGGAGATTGTTTATGCAAGGAGTTATATTTTGAGCAGTAATTTCTTCATCACGAAATTTTGCAAAAAACTCTTTCTCTTAACCATAGCAGATTAATTTAACACTATTTTTTTGAATGCTTAATTTCATCATTGTGGAAAAAAGCACCATTTCCTTGAAGCAAACCCTGGAAAATTTCATTAGTCATAATGAGTTATGTTTCCGTTGTTCTTCAGCAATCCGTCGCGTCAACATTTCACCACTTACGAATCGAAAAATGTGAAGGATACCAGTTGGCAGTTCGCTTTAAAATTCTTTGCTGCTGTACTGAAAGATACTGATACAAAAAAATCATAACAAAATAACCTCTTTAGATTATATGAACATATTCTAACTATTAATCCAATCCCCTCTTTTATGGAAAACAAAACATTTTTTTTTCAGTATGGTGACCGTATAGAAGATTTTAGCCCGCTCTCCACTCGCACAGAGAGCAGTCTGACAGGCTAAGAAGATTTCGGAATCCAAAATTTATCATGGCTGTTTCTGCGTGTGATATATCAGTTTTCTAACATCTTAGTCTAACAGGATCTGTGCTCGTTTAAAAAAATTCTTTACATGAATCAAATTGTGTGAGAAAGTATTAGCTATTGCGAAACTAAAATTGAAACTCAATCAGTGCCCGGCTGTGCAGAGCCAAAAGTTCAACACTAGAAATACTTCATTTCTAAATGCCAAGAATTAAGTGAATTTTCTAATTTTTATTAACCAAGTATCCTTCAAAACTCAAAGCTAACAGACTCAACAGAAAATTCATTTTGCTGTTATGAATTTTGCCATGAAAGCAATAAGGTAGCAACTTATATCTTAGATGTTTTGCACAAGCAACAAGTTCTTCACATTTAAAAAAAAATCTCATTTTTTGTACCCCTAAATTGCCGGAAACTGGGAAAATTTTCAGCCTCGGGCATCAAGTACAAATATAATTATTTAATTTTTTCAACCATTTGAATTTTCACACGGTATTAAGCGTCAGAGTTTTCAACAAGTTTTAAGTTTATACAAAACTTGGATATTCACTTCCAAAGAAATCAATAAAAAATATTCCACACGACCACAGTATCTAAACGGAAACACGCATCCGGACTGTCATACACTTACATATTATTTCTAAAAAATTAACTCATTCGCTTTGAGAAAAAAAATTATTTATATTTCCTTTAATGCCCCTGGTAACAACTAAAGAAATTAGCGATTTCGTTTACTTTTTCAAGGGTTTTTATTCATTTTTTCACAAATTTTGAACAAAACTAAAGGTGCCTAATATTTTCTTTCGAATAAACAACGGTTTTTAATAAACGCAACGAAATAAGGATATTTAGTAAAAAAACATGTAGTGCTATGTTAAAATGAAGTTTTTTAGGACTGAAAAAATATCTTAGTAGGAGGAAAGAGTGTTCAAAAGCTTTCGGTTTTTTAAAACAGCCATGTTCATGGGAGACTTCGGCAAAGAACGGAAGTTGCTGTCATGACCCGCACTACATACCGACACTGCTTTCAACATGTTTCAAGAACTTGCAAAATAAAATCTGAACTAAAAACTCTCAAAATATTTCAAGGAGAAAAATATTCATTGCATGCAGATTATCAGTGAACCACGAAAAAAAAAATGTCGCAATGCAGCAAAGAAAGTCAAGCGTACCGTGAACTTCCCGCTGAGCGCAGCGATAGCCAACGCAAAGCCAACTGCACCTTAGCTTTTGTTGCGTATCTTTTTATAATCAAAAACCGTGGCATGAAAACAAAACAGATATTGGCAAAATGGTTTTAAAAACTCAACTTCGGGCACACACACTCTACTTGAATTGCTCTAAGCATTCTGTGTACTGTGTAAGGTCGGGAATAAAGCAAGTAACACGCATTGTTAACTCAAAAAGTCGATGACAACTCGCATTTTCCACCTACGGCTCCCATTGAAAAAACATACACGTAATCACTAAAAGTCTGAAAAAAAAACTCCACTTGAACAAACAAGGTTAGGTGACAGCTGACAGTATTCTAACAAAGAATCAAATAAGATATACTTCTTCAAAACGATATCAGCCTTAAAGTTTTGCCTCAGTGGTTTTGAATATGATTTCGACACTCGTCAGTAAGCGCGTATATTGTTCCCGATTCTCGCAACTTAATCTTTTCCTACGAAAACAACTTATATGGTGCACCGTATTCAATCAGAAGTTGTTTACTTGTATTAACTTGCGGGTAGTGATGCCAGAGAAATTTTATAAACATTGAACAAACTATATTAAAGTTTGGAGTTTAATTTGGTTATGTTATGTAAAAATAGCACACGGATTAGCACGTTACAATTCAAGGTAACAACTTTAGCGTTTTGTGAAAGCCGATGTTTTTGTTAGGGCATCTAAATAAACGAAGTATAGAACTCTTCATTTCAGGAACTCATCAATTAACTGCAGTATTTCCTAACAAACTAATATAATGTTCTTCTTAACCAAAAAGAAAAGATGTTATGGTCCTTATTCCTCAAAAAGTTAGCATTCATTGATTTAAGTTCAAGGTAAAAACATCATGAAACCTATGGTGTTGATATTAATGGTGTAGCGGTATTTCACAAACAAAACAGGGCGTGAAAAAGAAAGCGATCCACCATAATCTTTTCAAACAACATCACTCAAAATGTTTTCTTGACAGTCGGGCCATTATACTTACTTTATAATGAGTGGCGGGAAAGTCACTCGAAATTATTCAAAGCTTCACTTCCAAATACTCATTCATTCATTTTGAAGTAGTTTGGCGGCAAATTAAATCTATGACCAACCCTGTCCCTTGGGATGACAAAGACAAAGCCCGATTAACAAATGAATAGGCTTGCGTGGACAGATGGAAACAAACAAACGATGACGTGTTACCACAACCACTGAACAGACCAGAAGCGCACGTACGCTGGTTGTGAACGCGCTCGCTCATTCTTCTATGTTCAAGAAAGAAAAAAAAACTCTACGTGACTCGCCTAAAAAGCGAAATGGCACGAGAGGGGTAAACTTATTGTGTTTTTGATGGAAGTTACAGCTACTGTGTAAAGGAATTTTTTGTTTGTATGCGCTTGATTAGTCTCATTGTTAACGTCTTGTTGCTTGCAGAGTTGCTTGTGTCAAAAAGCAACATGGCGTTTGCGTCCCAAGAGACCAAATTTATGATAGTTCAGATCAAATTTCGCCAGTAAAGTAACCAATCTGAGATAAAATGTTGCTTATGTCTGATATTTCATATAAAAATAAAGGAAATCAACATAATTACGATCAAGTTGACACAGCCCTAGAAAAAAAAATAATATACTCAAAGAAGGTGTTACAGATCAACGGCCATTGTTCGACTCGAAATGAGTCTTCAAGATTATTCTGACTAAGGTAAAGTGTTTATCTAGAATAACACATGCAGTATTCAATCAGAATGGATTGAGATATGATTGGTTAGAGATAAGGAGAGCTGACAATCATCGATATTGTTTTTTCGCATATTTTGAGAGCAACCGAGTTTCTCAAATCACGGGCCTAGAGGTCTCGACCTCATTGGTGACGTCACAGGGTGTGTACAAGCGTGGGCGTCCAGAAACCTCTTGGGACTGGTTTGTTTTGAGAGGCTCACGATCTTATTGGATATTAACCTTCACGATATTTACCACCTAATGTTCCACTGTCAAAGTTGAACCCACCTACTTTAGGCAGTAAATGATTTCGTATCAGTTGGGTATATAAATGTGAGTTAAGTTAACAAGCCAGTTGATCTTAACACTCTTGCTAAAAGGAACTCGTAGAGAGTTAAGGAAACAAATTTTGTTCTACCATTACAAGTAAAATACATTATTCACCGGAAAACAGAAGCGAGGGAACTTCCCTAACTATTCTGAACAAAAACGTCGCTAACAAGTCTTGGATTTTTTGTTGGTCTCATCTCAGCTTTGAACAATCTACATTCCTATACTCAATTTCTGTGATTCAGTCAATTTTTTTCCCGGAAAATTCGTCTGTGTGATTTTAAACGGAGCCTTCCATTTAAACACAGGAAATTATAAGGTAGTGTTGCATTTATTACTAATCTATCACTTTTGTATAATATTCTAGATGGCTTTTGAGGCGCTTCAGTATTCTGTGAGATAGTTACGCAAGTTCTTCTCAAAGTTATTGTCGACTTTCTTGTTTTAATAACACTTCACATTTGTTAAATCTTGTTGTGATTCTCTTCTTCTAGATTATCTTCAAGCTCAAATATGTTTGGTCTTAACACAGAACACAACGTAGTCCCTGACGCTGCATTGTATGCTCAAGTAAGTTCGATTAAAAATCTTTGACAGGTTTTAGCTTAAAGTGTGAATCTGAAATCGACTGTCTTTTTGCTGAACTCGCTCGACTGTGAAAGCGCAAGGACGGCTTTCACTCGATCATTTTTGGTCGTTTAACAAAGCTTTTCAGCGAAATTTTTTAATTTCGTATTCAGTAAAATCTAAAAAGTTTTTCCAAATTAACATAACTTATAAAGGTTAAAAACATTTAGACTTTGCCTAACTTAAACACCACTTTGTTGCACTTCTTAACTACTGACACATCGGCAAATGCAAATTTCTTGTGTCATAAAAAGTTGACACTGTTAGCTTCAAAATTTGTTTTTTAGATTCTTAGTTAAGATTCCATTTTGACTTTTCGGTATCTTAAGTTTTATTCCTAGAAGTTAGAAACTTTTCCTGTTTCGAAATTTCAAAGGATTGCGAAAAGGTTTCAATTTTTTCTTGAACTTGTGACCGTGTGATTTGACTTTCATTGAGATGAGGCTATCAATACTAACAGTTCATTTCACAGTTGATTTCAATTTTCATTGTATTGTTGGTTAACTACAACATCAAACCAGTAATTTGTTAAAACGCCTGCGAGTCTAACATTAATATTTGACTGGTCGCTTTTAGCAATTTTTCGAAATCAGAATCTGAAAGGCAGCTAGCGGTCTTCAAGAGTTGGCTAACTCAATGCGCATAAAAGAGTTTTAAAGTTTTAACTTTAAGATAAAAAAAAATTGTAATGATGTATTTTTCTTCTGACAGGAGGCCATGATTCCTGAAGATCAGTCGCTGTTCGACAATTCCTTTAATGATCCTTATAAGCCAGTTAAACCAACGAAGGGAGACTCTTTCTATCCTAGTAAGAAAAGAGCGTTGGAAAGCGATTTGGATGAGCCGACTGCCAAACGGCCATTTGTCCCAAGCAATGATTTTCAAGAAAGAAGTTCACCGTCCCCAAGCGCAGATTCCCTTGCTCATGAAAGACGAGTCATTGTCCCTGCAGGTAAATATCTGAACTTGTCAACCTTTCATTTTTTAATCTGTCGTCAAATGGCAACGCCTTCAGCTTAGATTTCATAAACATCTACTTTTAGAATCTAAAGTTGAAGTTTATAGGATTAGGGCTGTCATTATCCGCGATTTATTCGTGTCAGTTTCCCTTCAAATTTATAGAAAGGGGCGGAGAAAATTTCACCGCACCCAAAATCATTTTGAAATTGGAAATTTTTGACGCCGTAAATTAAACTGTATTTCATCATTTTTGCCATGTTTTCATTTTACCTGTTATAAAATAAACTTTAATATAAAATAAACTTTAATCTGTATGTTTAAAAGCCGATACCTTTCACTGTTTGTTTGCGACATGTTTTACGAAAACTTGAAAGTTTTCATCATAACCTTTCTGAAAACAACATCGAATCTATTCTTCCCACTGAGTGGAATAAACAGCGGGTTTAGAATGATGCATTTTTAAACCATTTTTTCTTAATCCTGGATAAATTATTAGTCTTAGTAGTTACTCGCAAAGATTTTAATTTCGACAAAATTGCTACTATGCCGATTTGACAAATTGCTAAGAAATCTTTAAGCTTTGAGGTATTGTTTGAAAAACGTTTGTTTATTGTTCTCTTTTTGCTATTTGTAGCAAGGCATGACTTTATTGAACACTAAGAAGTCGCTAAATAGGTCTTTTTTTAACTATTTTAACAAGTTGATTTGACATGTTGAGCAACTTCTCAACGAATATCGCTGACAAACGTTTTTTAAATTCGAAGCTGAGTTTTTCAAAAAAAATTATTAAGGTTCTAGGAAGTAATGTTTGGAATACTTTTTTTTTTCTGTGAACTCAGATCCGTTGTGCTGGACCAAAGACCATGTTCGACAATGGATTCAGTGGGCCGTGAAAGAGTTTAGTTTGAAGGAGATTGATGTGGGCCGGTTTGATATGAACGGGAGAGAGCTGTGTCGATTGACGAGAGAAGACTTCATGAAGCTTGCTCCAGCTTATAATGGCGATATTTTGTTGGCACATCTTTGCGTCTTAAGAAAAAGTGAGTGTATAACCAGAAAACTACTAACAATGTTGATGAGTAATTTGTTTTATCCTGAGGGTTTTTTTTTTCACATTTTCAAAAAATAAATCTGTTATCATTATCTAAAATTGTTTACCATGATTGTCTCACAAAATGATTCATTTTGTTTGCACATCTTAAAAGCTAATTCCTAAAAAATGCTAAAAAAAACTATTAAGCAATATTTTGTCCACTTTAAATTTTTGTTTCTTTTCAATTTTATTGACTGCAAATGATTTTTTTAAATTATTAAACTTCAGAAACAACCTCGAATATATATTTCTGTTTTAATTGTTGTGTCATATATTATTCTACTCCCTAACTTTTACTCTATTTATTTTTTTTT
>ERZ1740055.14-NODE-14-length-22374-cov-7.525606_pt1 | contig 22374 bp, 6 predicted proteins | sample MGYA00581747_ERZ1740055 | MGnify/ENA primary metagenome ERZ1740055 (study PRJEB43018, sample SAMN04849739) | marine metagenome | isolation source: floating plastic debris | place: Pacific Ocean | collected 2008-08-28 | study: EMG produced TPA metagenomics assembly of...
ATACATCCAAATCACGTAATCGATTTTGACCAATTGCGCACGCAATTTTTTACAGTGAACGAAGTTTGCTTATACATTTAAACCGTTTTAATAGCTGTACATTCTATATTACTGTACCAACATAATATATCCTTGGTAACTGTACCTTTATAAGGAATATAATACCATAATAAATTCCGGACTTAATGTATCCTTTGCTTCTATTACAAACTTGTTTGTAAATTCTAAAAATCCATTTAAAGGACAATTGAAAAGACAATTGCTAATTATAGCAACTAAATTTTAAAAGCTTACTTTGAAATTGTTCGGCGCTTCATGCTAAATATATTACATTATGAACCTTTGTGAAAATGTGTTAGTTTTTTAGCTTACAAGTAATATGATATGAAAAGTGAAAGCGTTCAAATACTTTAGTGAGGAATTTCGTTTTTCAAGTCCAGCTTAGGTAATTTGTTTGATAAAAGTCAACTTGTATAATATTCAGTACATTCTAATTGTTGTTCTTATTTGTAAGAACTGAATTCTGTTTGATAATTAAGTAATTTTAATTCAAACTTTTGTCAACTGAATTATCAAAAATGTTGACTCTAGTCATTCAAGCAAAATGTAATTTTATTTTCCTTTGAGAAAGGTGTTTAAAAGCATTAGATATAGAGTGGGAACTGAGTTCTTACAATCTTTTAGTGATGCTGATTGGAGTGATGGGTTGGGAAACGGGAAAAGGAATTTCATCTCGATAGTCTTTCATTCATAAACACAAAATCCCGTTAGGGTACCTGTATCTATTCAGGCACACTGTGTTATATAATAGCTCGGTTTAAGTTTGTTTTCAAAAATCTGGTAACTTTTGTGAAACCGCAAGTTCTTGCAAATACAATGAAAACCATGTGCTACCGGCAAATTTGATAGTTTCATTGGAGCACGAAAGAAGCACTTTTTATCAAATGTTTTTCAAATTAACTTTTCTCATTTTACGTCAAGTTGTTCGTTTGAAAACTTTCATATTTCAGATCATAAATATTGAAACATAAAGTTGTTTCAGTTAACAACTGAAATTGTTAAGCAAAATTTACGAGAACAGCAATTTTGCGGCAACCTTTGTTTGTAAGTTGTTTCTCCATAGGATCGTGGTGAATGAAGACAAAATATTTAACGCAGTGCTAGAGAATTGAACATTAATTAACTATATTTGCTTTTTGTATTTAAATTCTGCAATGCTATAATGTAAGATTTTTGTGTCGGATGTTTGTGTTTGTAACTCTACGATTTAATTATTTTGCTTTTATTTTCAAACTAAAGCCAATAACAAACAAATTTGGCTGAACATTGAGAGCTTCATCGTTAATTTCAAGTCTGCAGCTTTATTCAATTTAGTGACGTGTTCAGTTCGGCATCTTTCTTGTTTGGGCGAGACTTCTAGCCAGTTCTAGCCGGCATTTTAGAACTTTGTTAATCGGATTAAATTAAACTGGATTATGATGGCTAGACTTCGTAACGTAAGAAATTTAGTAAGCAATTGCTCTCACCGCTGAAATGACTCTTTTTTGGCGTTTTTTGCTTGAATTGAAACGAAGCTTATACATTCTGAAAAAATGAGAAAGTAATGAGAGCTTAAACTGTTTGGAACCACTGCCTTTCCACGTGCCAGTTTGTGTTTTTGAAAGTGAGTCTTTTTGTTGGAGTCAAACAACATTTACTCATACTATCTTTAGTAGAAACTGACAAAAAAAAGATTTATTGAGAAAACCATGCTTCTTTAAAGTAAAATTATTATATTACTCTATATTGTTAAATTTTTTATCTTCTTTAGTCGTACATCTTAAACACAAAATTTAAAAGGTTACAATATTGAAACGAGTTTATCTGAGATCTGGGACTAGATTTCTGTTGTTATTTTCTGAAGACATGGAACCCATCGAGATGTCTTTTGAAAAGTATTTCGGGATCATCATTGTGTGTCATAAATGGAATGCTGCGTCGGTGTTTCTACAGAAACAGTTTTACAAATAGTTAAGTTTTACACTGTAGTTTTAAAATTCTTTTCACTACGGTGTAAAACTTAACTATTTGTAAAACTGATCATCATTATGCATTAGTAACTCGGTCATTTTTTGATTATTTAAAACTATACTACTTGAGACTGCGGTTCACCCATTGTATCTCTGAATATGTAATGAATTTCTTAGATATTTTACCGCGCTGTTCAATTTTGATAATATAAGACTTTTAAAACTGCCGGCTAAGATAGATAAACTTTACATGTATCGTTGTAAAACTCGAACTTTTGTTTACAAGTTTGTTTACATTTATCTGACACTTTAGAAGAATGTTTTTCTTTTAAGTATAACTTTCATCCTACACACTCAAACAACTTTACAGCCAGTACATGTTTAGAAATGTCCATCTCCAAGTCCGAAGCTTTCATAACTCTGCTAACTATATGAAAATTCTTTTCCTCAGTTATCGTAAGAGCGAATCTTCAGTTCTAAGTCTCCTTTTTTCAGTGTGAAAATCGGCTGTACAGAATTACTTTCTAAGAGCAACTTTAGAAAGAGAAATATATTTTACAGCAAAACTTAATTCCGTCCTCACACTGCTGTTGATTGAAAAGATTGATTCTAAATTACAGAAACATAGTATTAAGATTTAAAGGTTATCAAAACATTGATACATGTCTAGCTTGAGGCTACGTTATGGGAAGAAGTTAATATGCAATTATTTTCGAAACAGCTATCTTACAAAATGCAACTGTTAAATTTATCTTCTTATCAGACGTTTTTCTCCGCTCCATCTTAAGAAGTAAGCTACGTTGTTTCCGTTAGTGCACAACATGTATTTTTTTTATTTTTATTGTTGGATAAAAAGAGAGTCCCAAAATTTTGTATGCTCTGTCTTTATCAGTTTGTTTGTTTGTTTGTTTATTACAAAGATAACAATGAACATTTGCTATAAAAATAAAAAGTCGGTTATGAAAAGTGTATAAAAGTTTAAATTTTGTCCTTTTAAAAACAAGCTTCTAGCTTGATTTCAAACATTAGTTTTACTTTAGATTAAAATACAGTGTACATTAAAAACTTGCGCAAATCATTGATGATAGCTAGAACATTAATTTACATGTGGATGCTTTTTCTCGTCCTTGTATCATTTCATTTCAAAAACATTCAGAAGAAACCTACAATAGCTTGTAGAACCTTTAGTAAAACTAATCAGAGTTGGACAGTTTTATTTTAATATATAAATCTGTGTTTTATATCCAAAATGATTGAATATGTTGCAACCTCTCCTTAATGTTCACTTCCAATCTCCCCGGCTCAATTTTCATCCAGTTTACAATTTCATATGCAGGAAATTATGAGGTAAACAGAATTACTTCACTGCCAGCAGCAAGGTGAACTAAGTAAAATAAATGAATACTACTTAAACAACTGCTGTTCCTCTATTATCTTGTATGCGAATTCTGCGAGAACTATAAACTCCGAAGCAGGACAGAAGCCCTGGCTTAATACGAATATTTTCAACTTTAAAAATCTAGATATACAAAATAATTTTTAAAGCTTTTAAATTTCTCAAAATGCATCATTTAAATTTTGTGAAATAACTGAAAACATTCCAAGGCCTGATAAAACATTTTAGGAGTTTTGTTTTACGTTACAGCGATTAAGGTCGACCATTATTACGAGTCATGACCCAAACACGAATCATGTATTTGAATGGGTAAATAACATTCTAAATGTATACTATCCGTGTTCTTTGAGAAGTAAAGGATTTTGAAACAGAAAATACATAAAATTGCTACTAGGAAAGAAAACACTTAAAGTATTGTCAAATATTAAAGTGTTTGGGTAGAAATCTTGGCACCTTGACTGACTTTTTTTTTCAAAGTGTAAACAGATTAACTGGATAGAACCTAATGTTAATGTATTAGAGCATAGGGTTTCTTTTCTCGGATACTTTGTTTAAAGAAAAATTATAATTAATGACAAAAGCAAAACAAAAAAACTCTTTTCTTAAAGTGTTGGAAATATATTGTTTCATATATTTATTAAATTCTTGTTAATCTGTCTTCTTTGGCTCAGTCTAACTTCAAATAATGTTGAATAAAACTTTAACGTTGAAATGTTAGGGAATGGCTAAATAGTTTTACAATTAGTTTCTAAAAATCCCTTTACCAAGTCATTACAACCATTTATAGCTTTTTTGCCGGTAGAATTGCCCCAGTCCATTTGAGATTATTTATCATTCTTGATACAGATCCATCTTGTTACATTTTACTATGGTAGCCAACCATTGCATTTGTTAAGAATTACTAAAACTCAACTTTGGAAAGAAGAGGAGAGTTTCTGATAAACTTGGTCTATAAACCGTGATTATTGAAAACAAAAGGAATGTTTCGAATGCTGCATCAGTTTCAAGTTAAATTCAAAAACAAAACACACGCCCTTTTTGACAAGCTGAAAATTGGCCAAATTTAAGGATACGCTAAAGAACGCATATCTGAGGAATGAGTGAGAGCTTTGTTTTGTTTTATTACGGCACAAGATCATGGAATCGACAAATAGTCAATAGTGTGACATTCGCAATTAGAATAAAATACATGGAAATGTTACAACAATTTGCAGGACACATTATTTTTTCTTTCTATACTTGTATATTAAATATCGAAGCTCGTACCTTTTAGGTACACACCAAATACCTATGATTGTATTAAGAAAATTGAGGCTAAAATCTCCAAAATATACTTAAGAACATTTAGCCTCACCCAAAAATAAAATGTACTTATGCAACAAAGCAAGTGTGTCTCACCAACTGAGCAAAATCCCATATCGGTGTACCACCAAGTCTAATTTCTATAACTGCCATCACCGAAGTAAACCTTTACAGCATTTATTGTAGCTTTTAATTTCAAATCTGTCCCTGATTTAGCCCCGAAGACAAGAACTATTATAGAAAAAATCTCAATTGTTTCTAACAGCGTTATTATTTCAGAAAATAAAAGTTACCGTTTACATTTTTTTTATTTGGAGAGAGAAACTTTCAAAGAAGTAATGCCAAACTTGAATTGAAAAGCTAATATCATCTGACGATACATCGGTGTTATGATTCTTCGGATGATATTTGAATATAACTTAATTCATAGACAACTTTGTCAAAGAATTTAGATGTATATAGCTTTGCTTGGTTTCTCTTTCAATACTTTACCAAAGATCTTTTTTTATTGTTCCACTAGAGTTCAATGTAAAAATTTTCCTAACTCGATTCATTTGATGAGAAGTGATCAATACAATCAAATCTAATAAGTGTCACATAATGAAGCCAGAAAGTTGGGCCGGAATGAGATCCATTTACTCATAGTTCTTTTGCTATTACAAGTACTCTGACATGAACATTTGTTTTAGAGCTAATAATTCCTAAATTTCAATGTGTGACTGCTACAGATGAATTTTAATCGATATGTAATTCTACATAGACAGAAAATTTCAACATCATTTTTAAGTATTCCGTTGTGAGATATTTTTGTTCCATTAGCGTCGTTACTTTACTATTTCAAGCTACAATATAATCTCGTCACTTTATATATATATATATATATAATCGGTTACTCAGATTTAAAAGCCGGCTTGTGTTTACCCGAAGAAGGTCTTTGTCCCAGTTATCAGATAGAAGCACAATTATAACCTCTTTGCGCGGGCCGGATGTTGTATATAACGGCTTACGCGCTCATTGAGGCTTGAGTCAGGCAATCTTAAAAGCAAAACCCTTATGAAGAGGACAGTAGATTATGCGATGTTGACAAATTGTTTTATGGGAACTCCAAGTCAGTGCAAAGGGCCACCGCCAGCTACATCTTTTGATTTAGCTCGTTTGCAACAGGTACATGTAGCATTTAGTATTGAAAGACTCTTTGTGTTTTCAACTTTTTAAATAAATTTAAAAAACAACAATATTTTAACTGCTTGTGACAACTATTGCTAAGCTGATAAAATATAACAGTAATAACCGGATCTTGGCACTTGAACGTTATTTCGTGAATGATCGTATGACAGCTCAGCTTAACTGAGAAAGACCTGAATCATTTGGACCCTTTATGAAATGTAAATACCGTGTTATAAGTCGAAATACTGATGAAATTTTTGCATTGCATTTTGTTAACACGAGTCCTTGAAGAATTGAGAAAACTTGACTTATGTAAAATACCTTTAAAATTTATCGAGGCGGCTTATTAAGGTGATTTTAGTTAATATTGTAAATCAATTTTTTCGTTTTAACATCGCAAATCCCCTCTCGCCGTCATCCTTCGAAAGTTTGTTTTGTGGTCAGTTTCTCCGGATTTAGATCTCATTGCGCTCTCTAAAAATATTTTTTTCCGCAATTCATTCAATATCTCTTGACTAAATATATATTAATTACAAGTGTTTGTTTGTTTAGTGTAGTCTTCAAGAACGCTTTATATCGTGTAATGTTACCTCTCTTCAGGTGTGTCTTAACATCTTACCTTTTGTGAACGGCTTCTCGCTTTATGCCCTAAAATTAATGACAAAGAACGACGACTTTATTCGACCTTTTTAAGGTTTCAGGTAAATTCATTGTAGACATAGATAATAGTTAGTTGTGGTTTTACGACTTCCATGTGATAGCCAGAATGGCTCGGAACGGCCAAGGTCAGAAAACTTTCAATGTCAGAGCACGAAAATGCACAAGACAGAAGTATTGAGAGAAACTGTTATTTCTTATTCTCGTGTGTACTGCGGCCATTATTTATACTATAGAAACATTTGTAGCTGGTCTGACTCAGCAACAAGTTCTTGTTTTAGTCTTCAACATTTCATTTACTTTGGTCTTGATAAGAATTCAACCATTTACCACAGCAGATGCGTGCTATTGAAAACATGTCTTATAAGAACACAATATACCTCCCATCTGACTATAGTCTTTATGAAAGCCCGGAGCTGGTGTTTAAAATAAGGGCACATTAATTGACAAAATGAAAACAAGGATATTCAATGTAATATTTTTCACAGATTTCTCACAAAATGGCCAAACTTACTCGTGGGGTATTGTTGAGTTTGTTTACTGATTTACAGTAATTATAAATGTGTGTTTAGCTGATGAACGATAAGTTTTCATTTTGAGTTTGCTATGAACATAAAAAATGATTCAAGTAAGCGTGTTTGCTCGAGGCAAATGCGTAAGTATATATAAGTGTTAATACAAAATCAGTTTGCACTTTGCTTGTTTAAGACGTTGTTTGTATTCTTTTTGAAAATGTTACAATGTTGTAAATAACCTAGACTGAATTATTAATTTGTTTTAAAACACTGCAAAGTAAGACCGCCTGCTGATGACAAGTCAACCACAAGAGCCATCAAATTGTCAGGACTCTTGACAAAAGCCAAGCGAAACAGATTAGGTCAAGAGTAGCCGCGGGGAACAAAGCGGACTTTTCTACGGTTATCAAACTTAGAGGGTTCTTAATTTTTTAAAAAATACAAAAAATACAGGAAACTATTAGGAAATTTATTTCGGAACATAAGCCGACAGTTGGTAAGGGTGAGCACTCGAGAAACCATGTTAAGAACAGCTTTGTAGAAAGTTGCATGCTCGGCTATATTCGATAAGATTTGAGTAGTCTTATTATAACGATAGCTTTCTGTGACACTGTCAATTAAGCCCTCAGTTGACAGATGAAACAGTGACCTAAAAGTGATATGGCGCTCTATAAAAACTTCACAGAAATATATGAGATATGCGACAGATATTCGCTTATCAGATTAGATGTCCAACTACGTAGACACTCTAATATCGAGCATGTTAATGAAAAACAGGTGAATAGACCTAAAAATAAACCCCATCTCAGTAAAAGTTGTGGGAGTTTTCTATACAGCAACAATATAGTTTAATAAACACAAAGGCTTCTCTAAAAAGCGAACAGTAACATTACTTTACGTGGTATGAAAAGTTATACCTCGTTAAGTTTTTACAAGCGGATGTTTTTTTTTTTCACCACAGACAAGTAAGATTCTGATAAATATATCATTCACCAAATTATTCATTTGATACCCAACGTTTGGTTGCGCTTGACCTTTTGGTGAGAATTGCTACGTCCTTCTGAGAAGCCGCTTTCTATAGTTTGGATATTCTAGTTGTGTTTATCCGCTATGTTTTAACCTCAAAAGAATATATCTCTTAAAACATTTCCAGGTCACCCTACTAGGAGTTGCATATTCCGTCAAAGGTAAAAAACAAAATATCAATTTTTTTTTCTAGAATCCACACTTCTAAATATTAAGATCTCGTCTTTTAATCATTCCAGTTTTTTTATAGTAGGTGCGTATTTACAACAACTCCTACAGAGATTCAACAAGAATTCAAATTATTTTTAGTATTATTTTATGTTAATATCAAAATTTATGTTTTACCAGTTCTTTTCTGTTTAAGACGTTTTAAAATAATAAAATGAAACTTTTTGGTTTTACGTATTAATACTTTTTTTAAAAAAATCTTTTAAAATTGATCACTTTTTTCTAAACTTTAAATTTTGGACTTCGTAAGTTTATACATTTTTTAAATAGAGAATAAAAAACCACTTTTAATTTTGTTAAGTTGGCGGAATAAGAACGAGAATGAGCTACTTTGGTTTGTGGTTGTGCCTGGTTTGTACCTGACAAAACTGTTAGCGGCATAATATTTTGGCAGAACTCGTGCATTTTATTTGAATGACAAGCGAATTAAACTGGCGTCAGGGGCTCAGCCAAATATACAACCAAATCGTACTCATCTATATTGCAAAGTCCTGCCATTCATTGCTTCCCTTCGCTTGTTTTTTTTTTCCTTACTTTTATTTAAAATTTATAATTTTTTATAGAGTTAAAAGAGCTGGAGCTAAAATTACGAAAAATTAAAAATATATGTGAATAATGCGTTGTTGCGAAAATGCATAAACTTGAAAATTTTGGTCATTATATACAATGCGCTCTCTCCGTCACTCGAAAGCTAAAGAGAAAGTAGCCTACAATGTAACTTCTTCTGTGAGTTTAAAAAAGACAGGATGTTTATAGCCAAAAAAAAAGAAAAATTTGAAAAATATTGCCTTAATCACTCTGGCAAATTCGTCCAATAAGCGATAACTCTATGAAGTAACTGATTTGATCATTGCGTCGGTTCCGAACCGTGGTTACATATACGTTAAGATGGATTCTTAGATGAACTAACTGTCTACAGTCCGCTGTGTCTTTTAGCCATGCTTAATACAGCATTGAAATCTCCAAAAGTTTCTTCTCCATCGTCCTGGGACCAGAATAAGGTATGCTCGGTGAAATTACTGTTTGTTTTGAGAATCACGCTGACATCACGCACTTAGTCTGATGCGTGTCATTAACCAGCTATCGAGATCAGTACTATTACCACATGAATAACACAAAGTACATAAACATCCTTGCCCAAAACGCCGCGCGAATTGATTGCAGTTCATATTCAAACTCTGTAAGGCGAAACAATAAAAGCGTAGCCATTATCTTAAGCCTTTGTGAGTTTTTGACATCGTTCTTTCAAATAAAGGCAAAAGCTTTTGAATAGAATATCACGGCAGTAAGACTAATTGTTTGATCCTCGTTGAAAGTATAAGCAAATAGAATTAAGTGCACTGTTTGTAAAACGATTCATTTCTAGTAATTATTGTTCTTACTCGTTTTAACGCAACTAAAGCCATTTTTTTTAAAGTTTACAAAAGCAACCACGATTTTTCGTTCAAGAAAGACAACTTAGAAACCTTATTGAAAACAAAGGAAGTGTGTATGAATTGCTTGAATTAGAAATGACCGGCAAGCACCGCTGTGTTGGCAACTGAGATTAGTCTCTAAATATAAGTTAGAAACCTCAAGCATGTCAAAAAATTGTTTCTCTTAACTGCTTGGATCAGTTCACATTACAACAAATATCTGAGTGTGGTTCCGGGCACGCGACGGAGAGAAAGTTGAAGTGTCAATGTTTTGTTGTATGCAAGCAAACATTAAGGTGATAAAGTTGTCGCTAACTCATAAAGAGGCCCGTAAGTACCAATTAGCACTCGAGTGATGATCAGGTATCAATACATAGAACCAACAAGAGTTGTTGGCCCAGAGGCAAAGCGTAATCCTCGATCGTAATGTTGAACATGTTAGCGCGCGGTTGGGAGAATGGGTGCGGTATGGTGCCCTATAACGCTCAAAAAGAAGATAGAGACAACAGGTCTGATGCAACGTCTTGTGTGTACATTCAATTGAAGTATTGAAAGGAACTATATAAAATTCATTAACATTAAAGTAATGCTACCGAAAATTATTTTTACTTGCTAAGCTCGAAATTCAATCTGCTGTTTTTTTTCGCTTAGATCGAATGTGCTTTTCAAGTGGCGTTTCGGAGATGGTATTGAGCCTTTGTTCCGATCGATTTTAAAAGTTTAGTTTCAACAGCCAAAACATCCTTTCTCATTGTTTAGTGTCGGCATGATATGCAAATAGAAAAGATGCCAAGCTGAGTGAAGTGAAGCCAGATGAATTATTTGGCCTTCAAACGTTGAAAAACATCAACATATTTTTTCATTCTCTATTCGAACTGCCAAACTTCAGGTAAGCTATAGGGATAAGTTGAAAGCAATTTAATTTGAGGCTTTCGTGACTATTGGGCTTCAGGAAGCGAAACGAAAAAGCATTATCATAACATTACTGATTCAAGATTATTCCGCCACTCATTCGATGCTAAGAAACCGCTTGGATAACCCGACAATGTGCTTTGAAGTTGCAAGGTAACGAGTTGCCCATTTGATATAGTAACATTGTTTCCAATGTTTGTTTCTCACCTAAAGAACATTTAAACAGCATGAGGTAGGAGCGAAGTTTGAGCGGGGGAGGATCTCAAACTATCAATTTCTGTTTCCTGAATATAACAACGACCGGCTCTGTTCAAACGAAATTTAAATATTCACGCGAACAAAGCTTTTGTCATTCATAAGTGGCTGGTAGGAGTTTTGGGTAAACATTGTAAGACACTTTGATTAGGAGAGAAAAAAAATAAATTCCTATTAATGCTGAATTCCTGTTAAATGTTGGTGCAAACATTTTATTTGGTTATTTATTGAGAAATTAATAGATAATCGCAGGTTTGCAAACATTGCTATTATGACACTCAGTTGATCTCAAACAGTTTATCGAGTTTTCACAATATTGATGTGATTCTCTGCTAATATCCGGCTTGTGTCGGGAATTAATGATATCTAAAGATTTTCTTCTGAATCGAAGATCTGAAGTACTGCTACTGTAAATGTGAGCCGCAAAACTACTTGAGTTTAGTCCAAGAAACTTGGCGAAAACAAAATCACCTAAAATCTATCTTGACGGTCTTTTGGGAGGAGTTTTCGCAGCTCGCGGATTAATGTCCATCGAATGTTGTCAAAAATTAATTATATATCGGGGGCGCGCTGTAATATTCAAAACAAAATGTTGGGTTTTTTTTGCTCAGCAAGTGCAAAAGTCATTAGAAGAAGTTGGTGACATATTGTAATAAAATAAACCATTTTACTGAATAATTAATCAAATCTGTTGGTCAGTTAGCTGCTTCAAAGTGACGTCACATCACGAAGGAGCAAAAAACCGCCTGTTCCTGTGTATTTTTGTTTATTCTCGACGACTTATGCAGCGCATTAGTTTGATCTGAAGATAGCGTGGAATGACATTATCTGAGTGGCTCGCGCTGAACCATCAAGCTCCATTTCTCTTTGTACACAAGAGTATTAGGTTTCACGCCATAGGTGTAAATTTCTTAGTACCTTGACTTTAAATTGTGGTTGCTCTGGTATACTAACATAACTAGAATAAAACTTAGTCGTAGTAGCAAATAAGCACCCACTCGCCATATTTAAAATATCAGAAACGTTCGTAGATCTTGTTATAATGAGCACTTTTACTTCAAAGCAAGCCGCCACCTAATCGTGTATAATTTACACCATAAAACGCGCACTGAACGAGTCACGACTCAGGAAGCAAATTGTCACATTTCATTAAGCAAACCAATCGTAAGATCTGTATATAAATTATCTGGAGTGTGTGGTAATAATTGTGCATTTTGCAGTTTGTCGCTGGACTTTGAGTGCATTTAGCGTACAGAAGGTTCGGCGTATTTACTTCATGTTTCTGTAAACAAAAAATTCACGAGTTGTTGTTTTCTTGCCTGATACCTCTCGAGTTCACTCACGCCCACTCACAGACAAACAAAGAGAACAAACTTACAAAGAGATCGGGTGAAAATAGCTCCGCCTTTCTGTTTATATACCTGATATCATTGGGTGTTCGGTCATATTATTATACGATTTGCTTTCGTACTGCCAATCAGAGATGCGCTGCAGAGTAAACAAACGCCACTTCGCATCGGGAGGCCTCAATTGATTTGCAAATAATTGAAAACTTTAATACGACAAAAAAATAATTAAAATCTGTCTGGCTTGCCACTCAAGAACTAGTCAATTCCCAGAGCATCGCTTAGGAAGTGATCGACAATATTCGGTCAAAGAAAAACCGCCGCACGAAATGTGAACCGTCCACTCTTTAGTAAGAAGACGTTTTCCCAGGATTCCCTAAGGCGCTAATTGTTGAGACCATGGATGTTATAGTCTAGTGTTTTGATCGTGTTTGCAATTTTTTTTGTGTGTCAGTGCAAACTTTGACGCCACCGACTGCTAAGGCCCGGGGTTATAAAACATTTTACATTGAGCGTAAATTAAGGTTAATTATGACATCCCGGCTCGAGCTGTTGGGAAGTCGAGGCACCAGTCAGATCGCAGCCCGTTCAACTCTAGGAAAGAGAAAGAGATCCGAGACTAGAGATCTGTCCCCGCCACTTACTCCCATATCTCCATCATCTCACTCGAAAGTAACAGAGGCTTCCTCATCAGCTTTTGACTTGATAAATGCTGAGGTATGGCATAAAGTGTGTAGGGAATTCATTCATCCTACACAATCAAGTCAAATGTTAACTAAAGCTTCGCGCATGAGAACAATAACTACCTAACCATTTTAAATTCTGCACTGTGTTGATAACTCTTTATACCGGCTTCCCAGATGTTCGATGAATGATGGTAAATTGCTCTTAGTTTCTCGGGGTCGAGAGTTTACCCATGGCTTCATTGCTAGTAAAACTACTATCTGCCATTAAGAGAGTCTTAGTGCTTTGAAGCGAGTCATGTGAATGTTCGTTTGCTATCTCCCTATATCACGCATGCTATGTTTATCATTAAATAACCTTATTAATACCTTGTGTTTCTCCTGCATTCTAGGAACGCGGTATTGGGCTCCATGGAGCGAATTCAGCAGTGAGTCAGCCAACTTGTGTTAGGTCTTCGCCACCAGCAATTGCTACCAGTCAGAACACATTTGTGTCAAGTGCACCGAGACTTTCACACACTCCACCAACACACGAGTTTAGTCGACATAGCGAGATGAGAGACATTCTTCCACCACCCATGCAAACTCAAGCACATCCGTATTTTCCGCCGCAATTCAATCCTACCGTGCATTACCCACAAAATCAACCACGGTTTGATTTTCAACAGCCCCTGGAGCCTTATCAACAGCAACAGCAATTCGGTCAACCGGCAGGCTATCATCCGACAAGTCAAGGTTTGCCGGCGGTCTCTCACACTCCAGCCGGGATTCACAATCAACCACGACATAGTCTTGGATTAAGACCGCGACCGGAGGATTTAGATCCGTTGCAATCTGTACCTATCAACCATTTTCATCCTGCTATCGAGCATGGAACAAGTAGGGATGATCCCTATAGCGTGAGGAGCAGACATGATCTTTTTGGCCAAATAAGACGAGATGTAACTGCAGGAGGCCTACAGTTTCCTAATGAGACGCAGGTAAAAAGAAACATATTCTTTTAACTACACAGTTGTATTAACTTCTTGTGATAACACCCGAGGAGATTTCTTTTTGTTCTTGTAATCACAACATAAAGATGTCTCCATCTTACACTTTGCTAATGAAATAATTCATGTCCAATTTATAAAGCAACAACACTTTCTTTATCATCTCGATTTTCTCCCAATTTTTCAAATTTAATTTCACATCGAAATGAAAAGAAACTATGTTTTTCTTTTAGCGTGAAAAGAATTTTGGCAATTTTTTACGTTTACAAATACGTCAACTTGCATTGAGCAAGCAGGAGCTGCACTATAACTGAAGTAACTGTCAAGTTCTTCTTTATTAAAGACGTATTCATTTCATTTGGTTTATTTTGTGGTAAGAAGTAAGATAAACCTTTCCCATCATAAAACAGAATTTTCCTAATCGAGGTTCAGCTGGTACACGAATTGTTTTTATGGATGAAAAGAATTTTCATTCTAGCATTAAACAAAAGAAGAAAAGCTTTCATAAAAGCTATTCACGCACTGACACCTTCTACCATGTTCGTTTAAAAAATACACGATAAGTCTTGTTATTCATGTCATTAATTTATGATCTATTCAATTTTTTGTCAAAAACTTTGCAGAATTTTATAAAGGGGCATACAAACTGCTCAGCAACTTTTATATACAAAATGAGATGTATAGATTTCTAAACTTATCCATCAACAATACTCTCTTCCAAATCTTCGATTTTCCCTGAAGGAGTGTTTAAAGTAAAACTTGTAGGCAGCCTTTTTAAAAGTATTATGATTTCATGAATATTGTGAAACAATTTTCTAAATATTATATTCAGTGCACAGAAATTTGTCGCATGTCAGTTTTTCCTTCAGATGAATACAATACAAAGCGGTAGTCCTCTAACTCGTTTAGCAACAAAGAATTTTTGAAACTTTTATTTTAGGAGCGGAGTGACAGTTTGTCTTTTTAAAAATATCGTTTAATGTCGGTTAAAAACAAAGACAACTACACCAATTATCAAGGTTGGCCTAAGGCGAAGAAACAAAAGTGAGCTGCAGAAGTTAGTGTTACCACCGGTTAAAAAGAACAAAATGATCATGAAATCTTTTCCAACCAACGGTTCGCACACTTGGCCAAACACAAACTCAAGGCTTCCTAATGGAGCGTTAAAATCTCCACTTGACCTGCTAAAACACGAATTATATACATACTGTTCAATTTCTTGTGTGGTTTAGCTCTTTTATTTTTTTAAGTTAAAATACACTTCTTATCCGCTAAACTCATAAAATGGGTTTAACGAAACTATCGTGTCGCCACCTTTCGTGTACGAGTGCTTATCATGTCCTTAAGTGCGGTATCGTATAAATTTTATTGTTTCGAAAGCCCCTTGAGAATGTACACAGGCTATTCATTTTGGCGCGAGACGCCATCGCCATATTCATTGTACTTGTAATGGAAATTATAACACATTACTGGTTATTTATTATTCACTATACAGCAGGTTTCCTTGGAAGAGAGTTAATTTCGTTCCACCCGCCAAAATCCATTTAGTAAAAGAAAATATGAAATAACCATAAGCAGTCTGGTACATGTGTTGATTCAGTTTATTTCGAAATTTATGTGAAGGGCAGGCTTCCTTAAAAAAATGTTTGAACAGTTCTTCAATATGAGTGACTTGCAGTTCGCAGTGGGGCGTAATTTATAAAACTACTCTTAAGAATTAATCATACGGGGTTGCTTTATTATTTCATTTGTTATAAGTTCAAATACTGTTGTAAGTAAGTGAGAAACTAAGAGAAAACCGTTATATAAAGAAATGCCACGAGATACTGAATGCATTCGCCATGACATGAACGACTCAAATAACTCAGTTTTGTATCACGCACGAAAGTACAGAAATTTTTACGGAAGATTTCTAGACCTCAGTAACAGCTGATAACATTTCCTTGTTTTAACTTTTCATATAAATAAAATTTGGAGATACTGCCTAGTGTGCATAGAGCATCTCCTAGTTATCTTGGTCACTGTTTCTGGAGTTGAGAGTAAAGATAAGCAGTAGTTGAGTGATGTGTCGTTAATAATTTTGTAACAGCTTGTGGTTTCCCACAGTAAAGAGACTCGCCGTATTCCTCGATAACAAATTTTAGAAATTGTGCCAAGGCTCAAAGAGCAGTTCAAAAACAGCAAATGAATTTGATCATGAAAAATGGAGCACACATCCTGAAATTTAATATTTTCCACGCAGGAGATTTGAGAACGAAACCTGACTTTCATGAATGGAGGGACAATTAACGTGGTTGCTGCCATCAAATACAAAAGCAAATTGTATCTGTATACAGATCAATTTGTACTTTATTTGTACCGCCAATAGAGCAAACCAAAATTAATATTTCTTACAAGATTGCTGTTTGTTTAATTTTTTTATATATATTTTGTTTTGGGCAAAGTTACCCAAACCTTTCTTTGCAGTAGTAGTTGTTTATTGACTTCTACTCAAATTATAATAGTTTTAAAGCCTTTAGGGAAGAATCTTGTTAGCTAAGTTCTTTCACACTACTACAAAAAAAGTTCTAGCATTTACTGCTTTCTCAGAGTTCTATAAAGTATAAATTTCATTTTCAAAATAAGAATGTCATATTCAGATTTCCCAGTACTGAGTGTTTATTATTTTTGTTTCTGTCGAATAACTCAAACAGGTTCTTTAGGGTTCAGTAAATTATACATTTTCTTGCTCTGTATTTTTTATTTCTTCATTTTTTTAATCACTTAACTTTTCAAATTCCATTGTACCATGAGGCACAGTTGAAGACAGTTGTGTTATATTAAACAGGGCATTTCATCTGACATTCTTGTTGTTAAGTTCTTCATGGTTGCTTAGTTCCAAGAACTTTTCTTTTGGTGTTGAATTAAAAATATTACGAATTTCACATTTATATCTATCTTTTCTTTAGGGTCGAAACCATCCAGGCGCTAATAACAGCAAACCGGGTGATCCTCACATCATCCATGGAGTTAGTAGAGAAGGTAAGATAATTTGTTCAAACTCATATTGGTGAGCTCTTAGTAAGCTCCTAAAACATACTATAGTAAACAATATTCCGTTCTATCTTTGAATAGTTGTCGAAACGTTTTTACTCTTGAAGCTGAACTGAAATGTTTAATTAAAGAATATACAAAACCCGGCACATTATAGATACATTGGTTGAAATTTTTTAATGGTAAATTAATGACTAAAAGAAATTGAAAACAGATAGCCAAAGTATGAAAAGCTTAACTTCTTGAAATATAAAGGTAAATACTAAAGACTTTACAAGATAGTTTAGTTAATTTACTCAGTTAAATATTTGATCTGTGCGACACCCACACGACTATACAAAAGCCGCCAACCGCAAATCTACCTTTCTTACTTTTCTATTTAGTTTGGAAGCTGGCCATTTTTTGCCATTTCCACTTTACTCGAGAGGGCTGTAAAATTTAACTGGTTCTTTGTGTTGTTCAAAATTGTCATTAACAATAAGCCACTAGCAACAAAGTGACACTTTTGTGTTCTGACGCATTCTCTTGACAACCCTTTTGCAGATCTAAGTTAAAAAAAACATTCACTATTTCAGTCATATTAAGAAACAAACAGTAACAATACATAAGGTGGTAGTTTATATAACGTTCATTTATTAGAATTGTTTGTTTCTTGTTGCCTTTTGGAGGAAAATTTGAAAGTCGCCGAATTTTTCTTATTTGTCAATAGTTGTGCCCAAAACTTAGAAAAAAGTTCCTGCTTGTTTCTTGACTTCAATTTTGAAAGTTTGTTTGTTGCTCGCTTGCTTTTTGGGGCTATGTTTAAGAGCCAAAAAGTTACCTAATTACGGCATCAAGGAACCTTTTCGCCGTTTTGTTGCTAATCAAACATTAAACTTATTTAAAGAATCAGTCGATATCGTTTGGAGGTTTTCAACAAAAACAAATTGTCTCAGCTGTTAACAAGCAGTGAGAAATATCGTTAAAAATCTCAAAAACTTTGGTTTGGACATGTCAATTTTACAATTACAAGAAGACGGTAATTGATGTGAGCGAGTTATGACTAAATAACATTTTGTATTATCTTAAAATAGATTCATTTAAAACATGTAAAACATTGGTATATGTTCGGTCTTTTTGAACTCCTAACAACTGTATTGCAATAGAGCCCTTGAACTGACGCATTGGAACAATAAAGCTCTCGTTTAAAAGTTATTTTGCCAAAGGGGTGTGACTTCAATTCCACTATTAAAACTATTTATTTGTTTCAGCCCTCGTGTCACTATCGTTGTTTCAACCCCTAAAGTGAAACTTAATGAACGACATTTTTCGTGGAAAATTGGTTTCTTTCTTCCGTTAAACGTTATGCAAACAGTATTTATGAGAAAACGTTGCAAGCCGGTCCGTGCATTGCCCTCCGGCCCTAGTCTCCCCAACAGTCTTGAATTAAGTTTTCGTTTAACTTCCCCAAAGATAGATGTTTGGTTGTCTATTAAGTTCTCCCGCAGCGATAGAGTATCAAAATGGCACCGAAGGATTCTACTCTCTGTCTTATAATATTGCAATAAACCAATTGTTTCGCTGAAACTACAAGCGAAACGAATAGCTGAGTTCTTTCTAGCCACATCTGAAAAAGCCACAAATTCAGGTTATTCAAATTGAACGAGCAACAGCTATAACAGAATTATATTTCTAAGAAATTCTGTGACATTATAATGCTTTCGAAAATAGTTTAAACCAACGATGAATGGTATAAAATCTTTCTTCTGAAATTAGCTTGAGTTTGTATTTTCTTAATGCATGCACGAAATCTTTAAAGAAGAATTAGGAGCCGTATGTAGTAAATTTATGTGTTTTAAACATAAGAATTGAATATACAAAAATTTTCTACGTACTTTTTGCTGGAAGATTTCAGTCTACTCACGAAACTGTTTTAGTTAGAGCCAAGTGACGGTAAAACGCACTACACAACATTTTACTCTGAGTATATCTTGGGGATTTGCATTATACTGATGAGTGATGTCTTTTGCTTTCACTTGTGTTGCTCAAAACTAAGAATCTCATTTGAGAGTTGATATAGTAAGCCATAAATTTTGGATATGAATCATTGCTCAGTGTGTCGTTTTGAAGTAATTACCGATTTATCTTTTCCTAATATATTTCGTTTTGTTTTATAAAAATTGAAAAGCTCATTAATCGTTGGTGAGCAGGTATTTTCTCAGTATTATATTAAATAATATTCCCTTGACTGAGAAAACAAAATTTTAGCTCACTGACAATAACAATTGCAATACTGTGGCAAATTCCTTGATGATTTCAAACTGGTGTGTTAAATGCAGTCATAATTTAAATCAAATAAAGTCATAAAAGAAGAAAAAACAAGTTGGTTAAGTTCTACAAAACAACTTCTCTTATTTAGCTTTAATACTGTCATCAGGTTGCTGGAGTAGTGTTCAGCTATACTGTGCTGCGGTAAGACGACTGAATAAACCCTTTATGATCAACAGTGTATTTACGGGTTTATTTTCAAAAACAAAAGATTTTTATTGGAAACTCAGTTTTGACTGAATAGAAAACTGGGTTGTTCTTCTTTTTATAACCAAAAGAAAGTTTCATATTGAACAAAGATGCAGAAGTAAGCAACATCTGTGTAGTGAATGTTTAATGTTGTCTATCTTGTTGCAGCTAAAACGAAGCGCAATAGTGAACAAGAAAATAAAGATTCTAATGATGGCGAAGGTCCAGTTCATCCCTCGGATGTCTTTTGCTGTGTTCCTGGTCGTTTGTCGCTTCTTAGTTCAACGTCAAAATACAAAGTTACTGTTGGGGAAATTCGTAGACGTCTTTCTCATCCTGAATGTTTAAATGCCTCATTGCTGGGAGGTGTGCTAAGAAGGTAACTTGTATTAACTTTTTATTAAAAACCTTTCAGTTCTTTTCTGATATCGAAATTGTCGACAAAGCTTATATCAAATTTTTTCTGTATCTGGAGAATCGGATTTTCACAAAATAATTTCGAATAATTCCCATTAAAAAACAGTATACTTTAACCATGCATTTTAGAGCTTTACTTCAAAAGAAAGATCTGATTATCAAAAGTCGAAGGTTTACTAGTATATGATTTGTCCCTTCATAAAGGATATAATTTTTGGAGCTGTTAAGAAACTCCACATGCTCGCTCGCTGTTATGCGAGCCAGTTCCTAGGGATTAGTTATTTAAGAAAAATGATTAGCCTCTTTGCTACTCATGCAAAATCTTTTTTACTTTTTGTACTCTTTAAAGGCAAACTTCCAAATTGAGAATTTAGTGTTCAGTTATCGACAGCTGCCACGGAATATAGTTATCTTAATCTTAATGTTATGATAGTATTTTCTGTAGGATTGGTCCATTAATTTAGGTTTTCGATTTCCCTTCAGAGTTGTCTAATCTTTTGCGGTCAAAACAATATTTATAGAGCCTGCTATAGCCTGTATTTCTTAAACTTTAATACTGCATGTATAAATAATAATCTAGGTGTTGTTAAAAACCAAAGCAGCTTAGGGGGAAATCTTGAATTTCCTGTCAAAAATTATTGCGTCAAGCACAAATGTTAGATGTTCCACTTTTTATAACATTAAAAACGTTTAGACACAGACAAAAACGTGAAACCCACTAGCCAACCGAAGTAATTCTTCCTTAAGCGTAAGTTTGTTATTTCGTAAATGAGCAGTTTATGTGACTGGTACGGCTTTATTGTTTCAGAGCTAAGTCTAAAAATGGAGGAAAGTGTTTAAGAGATAAGTTAGAGAAGATCGGATTAACTCTTCCAGCCGGCAGAAGAAAAGCTGCACAGGTTACTCTCTTAACGTCGCTTGTCGAAGGTAAGGATATCTCGGGTGTTTGTGTGAATTTAACAAACTGATTCTCTCATGTTCTTTTCCATTAACCCTTTTACCGCAACCCATTTGGTCATTGACAGATCAATGAAAATAACCTTATTACAGGCATACACGTGATTTCTCGCTAAGGCATACGTTCAACCTTTCTATCGGAGCAAACATGCGTCATTTTGCGGCCTTGTGTCATTTCTCAGCTCCATTTAGTGCATAAATGTTTTACGAAATAAAATGTTTAGGAAAAATCTTTCAGTTAATACTTTTTTATCATGTGAGAATTGTTTGCTGGGTTCTATTCATGTTATCTCAAGGGACAAAGACTTCTACCTACAGATTTTTACTTATAGTGTTTGAATGTCGCGCTGTAATAACTCGTTTCCTGAGAGTATGTTGTGTAAATACAAAATAGCGAGGATCAATATATTTCAGTGATGATCGTGATTTGTATTTAATGTGATTTATTACTCCAGCGCTGTTTGACCTTGCTCTATATGTTGCAGCAACGAAATGCTTGAACTATTTCTCTATTGAACGCAATCCCAAAACTGCTTTATTGTCTCAATCACCTGCTGCTCTAAAACAAAAACATTTTGCTTTTCAATTTTATACGAGACTCTAATAATTATTTCTCTTTTAGTTTTTTGAGCAACACCAAGACTTTTTCTTTTAGTGATAGCCATGACGATATAACTTCCTGTCTATAGTGTGTGCTGTAAACCACAGTTTCCTTCATTGGAGATGAACTGTTGACAAAATGTTTACAACTTTTACCGCTAACTTTGATTGAGTGAAGTGCTATCGGTTTGGTTCGACCACCAACAATCTTCAGATATAAATATTCTCTAAAACAGACCAAGAATTTAAGGCTGTCGTCCACGCAAGTTTACGGTATAGAATAATTGTTAGAAAAACTTGTCTTGTGCCATTCGAAATAGCGAACAGATTTGAGAACAAAATATTCAAACCACAATGGGAACGGCTCAGTGCAATACTGGAATGTTTCTTTTGTTCAAAGTTATCGTTTCCGAAATGTTTTACTTTGAGTCTTTTTGTTACCAGGTGTTTATTTTTTGTTCTCTTATAGTTATTGTTCAGGTTTTGAAAAAATAACTCTCGTCGTGAAACGGACCTACTTTGAAAAGCTTATTGGTTCTAGTGCAAACACTAACATCGCTTAGCTCGTGATAAAGTGGTTATACATTCAGAGATAAAAATCAAGTCTCTAATTCTAAATAATCTTCTTTTTGGCAAAAGTAGAAATTAGTTAGAATATAATAGGATATGAAGTACCGAATGAAGGCACTATGCCCTAGGGTGTTGGTGGATTGTCTTATTTGTGACTCTACACAAGTTGATTGTATTTCACTATTTGCTCTTTTATAATATTTTGTCTCTGGTCTGTTACATTTAATCAAAACAAACCTAGCTACAATTTGAACCATTTATCTAAACTTTTAGCCAAAGTTGGTTTTGGCAGCTGGTTGAAGCTGTTTTTTTTTTTTTTTTATTGTTATTATTATTGCTATTGCTGTTTTAGTGAATTTCCTAATTTTTTTTTATTCGATTTCTTGATTGGATTGTTCTAT
>ERZ1740055.15-NODE-15-length-22367-cov-7.471585_pt1 | contig 22367 bp, 5 predicted proteins | sample MGYA00581747_ERZ1740055 | MGnify/ENA primary metagenome ERZ1740055 (study PRJEB43018, sample SAMN04849739) | marine metagenome | isolation source: floating plastic debris | place: Pacific Ocean | collected 2008-08-28 | study: EMG produced TPA metagenomics assembly of...
GGATTGCTGATGATCTTGGTGATGATGTCGATGATGATCATGATGACGATGATGGTGATGACAATGATGGTGACGATGATGGTGACGATGATGGTGATGATGATGTTGGTGGTGATGATGATGATGATGATGATGATGATGATGATGGTGGTGACGATGATGATGATGCTGATGATGGTGGTGGTAATAACGACAATTGTATGTGGATAATCAAATGTTCATCCGCCTTTTTATAAAAAACAATATACTTAAAAGTTTAAAACATTTAAATTCCTTCATGAATTTAGACAAAAGTTTTGAAAGGATTTCTGAGTAAAGAAAGACTACCAATTAGCTAGCTGAGCAAAATTCCTTTAAGATCCAAAAGTAGCCAATGAAGCCGTCACTTATCTCTGGTATCTGTACGTAGTATAAAGCGGATGAGAGATTCTGAACTGATCCCTGGAGAACTGCTGCTACTCTATTTACAAAGTAAGGATGAGAAGCTGACACAGCTTTGCAAAAAAAATCGAAACCGGGACCCTTTACAAACTGCACCGGAAATATTCCTCATTTAAGTTGCAATTGCACCAAAATATTAGTTTTTAAGTTTTTGGAATCGGAGCTAAAACAAATTTCAACCATAAATATACGATCAATTCAAAGTTAGTAGTACGTACTGCCACTCTACTCTAGACTTAGTGTAAAGAAAAGATTTGTACCAAAGTGATGACGTTACAAAAATTTGATTTGTGAAATCACTAATTTGGTTGTCATATTCAGAAAGAACTAGATGAAAAATACATCTATGCCGAAATTTAACATTTTGCCACCAGTCAGTGACGAAATATTACCTCGGTCCCGGGATATGCTCTGATGACCCCATCCAAATCTAGATCTTTTTAAAATTGGCTTGGTTCCTAACGTTAAGAACCAAGTTATTTTAGAAGGATTTGTATGGAGTCATTAGAGCACAACTGTGGTAATATCTCGCCGATAATTTTCACCAAATTGCTGACTTTTGGCAAGAATACATTTTTAGTCTTGATCGCTCAGATGATCTCAACAAATCCGATAAATTCACAGATATTAATTTTTGTGACGTCACACTTTAACATTCTATAGTTACGTATGATTTTGTAGCGTCAAAACATAAAAACAAAAAATAGAAGAAAAACAAGTTTGTTGATAAAATTTTAGTTTAACATGTTTTCCCCTCGTTTATGCGTCTGGTTCTGTCAGTGACGAAAGATTTAAGCTAGGCCATTTGATATTTATACGAGTATTTGAAGGTATTGCCACCTGTGACAAATGACACTAAAATAATCAAAATCATTGTAAAATTCAAATATTGAGTAAAGTAGTTTTGGCTAGGAAAAGGCGCTGTACGACAGTTATAAATAATAAATGTATGTTACACTTAACACACTCAGATTTTCTTTAATAATTAAAAGAAAGTATCTTTACTTTAGGAGTTTGTAAACTTAATGTACAGATGTTTCGAAAATTAAAGTAGAATCTAATGGGATTCTTGTTGGCTTCCTGTTCACGAAGGTAAATCAAAATGCTTAAAAATTTAGATACAACACAGGGAAACATTTTTAAAATGATAAACCCTAAAATAAAACAAAAATAATTGTTTTGTAAACTTTAACTTCTGATAAAGAAGAGTGAACAGTGTCTTAGTTTTCTAAAATTGGAGCATCATTCTGTTCTTCGGTTCTTCAAGGAAAAGCTTTTTACTAGATAAATTGAAAAATGACTTTCAATAGGCAGGAAAATACATAATGTTGATGAAGGATATTTTTAGAATATGGCTTAAAACCTGTATGTTTAGCAAACAAACATCGCTAATGAATATTGAGGCTGCTGGAAAACCCAAACAATTCCGCAACATAGTTTAGTTCGACATTTAGTGCTTGAAATAAAAATAAAACATATTAAAACTAAAGTCAGATGAAGATTTTTCAGTGAATCTGTTGCATTGAATAAAAGTATCATTGTTTTATGTTGCCTTGTTTTACGCTAAATTTAGAACAATTGCATTTTGCATGCGAACTGGGAAATGGTTTACTTTGGAAGTTCGTACAACTTGAATGTTTCACAAAGCATTATATTTAATTTTGGTTAGTTAAATTAAAGTTGAAGTTAGTGTTTTTCTTTCTTTTTGATTAACAAAATTAATTTAAACAGCAGAGCATATTTTTTCTCGTAGCACAGTAAAAAAAGACTTTTGCAGCACGTCAGTTGATGGAGTGGTACAGGAGTCTGATAATATTTAGACAATTACAACTTTATACCATTCTGTGATAGTTGATGTTAATAGTATACTGGAGCTGACGTTTCAAACATCAACCCTTCGGCAGTGTAATATTTAAACAATCTAACAATGAAAGTGTTTGATTTTTTTGTGGTTGATGTAAGTAGTTTAAGGAGATGACATTCAAGAACATGTAAACATTTAGAAAGCTGACGGTTAGTGAAACTTTGTGTAGTCTCCTTAGTGAGTTCTTGGCGTGATGAGTTATTTGTTCACTGCTTAGTATTAAAATTATTACCAAACGCACTTGGATTTTAAAGAAGGAATCCACTGTTTTACCGTTTAATATACGCTGTAATATCAACGCTTCAGTTTTGGCTCCGGCCCTACTGTGTTTAGATATTCTTTGAATAACTTGATAAAAATTTCAGAAAATAAGAGTCAAATACTATAAATTGGTTACTTCATTACAGATTTACCTCTGGCAAAAGGTCTAAGAGTCAAAATATCTGAAACTAAGAAAATGAAAAAGTGTTGCTCTGCTTATTTTGTTAGTTTTCAACATTATGCATAATTGAATATTTAGAACCACAACAAAAAAATAGAAATTACCGATTGAATGGACAGGTAAATGAGAAAATCAAGTCCACTCGACAAGAACTTTTTTAAGCTAAACACTTGAAAACAGCAAGGAATTGTTTTGTGTTAAATTATTTCAATATCGCATGAGAAACTTCGTTAACATTCCTCAATTTATCGTTTTTTAAGGAAAACGATTTACAAACGTAAATCAGACTCCTTTCGGCAAAACGTGAACAATAACAGAATAATTGTTCAAAAATTTTTAAATGCTGAAATGCGTCTGTGAATTGGAGTAATTGGAGTATTTACAGGTAACATAAACAACTTAAAACTACAATTTTTTTATCATCGCCGTGTAGCTTCTGTGAATGAAGCGTCGACTTTTCAAGTATTAGATAGAACAACTGTTTCGATGGTCATATAAAGTCAGTGTAGCTTTGAGTTGTCTAAATCACGCAGGATTGAACAGTGTTACTGCAGTTATCAAAAACGCAAGAACGGGTAAAATTCAAATCAAAAAAATAGATTGTTTTAACAAGACACTTGATTACAACGGTTAACTACTTAATATTAATTTCATTTCTACAATAAGATAACGATATTCTTCACCTCACTGGCTCCTTATAGACAAGAAAATATGCAGGTTTTGAGGCAGGAAAAGATTACTCCATATACAAAACTTAGAAACACAAACTTTGCCCTGAGCGAATAAACTGTTTACAAAGATTTTATGGTGCATGTCAATCTTTTTCTATAGCGGTCTTAGTTCCCTGACAACTGTAGTTGATAAGCAATAGGATACAAACATGGAATTTATTCGTTGTTGGAATAATTAAACTAAATGCGTTTAGTGAGCTAAAAAAACGATTTGATGCTCTGACATGGGGCTAACGCTCGAAATATCAAATCCTTGAAATACACTACTCATCACGCGGTGATGATAAGAATTTAAGCTTTGCGTTGTCTAAGTTACACATGCATGTAGTGGTACAAAAAAGGTTAGAACAGTTTGCAAAAACTTTCGTAATTCTTGTAAGATGTCGATAAAGAGTTACTTTGCATCTTTTAAACCGCTTTACATATTATTCATATTCTAACGCTCTTGAGATTACGAATAGAGTTCTTTATATGTAAGATAAAGGAATCCCAAATCAGTTAGCTCACCGTAATCAGGCCATCTAGATATTGACAGAAATACACTTATCAAAGTCCACTGCTGTACGTTTCAAGTTTTAATGTAATCAAGAATGATAAAGCAGACAATGATTCTCTCTTCGTAACTGAATGATTCTATCTTACATCAGGAATAAAGGTATAATGACTAAATCTGGAACTAAAATATAATCTTGATCGTAAAATCTCTAGTGCATTAAAGCCAAACTGTTAGAAACACCAATTCTATACTATAGTATGTCTTAAGTTACTTGTGGGCATGCCGAGTGTTCATTACCTCTAAGACTCCAAAATGCTCTATAAATGTTTCCTTGAAACCTTAGTGTTTGAATTTGTTGTTAACTGTATATCGACTAAATCTCTCTTGAATCTAAGGCTTAGACATTACTCTTTATTGCAGAAAAAGCTGATGGTTGTCACGTCTTCTTGGTTTGAATTTCTAAAATGATCGCTGACGAGCAACTTAGTGATTAAAAACATTGTTTTTATCGGCAGCTTTAACCTAAAAGTCTAGAATTTCTTTATTATAATTTTAGATGAAACAGAAAATCTTTTCAAAAATGCAAGATTTTTTAAGTTAGGAATAAAAATTATGTAACTTAAGAAATTGACTTAAACCCACTGGAAATACCAGGGCTTAGAGAATCAATTTAAGGATTTACTAAATGCTTTTTCCGAATATTTCTGTTTCAAAAGTAACGAAGAAAAGGGGAAGATGAATTTCCTAAAAAATAGTTAGTTCTTGTTAAAGCTTAACTCTATCTTTTCGAAAAACTGAGGAAAAGCTTTTGTTAATCTTTTTTTAACAAAAACACTTTATTTTATTAATCTACCGAGTTTTTTTAAATTCATCGACAGCTGATCAAAATACTTTGCAGTTGTGAAACCGCTATTTTGATGAGATTGGCCTGTCAAACACTGTAAATCCTACATTTGAAAAAATGCTCAATTTTTAAACCAGCTTTTTTTGAAGATGTAGGATTTAACAAATTAACATAAATATGTCAGCTTGAAAAGTTTAGCCTCCCAAGTTGATTTTCTCATCTCTTATGCCTGATTAACTTAGCAATTTTACTTCCGAATCAGTTTTGTGTTCGCAACATTTGTAACAATCGTTGACTGCTAGATTCCAAACCCAAGTTTCTAATTAAATGATAATAGAGAAAAAGTAACTCAAGATTTTTTTTGCTCTAGAAGCTTTCCTAATAAGAATATACATTAAAAACATTTTAATGCATCAGACCTGAACCATGAAAATGGACTTCTTATTAAAAAATTTACATATATATTGCACAGCGTCATTAAAATGATTGGCCAAGATGCGTGCAAGTGAACCGCCAATTTATGAAAAAAAGCTTACTTAGCAAAGAGGAAGAAAATCTAAGAAGTAAAAATGTCAACAAAGACCGAAATCCCCCAGGTGTGAAGGTTTTGTTCTAACTTAGTTTCATGAATTTTAATTTAGTTGATAAAGGAATTTTTATCGTTAACATAAAAGAAAAAATGGAATCATTTTCATAAATAATGTCTTTTAAGTGTTTTCCTTTTCACGTCTCATGGAAATTCAAAAAGAAAACTTTTTGAAAGCTCAAGTGGTCGTTAAAGTTAGCTTTAACCCAATCAAGTTTACCGAAATGTTTGCCCATAAATAATCTTTGACTTTAACAGAAAACAAAGGAAAATAACAGGAAGACTGTTAAGGTTCCTTTGTGTTTGCAAGATTTATGGTCAATTAATGTATGATGAAACAGTGAAGCAGTTGTGAAACAGCTGGGGAACTCCAAAGAAAGAAGTCAATTGAGACGTGTGAAAATTGCCAAATGAAGTTGCCGACACAAAGACATTAAACATGCTTAAAGTCTCGTTTGTACGTCTGACATAAAAGAAAAAAAGTAATGAGAAACCAAAATCATTTCTCTCCCGACGTATTGTTAGCATTCCAATAAAGAAACTTAAACCGTAGTGTTGACATTACCAAACGTCAGGGAAAAAAGTACAAAAATGAGATTTCTATTCTATTTATTCAATTGATTAGTTTTCCACCTGGGTATTATTTTCAAATGATTGAACAAAGCTGGGGGTTAGCAGGCTAGTGGAAAAAAAATACATTTAACATTTTCGACCTTTCCTTCCCAAACTATGTTTACATTTTGGTTAGAAAACATAGTTTACAAGAAATTAAGGATTATTCGAATTCAATGCATCTATAGGGTTTGTCTTTTTTCCCTATCGTTTCAAAGGAAAGATACCAAAAAAAAAAAAAAAATATTTCAAAAAAAAAAAATAATTTTATTATATTTTTTAATAATTTTATATTTTTTTTTTTTTTTTACATTTTTGTAATAAAATTTTTAAAATAAATTTATGTATTAATCTAATTAATTTATCATTATTGGTTTTCTTTTTTCACTTTGTGTTTTAAAATAATTTAGAAAAAAAAAAAAAAAAAATCTTGCCAAAAACAGAAACAATTTGATTTAAAGTGCGACTTCTTTTATTTATTTATTTTTTTGTTTCCTTTTTGGGCTTCACTAGTAGCAATTACCTCAACTTAAGTTTATTCAGTTCTTATCGATATCAACGTTGGAAATAGAGATTTCAGACAAGACTAAAGGTTTCTTTCCGGTTTTCTTATTATTTAAGTTAAAATGTAAGTTTCAGGGATCTTATAATACTAAAAGAGTATATCATATTAAATATTTTCTAGTATAGAAATTAATGTGTTCAATTTTGTTTTTTTGTCTTTGAGATTGCGAAAGATTCTGCAAACCTTGTAAGCACTGAATTTTTTTTTTCTGCAATCAAGCTGTTATCAGCAGTCACAAACCGGGTATCAGATATAATTTATTTCTGATATCAATATGTGCATAGCGATCTTCTATCGGTTTTCCAAGCCAGCAACATTGTTCCATTTGACAGCCAAAAACATTGTTAACGTTTAATTTTTTTTTTTTTTTTTTTTTTGAGGGGGGAAAGATACTTCGTTCGTATAAGAGTCTTTTAAATCTTTCTGGCATATTGTTAAGAAAACGGGAGACAAACAAAATAACTAAAATAAATTCAAATGTTTGTTTCTAGCTTAATATTAAAAGAAGTTTTAGTGTAAAAAAGCGAAAAAACAAATTCTTTGCATTTGATATAAAATGAAGTTCTTAGATTTTTTATAGCTTAACTCAGAACTGCATTAAAGTTCTGAGTTAAGCTATAAGTTGTAAAACTTGCTGCAAATATCTTAAATCGACGGAACGGCAATCTTTTAACTCAGTTCTGTTGTTAACCAGTGAGTTAATTTCTTTTTGTAATGAAACCACAGGTAAATAATTTAATATCAGAATTGCCTTGTATGTTTTTACCAAAACAACACAACCGAATTCAGTTTTATGGAACGTGTTTTTCGCTATCTGTACATTTTTCTTTTGCATATTATGACAAAGCCTTAAGCATTTATTTAGTTTCCTGGTTTATTGAGGTAATCAGAAGAAAGTATATTTGTGAACGCGGCAAGAAACATAACTACTTATAATTCTTTTAAAAATTTATTTACGAATCTCAGCACTTGGTAATAGTAACTAGCGGTTTTTTCAAGATATAGATAGGTCAATTTACAAAATCGGTTTTAAAGTTTGATAAAAATTTAAAACAACTCTTTTATATTTGAAAAAAAAATTCGGTTCTGTAAAACGTTATCATTTTCTAAAAAGTATATGAGTTTTAGTTTCATTTGGAGCTAAAATCGGATAAAACTCGTTATACTTTGAAAAAACACAAGATGCATTTAGTTGCAACGGATTTTGCAGTTGCAGTACACTTAATATTCAATCTAGTTTGTTTTTGAATTTTAAACAATTAACAACTGATATTCGCTTGCGTAACTCGGTTTTGCAAACTATACTTTGAATGACTTCTTTACTGATAGCTGTTAAAAACTTACTTTTTCAAAATGAATGTTTTATTTCTTTGAATTTCTTCTCCTTCGCTTGGAAATGTTTTTTGTGATTTGGTTCAATTTTTGACAGAGTTATGCCCTCGACTGATTTATTTAGTTGTTATTTTTAAATAACCGCCAAACTCAAAAATAGGCCTTCGATGTGCCTAAAATAAACTGAACGGTGGTGAACATGTTTTTGTTGCTAAGAAAACACGGAACCAAATTTACCATAAAAGTGTATTTTTAAAATCTGATGACTATAAATTAAAATCACTGTGCAATTTTGATCAGGGACAATTCTTAAGGCAACGGAACAAAAGTCGGCCTTTGTAAAAGAAAAAAAGTAATTGGGTACATGTATCGTTTTGTGTGCGTTTTAAGATTCGATTGCATACAAGAAACAAACTCAAGACGATTTTGTTATCAGGCAAAATATTTTGACCGGCAGTGAAAAGAGTAATGAAAGTTATTAAAATGAAGTCTCTAAAAAGCCAAAAGTTTCTGAGATGATTATAAATTCTCTTGTGTATTGAACGGAAATTGAGAACAGTAAACAAAACTAGATGAGAGACATCGAAGTACATAACTGGGTGTTTGAGATTAGCATTATTTTGGATCAAGGTGTATAAAATTGATGAAGAAGCCATAGTTTTACATTGTTATCGTAAACGACCTTCAAACTCTACATAAACATTTGGGTAAATACGCGGTTTAGTCAATAACTACACAAAAGATAAATTTGAGTTTGGTTTGTTCATTATTTTTATGTGCATGAAATTTTCAATTACTTCAAAAGTTCAAAAAGGCATTAAAAATAAAACTGTCCATTTTCGCTGATACTTTAACACTTAACTACGATAAAGAGAATTAGATTTATTTCTTTATTAAAACTACTACTGAGTTCTGTGGGTAAAGGTTGCCGTTATTATATCTTAAAAATTTTATGACGTTGAAGAAACGAACCTCGTTAGTCAGTAGACTCGCCGCGTATTGCTCTCATGGGAACACTCATACAAAAGCGCTTTCTGTTGCTAAACAGTTACGAGACACGAAAGTCGAGCCAAAGAGCTGTGATTTTGCATATGAGAGCCGTCAACTTTTTAGCAATTCTTTTGATTGTCTCTAACAACAATTACTTGCTTTGAACATTAAAAGTTATGCAATTTTGGGAAATATGAACAATTATTTGCTGTATGCTTTGTAGTACCGCCACTTTGTCTGTTGAAGGAACTCAAGAACTTTGTAGTAATCGACGCAGACCTTTATTTAGTCTTTATTTTTTCTCATAAAACGAGCTATTAACACAGTGAAATTACCGAAACTTTTAGCATCTTTAAACAATAAAGTTACCCACAAAAACCATCCCACAAAGTGACAAAACAATGACAACAGTGTTGCTACGCTTAAAAACAGGCATAAATTTTCTGCTTCTGCTATAAAACGTTAATTTTGAAGAAGATAACGGACACAAAAAGTTTGTTTTTGTTCACTTACTCAGCAGGATGTTAAAAGGACACTTAGCATATCTTAATTATAGGTAAATGTGCATGTACAAATTCATAACACAAAAGAAATGGAAGAAAAAGGCTCTAAACAATACAAAGTCTTCCTTGAGGCCGAACAAGCAACATCCCAGTTGAAACTCTAATAAACAACGTAGTTTTTCAACATTAAGTAAAGTGTTTTTAGTATAAAACATAAATAGTTACTTCTCTTAAGACATTGAGCCGAGAACAAAACGAAAGAGCATTAAAAGCTATATGCCATATTTTATCTTAAGAACATAGTTTATTTGTGTGAACACCGGTTATTTTGGAGCTGTCTCAACACTTCATTGCTTCGTTAAAGAATGAAATGATATTTAATTAATCACACTCATAATGTTAGTCAGGATTAAGATGCGAGAAATACACGACGGAGAGACAAAACCATTATTAACACACACTTATATCAACTATATAGACTTCTTAGCTAAATAAGAAGACAGATTTACTCGAATTATTCTCTCGAATAGAGAAAACATCATGGAAGTTGCAACAGCGATGGTCAATAGATTCACTTGGCTAACATTAGATTTGAATAAAAGTAAGACGAACTTTATTGTTTAGAACATAGGGTTTCTCGACTGTTTTATTTTAAGCAATACATATTTTCTGTTACTGCACAAAGACACAAACAGTGAAGCAGATATACTTTTAAAAGAAAAAAACATCTACTTTTTAAGTATTCTATTTAGTAATATGGAGTTTAAAAGCATTAAAATGCACTCTAAATTTCATCTTTAACTTTACATTCTTATTCTAAAACAAAAGACAATGTCTGTAGATGAATTAAGTCTGTCATAATCAACAGGAGACTTTTCGTATTTTGCTTGTCAATCACGGAAGGTTCTAAACCTCAAATCTGGATACGAAAAATGGCGCTTTTTCTTGCGTTTTCAAACCTTACAGGTTTTTTTTTTTTGCAAGCTTTAAACTACAATTAAAAGTTAAAATCTTACAACGTAATAAAAACGACTTCAAATTGTCATTCTTGCTTGTTTCTTCGTTGTCCTAAATTGGGATTTCAGTTACTCCGTATGGATAACTGCTATACGGGTTTGTTTGAGAAAAGTTAGAGTGATGATTGATAGGCGCAGATTTTACTGGTCCCTTCAAGTACATAGTAGCCAAACCACTGTTTTGTTCCTGATAAGTGTAGCTCTGTGGATATGGGTATGACGGCAGACTTGGAACGCTGCCAGCACTCGGGAAGCCCGAACTTTCGGTTGCTGGCGTCGAAAAACACACGCTTTGTGCATGGGGACTAAGGGAGGCTGTTATGGGCGGTGGTACAGGACAAGGCGGCGGAATTTGAGCATATGAATTATATCCTAAGTTGCCGGCGGAGTTATAGTTTAATGAAGAACCACTCTTGCCCCAGTAGTTACTGCTGTAGTTGGAGTACACCGCTGTTGGACTTTCACCGGGGTCGTAGCGAAGGGCGCTGTTTGCTTCGAAGAAACCGTTCACACTTGAAATCATTGGATTTCCTTTTTCTTGTGCGAGTCCTGCAGTGCAGGGACTGTTTTTTTCCTTTTTCCGCCATTTTGCTCTCCTGTTCTTGAACCACACCTAAGCAATGATAGCGAATTAGAAGATACGGCTTACAAATTGTCACCCCTGGATTACTAACAATCTTCAAAGAAATAAAAAGCGATTTACTAAAGCTAGTTTAACAATCGGTTCGTATTTAGTAAGGTCGTTAAACAAGCATTTCTCACATCTTGAAATACGTCTATGTTTAAGAGTTGAACAGAATCATCTTTTGGTTTCAGCGTAGCAGTTTCTCCATGCTAAACCTTACAAGCTTAATTTTAGCATCCCGGTTTTGGAGAAGCTTCTGAAGTACTAAAAAAACTTTCAAAAACTAAAACCGTTTTTTGACAATACTTCTAACTTTACCCTTAAGATCAAGACTTTGTGAGAAACAAAACGTATACATTACTTTGTAAGTTTCAACGAATTTATCTCAAATCGTTATCTAGTAAACGGAGCGGTCCTTCGCTAATTCAAGTTAAGTGAGATAAAAATCTTTACTTCATATGCTTGTCTGGTGAGTTTGAGATATTTTACAATTTTTGGGGGAAAGTTTTATGTATTCGCAACTTTGAAAGTTTCTTCAATTGTTATGCCCCTATATTTAGAGCCATCAACTAGCTGGATTTATAGAGTTTATGAAGGTGTTAAAAAGGAGTTGTATAATGCTGACGAAACGATTCGTAAAGAAATTGAAATACAAAAGAGTTAAAGAGTCACACTTGATTCCAAACAGGGATTTCTGTTCAGTTAAGGGCCCTGATTTTGTCTTTTCTATAATATATGGGTTTGTTTTAGAGTTACTTTTACTATTACAATTCGCGACAGGTGTTAAGGATCGATTTATCGAGTCTTGTTGTAAACAAGATAATTGCACGGAAGTACAGCTTCGCAAAAGCATTAAAAAGAGCAAACACTTTGATGAAATATGAAGGAATAGTGATTTGAATTTAATATTTGCCCATTTACTTAAGCACTGAAAGGTGTTAGACATTGTATAAATTCACTAGAAGGCTAATTCACCCGAATGTTTTTAACAGTTGTTTTAAGGTGTCTCCAAAGTTCTGCAGCCCTTTACTTAATAATTTAAGAATTTACGATAAAAGCTGTCAGGTCTGCAGGCAAACAGTGACAGTGACATTTTTTTCTTCATTTGTACAATAAATGAAAGGAACTTTATATGTTAATAGCATAAAAGAGAAGTGTTATGCTACAATAAAGACACAGTATATTGTATGACACAAGTTACATGCCAATCCGTTCTTAAAGTTTACCTACTTTTTTACTGCTCATTACATTTCAATTATTCAAAGCAAAACGCCGTGGAAGCCCATTACAGTAAATCAACTCACCCTAACTCTAGCTTCTGTGAGGTTTGTCCACATCGCGATTTCTTCCCGCATTGCCATATCAGGATAACGATTTCGCGAGAACATCGCTTCAAGTTCTTGTAGCTGGTAAGAAGTAAAGTGAGTTCTTTGACGCCTTTGCTTTCTTTTTTGTTTAGCATCTTCCGTCTCGGAGTTGGGACTCCCTGTTTGTGAAAATACAAACAAGTATAGCGAAGATTAGGACGTAATCGAGAGCAATGATAGACACTAAGGGTGGTCGATATTCTCTGGAGACACCAGCTCAGCTGAGGTGAGCAAGAAAACCAAGTGTAACGTTTTAGCACGTTGAAATGTAAAGAGTTAGAAAACATATTGTTGTTTCAGTTAAGATTAACACTTAATCCTTGAGAAATCCTTGCCTAATTAGAAGTTAGTTATCGAGCAGCCTAGACGGTAATCTTATTTCTAAACTTTGGAGGAAAGTAGCGAGGTAAAAGATTTACCTTCAGGCGAATCAGCTGACCGTTCTGATTTGACCTCAATGTTGTTATTTAGATCGCTGGGTGGCGGACGTTCAGGAGAATTAACCGGGGACTCAGCCATATCTGCAAATGTAGAATTTTCTTTTGAAGCTGTTTTAGATCACCTTTAACTAAAGCCGTAGGCTTGGCGTTACTTGTTTTAGAAACAGCCGGAGTGTAAAATCTCTTAAGCCTTGATCAACAAAATGATGTGAGGACTTTAACGAAACGTAACTAGTAACTGGTGTGTTTGCATCGAACCACCTTTCTCTACTGCTTGCATGCGCCAGTTGCTAGCTTTACGAACTGTACTCTTCGATTCACTTGAGTGGCAGCCAATCACATTCAAGGACCAGTATAAATAAACTCATATCTATATTAATTACATTTTAACGCTTTCAATTGTTTAGTTTGAAAAGTACTCGGCGAATCGTCAATTGCGGTTGGGAAAGCCGACGTCATATTTTCACTATTGTCCAAGTTAACTAATTACACGCTGGAAAAAATACTATATATTTAGATATATGCATCACCACTCAAGGCGAAGAGCTTCTACAAAGAGTTTGACAACCACGCAAAACTTAAAATTAACTTTTGAACTCTATTGCATGTATTGAAACAAAAACATGGCTTCTTCTTTTGTCGCTTTTTCTTTCTGCCACCTGCATAATTTTATAGTATGTTTCGCCGTTTAGATGGGTATCTCATTTGCTATTATTTTGTAAATAACACGAGCACGTCGGGTAAACAAGCTCTGCAAGTTGACAAGCGTTTGTTGATTAAGTTCCATTCAAGTAGACTATTGTTATACTAATTCTCCATCATAGAAGCTCATCGAAATGTAATTAGCTGTTCGCCGTTTTGATTTGCAGGAGTAGTTACAAAGTAAAGCGAGTACTGCCACATTTGTATAGCAGCCAATTCCTTACCAAATCAATGCCAGCTACTGGTAAAACAAAGCCAATAACGTCTTCAATTGAGTATTCTCTTTAGAAGGTACTCTTAAAATAAATTATATTCCGATAACTTATATCTTTTGCTAGGCCTCGATATGTTTATATAATACACAAAAGCAAAAACATTTGAAAAGCCAAAAGTTTATTAAAACCCATGAATTGATTAATTTATTATATTGGAGCGAGAAAGCAAACAGAAAACTTTCCCTATCGCTTTGTGTTGTCTTTTAAACTCTGTTTACTAATTGGAATAATGCGGCTGAAATTGTCGCCGTTCTTCCATTGGGTTTATTAGCATTTTTAGCAAATTCATTAGTTTTAAAAATGCTGTATTGAATTAACATAGAAAAGAGCAGTAAACTGCTAAACTTAAATAAAAATATCGAACTTAAATTCAACTCTTGGAAAAATTAAAATTTAGGGTACGCGAATTTTTTTGCCTGTTGCAGAATCAAATTGCTGGCGTGTCTTTTGAAACGGTCACCGAAATATTTACATATAAGTGTTTGCTATAGCTCTTTACATGCCAGTATTGAGACTGTTTGCTTAATTTGACGATTATGTTTTCTTTTTGTTGTTTTAAATTAAACGAAGTACGGAAAACTACATTGCATAAAACTTTCGCGTCCTGAATCATTTCCGAAATGAGAAAAGCCTATTCGCCTCTGTGCTTCTTAATCTTCTCACAAAAACTAAAATTGTGTTTATCAAATACTTAAAGCTTGGCAAAGTTGTTTGGCGGTTTCTTCAGTCACTTCTTAATTAGCTATTAATCTTGCGAAAAGTTAACAAAGATTTTTTAATTATCCGAGATCGTATTTCAGTGAATTTAGTTTTCGGTCTTGGATGATTCACGTGTGATGATGTCAGCAATATGAAAACATTGCCGTTCTCAGGCGAAAGTCCCTTAACAAGTGACGCATTAATGACGATAGAAACTAAAAAGAATTCACACTAAACCTCGGCTTCAAACTAGAATTTTCTAGCAATATTTTAATTATTTTACTATCTACTCACTTCTGAATAACCCCCAATTTGTCTGTGGGGGATGAAATAACGGCAACTCAAAAGCCTTTTCGCAAGAAAGTAATTATTCACAAACCATCTAATTTCTTTTCAAAAAGCAGTTTTCATTGATTCAATGTTTTTTTGTTGTATTTTGATACAGCCGATCACTCAAAATATTTTTATCTTAGATTTACATTTCCATGTCAAAAATTCTCGAAAAATTAGTAAATGTGTAGTGTCGACAACCGTTTTTACCTTAATTAAACGATTCGAGATTTTAGCAAAAAATAGTTTGCTAAGTTTAATCTGCCACATTTGAAACTATAAACGAAATAGATACATTATGAGGTAAAGATATTGAAATTTATAAAACTCTTTCCTTCTTTAGCTTTATATTAGTTTATTTTCATTTTAGTTCAAAAATAGCTCCATTGCCATCACAAGTTTTTAAAATGTCTAAATGTTTAAAATCAATTTTTAATTTTTAAACTTAAAGCACGATTCCATTTCAGTTAGTGAGGGCGGAAATAAGGGGCTTAAATCGTTTGCTTTGTCAATCGATATCCATGTTCAATGTTTCAGTTTCTCGCAAGTGGCAGAAAATCGAAAGAGCTAGATTGACTTGGCTTTTATCTTAATAAAACCAATATTCATGATCATCTATAAGTGTTTTCAATTTCACATCATGATTCACAAACAACATATCCAATATGATGCTGCATGTACTATGAAAATGTTTGATTCAATGTCATGTTAAAAATGGAGTTTCGACTGAAAATGTAACAGAATCGCCTATCGTCACCTCGACCTAAAATTGAGGTTTAATAGAATGTGCATGAAACTCTGAAAAAAATTATTCCATGAAGAACTTAAAAGGTCAAGACTTTAGTTAAGCCATGAAATATTCGTAGCCAGAAATTGAACCAATAGTTTGGTCAAGAGTAAATCACTGCAATATTTTTCAAACTGTTGTCTCTGTTTTTGAATAGAGTCGTGCCTTCTCTCTATCAAATCGTCTGATCGTGTGATCCTGTATGCTAGTCTCAATTTTAGTAGAAATCCAAACTCAAATAAACTAATTTAATCAAAGACAACATGAGTAAATTAAGCCAGTTTGATCCTGCTTCAGATTCTTTGAAGTCAACAGGTGACTTTCAACGACTATCAAACCAATTGTACATGGGCTTCAGTTAACAAAATGTATATTTTGCCAGCAAGGTGAACGGTCTCCTAGGTAATCAAAAAATTCCTTCAATCGAGAGATTTTGCTTGAGAGATGTACAGAACTATAAAATCAAGGTTTATACGGCATACGACCAAAGTTATTTACAGCTTGTTACTTTTTTGTTTTTTTCCGGGCTCTGATTATCCTGGTTAGATAAATTTCTTTTTAAAAGAGGGTTTACAGGTCCGTTGGTAGTAAGACCTAAAAGTTATAAAGACTTGTTGCAATCAAAGCCATGCTGTATAATATCAAAGCTGATTCCTTTGACAAAACCTATTGGTAAGGGCTTGAATCCGCGACAAAATCTCAGTATGCTCCAGGGTATTTTTCAGTTTAAGCTGTTTTGGTTTTAATTGAAAGCTCTTATGTTTTAGTACAGTACAGAAAAGAGTATCTTCTGCTTTTATATTACTAATTTTGAAAACTAACTCACTACAGAAACATAAAATACACAAGACCTTGATAATATTTTATACAACTATTTCATGAAATGGTAATTGCAAAGTTCTTTCTTTCTTACAAAAGGAATTAGCAAAGTATTCTTGGAAAATAGAAGCAGGGAAGTCGATATTTTCTATTCGGGTGCGACATTTTTTTGAAGGACATTTTTGAGCGCTTTTTACCATATGAATCAAAATTAAATATAGTCTTTTTTTATGAAGAGGGTCTAGGTACGTTTTCCTTTTAAAGTATCAAATGTAAAGGATGAATTGTTTTTGGAATATATATTGTTAGGTCTCAAATGTATACTTTGAATTTCCAATTCATGTATGTTGCACAGTCGGAAAGGAAGACGCCTCCATTGTCGTTTCATAAGTGTGATTACATGGTGGCATAGCTCTCAAACCATAAAAGAAACCGCTTTCAATTTATTAAAATTAAGTTTCTATTATGCCTAAATGTTGTTCAAACATCTCAAGAGAAGTGCCTTTTCTTCTAAATTATTTACAGTAATTAATAAACTTTGAAGTATCTAGTTCGTAAAACGAAGTTAACAAAATTCCCATGACTAGTTTTTTAATGGTATTATAAAAGTATAAAAGAAACGTCACATCCATGAAAACGGAAAGTGAAAACGGAAAGTGAACTGTATCTAGACACTGTGCGAGATTTACATTTATATGAAAAACGACTTTGTTCAGTGTTCATGAAAGTGACAATTAACGAAACATAGTTTAGATCGACCGGCAGAATCAGAAAGATTGCAGTGTTAAGCAAATGGCGACGACTTGTTTATGGAAGCGAAACCAGTTTTGATCTCAGTAAAAGTTCAGACAACTTTCTGTTGACTTTTAAAGTTTAAAAGATGAAAAAATTTCAGTGCAATCTGACCCGGTTTAGATCAAATGGCCAATCACACTCACCACCACAATGGAGTGCCTACTACATGAAGAAAACACATTCAAATGATAAATGATTTCCAAGGCAATAAAAGCTGAATAGAACAACTGCTTGAACGGTTAATACAGATTATCTAGCAGAAAAGAAAGTTGTTTTGAATTGCATGCATTGCATTGGAAAACACTCGAAGGAAATTTCCAACACATTGTGTGAAAGTTTTTTAGTGAAATCTTAGATGCGGGCATCAGCTTTTGTAATTTTTTCTTACCTTTTAAAGTTGCGTAGGAGTGAAACTTTACTAAAAGTTTCATAAACGTTGCGGCACTAATTTCCTTTCAAAAGAATTTGCTATTAACGGTGTATGTGCTGTCAGCTATGCCGAGCTCATCTACAACTGATCTATGACGCTGGAGTACTATGTCACACGTGATTAACAAAGAGACATTGATCCGAAATTAAAAAGTTATTAATTCTTTTTAAAAGATTACTGGTTGAACAAACAAGCCATTGGCAAAACAATGAAATGGTGTTTGACAACTTTAAACCTTCTTTTCTTTTTTACAGAAGGTTCCGCTAAAATATGGAGCTGAAATCAAACAACTGTCGAGATTCGACATATAACTGGTGCGTTCCTCGCGGTTTTTTTCTTTATTCAATGTAATTTTGAAAATTTTGAATAAATTGATAAAGTTGCATATGCTATAACATTGCCGTGAGTTTCATGTTGAAACTTGTGATAACAAGTTTGAGGATGTTATCAAAGACGTGTCATTTTTAAGCCTTTCCATTTTTCTAGTCATGAAGTTGTATAGAATGGTATCAGATTTCAGCCTGTTAGTGTCTAACTACAACAGAAAACATCTTCATTGAAAAAGCATTTAGATATTTAACAGTAATTTGTAGCAGGGCTCAATTCCAAATGGTTTGATCCTTCTATAACTTTAAGGCGGTGTTTATACCAACAGATCTGGGCAAAGTTCGCAACCGTTTAGCACCCCATATGTTTTTATTGGCATTATGACACAATTACTTTCATCTTTCTCCAAAAATAAAATTTATATAATGCCTACCTGGGAGAGCAAACTCTTTTGAAGTAAATAAACAATAAATAATAAACAAGCAACATTTTCGAATTGTTGTTTTAAAAAGTAATTGAGTATTACGAAATCAAAACTATTGCAGTTATTCTAAACTATGAATCGAATAGCTTTTGGTTACATCATTCTTTTTTTCTGAAACAGCCATCGTATAACTTTAGTAACAGATTACGAAGATTAGGAGCCGCCACCCTTCGTGACCCAGATCTTGCTAGCGTGCAGTACAGCCTGTCAACCTCAACACCATACTAATCCAGAGAAAACAAAACCTATGCCCGACGAGTGAATCAGGATTGTGCAAGAACCATTTCAGCTGCTTATCACATGCTTTTCTCTAGGGAAAATTTCCTTTTGTAGCACAACCGGGAAAAAAATAAAATATGTTTTTTTTGTTCTTTATTCAGAAAACAAAAATACTTCCAGAGAACTTTTTCCTCTTTTGAGTTCGACATATGTTTCCTTAAAAGGAAAACAAAAGGAAGAATATTTTTTACCCTTAAGAGTTTGTAACCTAGATAGATTCATAACTTCCGACGTATATCAGCTTGCAGACATATATTTTATACTGGATTTTAAACCAAAGTTGAAAGAATAAAAAACGGCTAAAATGACATTTTAAACTCGAGGGTTGATAGCTGGATTATTTTCAAAGGCAAACATTCAATTTGCAATATCAAAATTAATCATTAAAACGTACCTTTAAAAATGGATCTGTTTCAGGTATTTTTTATAACAGTTAGATAAATACAAGTATTGCATAATATGAGTTGGTCATTACATTATTTTAAATGTCCCCCAAATTTTACAAAATGCCAAAATATTTTACCAAGTCTCCCTATCCATTTGGAAACTATGATAAATTCTTAGCTAAGAAAGAAAACCGAATACGTCAACATAGTTGAGTTTGTTAGAACAGCCAAGCATTGCGGTAGATAAGCTCATGAAAGACTAATGGTTGTGTGGCACTTTGAATCTAAAGTTTCACAATGATCAATTACTTTTAGCTTGCAACAGGTTACAGTTGCCGTGAGTTGGGAGATAACAGTTTTAATTTCCGACTTAAGGTTGTTGAGATTTTTTGGTGTTAAGTGTTTCTATTTTGTTTTGCAGTTTTTTGTTCTGAGTTTGTCATTGAGTTCCCGCCACCTGTTTAAAAGTCAAATATGCATAAAGCTATATTTAACTTAAGAAAAATGAAATCCCTGGAAAGAAACTGGCTGTACTGAAGTTAAATTGATCTTTAAGCTCAAATAATTAAATTACTTTCAAGTTCATTTTTATTCTATTAGTTCAAGTTAACTTAATAGAAATATCCTTGCTTTTTAAACATAATTTGCAGTAGCTTAGACTATAGTTTTGAATGCTATTTCTTGAACATTTTGCAAAGAGTGAACAATAATCGCAATTTTGTCTCTGGATCTTGGTACTTTATGTTCAAAGTACAAAACAAATCGCTTAGTAATAACAATGAAATGGATAAATTAGATTGCATTAAATTCAAACTATAGCTACAAGCCTAAAGTTAACACAATGTCCCCAACTGTGCTTAGCTTTAAAACTTTTTATTGCAGTAATTGAATAATAAAACTTCAAATAAACACTTGCGTTGTTGAAAGTTCTTCATAATAAAAGTTATTCTTTTATGATCATTCATTTAAATGTCGGCCTTTTCAAACGTCGAGCTTTGTATCTTTCTATTTTCAATTGAAGCATGTTTACTTCCAAAATAAACCTTGTCGAAATCTCGTAAAGAGATTTGACAGCTTGTGAAGACTAATTTTTGATGGCAAGCATGAGAAGTAGATGAAAAAACTAGGGAACGCAAAAGTCTACAGCGGCATCCTTTGATTTTTCACAAAATGACGCTTCCGCTGACGCAAATCAGTTGGCTGCGTAAATTGTCTATACAAATTGTTCTAATTAAAAGAAAAGATACAAAAAAGTTTATTCAAAATTTAAAGAAAATATATATAAAATCATCTGTTACGTTTTAAACTGAACATTAAAAAGCGGTAAAATTCCTAATGGGAATTGATTGATAGTCAGTGTTTAAAATACGGGATAGAAAAAAGTTGTTTACCACAAGACACATTTTTTGTTGCAATCCAAACAAAAAACTGAATATATAAATCGCTCTTTATACTTTTCAGATCATTCTTTTTTAGATGTTAACCTTATGAAATATTTTTTTGTGTGTTATTTTAGGCATAAACAAGTCATGTTAACTTTTTTTCTGGAATCTTGTCTATCATTCTCCTCGAAGAGGGAACAGGCGGTTTCAAAAGAATTTCAAATTGTAGAAGAGTTTAATTATGTTTGCGTTCCAGTGTCGGATTCTTTCATCCATTTATGGGAGTACCTCAATACATAAACTGGTCCGTCCAGATTATGACTGTCTATCTGATTGTTTAAGTTTAACTTTTGCTAGTCTTTATTCATTTCCAGTTTCCAGTGGTCTTCATTGACTCATCTGAGTACTATACATGGTAGGTTGTCTTCGTTTGAATACAGATCTCACCCAGTATCTCTCTCAATTAAAGATTTATTTACTTTCTACTTCTTTGTTTAGCTTGGTGGCTTGTATAGTCGACTGTTGCTTGTCATTTTCTTCCTTTAAGTTTTCCGTTCGGGTGTCAACTAACGATCAGTCTTGAAAATTTCTAGTTTCCGGTAAACCTTTTTTGACTTTCAAGAACATGGCTCTCACAAGTTAGTTATGGCGGAGCTTTCCGACACTTAACCTGATTTTTATAAAAAAAACAAACTGAAAACTGGTGAAAATCATTTGCAATTTTATTCAGCAATTGTCAGCTGATTATTTGTGTTCATTGTAGGGCAATTTTTTGTTTTTCATTTTTCCCGCCTGCAGAATTAGATGTAGGAAAAACAAATCATTGGGCCGCAAACTTAAAATGTCTTCAGTTGTCCTTACATTTTGAAGATATTTGTACTTATTTTTATTTTATGTTTTGCGTATGAGAATGATAAACTAGTAATCTGCCTCGCACTTTCTGATTAAGCTGCTTCGTTTTAACTCTCACTCTCATGAGTGACCTATAAAGCAGGCATTAATCTTTGGTTTTTGTAGTTAGTTAAGGGGTGAGAGCAAGTATTTGAATCCCCTTGGACGGGATACTAACGCATCTCATGCTTATTCCTGGAAAGCAGAAGCTGATGTTTCATTTACCAACCTTCTAAGGATGGAAAGTTGAGTAAGATTTGGCGAAGAAGATGGTCACAGAAGGGGTTGAACCCATGAAAAAACCTCGTCGCCATTACAACATTGCTAGAGAAATCATAAAGGCACTGATATTCACACGGGAATGTGGCTGGATGCGGAATAACCGCAAAGATTCATAGTACATTCGTGCCAGTTTTAAAACCTTGCAGTCATGCACTAAAAATTTCACTAATTATGATGATGTAAATTAAGGGGTAATGTTTAACTAAAGTAACCGCAATACCAAGTGTTTGTGAAAATCAGTATTTAATAATCACTCATGCACATACATTTGCTAGGTGGTATATATAGTAAGCGCAATAACGAAAACAAAATCTAACAACATAGCGAAAGTGCCGGTACAATGCTCTTACTAATAAACGGCAACTATGAAGCCATAGCAGGGTAGGTTATTTTCGGTGAGTTCATCACTGCCACTTTGAGGTCTACAACGACTATGGTGAGCTGAGTTTGTATCACAGTGTAAAATTAAAAAAAACTGAAAACATATTATTCGCCACGATTTTTGTATAAGAAACATATATATGTGTGTGTAGGAGGGAAAATGCGAGGAAAGAAAGTTTGATCATTAGTGGGTAGGGATGCGGGAGGATGGGGGAGGGTGTGTGTGAAGCTAGAGGGAGGCAAGGAGATGGTAAATGTGGGGGG
>ERZ1740055.16-NODE-16-length-21634-cov-8.203439_pt1 | contig 21634 bp, 12 predicted proteins | sample MGYA00581747_ERZ1740055 | MGnify/ENA primary metagenome ERZ1740055 (study PRJEB43018, sample SAMN04849739) | marine metagenome | isolation source: floating plastic debris | place: Pacific Ocean | collected 2008-08-28 | study: EMG produced TPA metagenomics assembly...
AGCTCTTGCTCATATTGGTTCACTGACAAATTTATTTCAACGTAGTTTTCCAGCCATTCGTTTCATTTTACACAAGTTTAAAGATTGTTTTGTCGTATAAGTTATTTGCATACTTACAGTTGAGAATGACCACAAGAAATGGTCGAAACGTACAATTTTTAGCGTTTATTTTTCTATGTATTTTATTAATAAAAAAGAATTAAAAAACGTTCATTCCCCATTCCTCATTCCTCCATTCCCCATTCCTGGTTTTAGTAACGTCCTCTGTCTGTCTGTCTATTTATGTAACAAATCTAAGTTACTCTACAGTCTTGCATTTTTTAACTTGTTGAAGAAGTATTAAAGAACTTGTAATCCGGAGGTTTAAAGACCTTTCTATATTCTTACACCTATATAGGGCCAACGGGCGCCCCGGGTCCCCCGGGTCCCGTCGGTGAAGTTGGAGCTCCCGGAGCTGACGGTGCTGGTGGACTCCCTGGACAACCGGGACTTATGGGATTTATGGGTAGAAAAGGAGTCAGAGGAACCAGAGGATTACCTGGTAAGGCAGGTGAACCAGGACCTCCGGGGATTCCTGGTTTCCCCGGGCTGGAGGGGGAAACAGGTCCGGACGCAATAACTCCGGTAAGAACAAATATAGATCAAGAGCAAAATGTAAATAACATTCTATACGCACATAAACTAAACAAAAAGACCAGAAGACAAAAACAAATTTGTTTGTTTTTTGACGCTAGCGCGTTGTATTCGAATTTGCTTCTCTTACTGACAGAGTTAAGAGAAATCGCACAAAGAAATGAATGAGTGATTAAATAATTGGTTGATTTTTTGAATGATTGTTTTGGTTGATCAACTGGTTGATTTATCAACTAACTGATTCATGAATAACCAATTGATTGATTCACTAATAAACTGGTTAATAAATGGAATGGTGAATCGGTATTTCTATAGAAAAAGTTTTACAAATAGTTAAATTGTACACCGTAGTGAATGCAAAAAACATTTTTAAAAAATGTTTTCTCATTCACTACGGTGTTTAATTTAACTATCTGTAAAACTGTAAATAAATGGTTGATTGATGGATTAATAACTTAACCTTAGTACCTTGCCTTCTTTTAAGTCTCCAACAAGTTATTTGCTAAATTCTCAAGTTTTGAATCTCAAAGGTTTCAAAGTCTCAAAGAATCATTAGAATGATTTTCTTGTGTTTAATTTTTCCTATAACAATTTGTTGTACTGCAGAACTGTACATTTGCCTGCGAAGGTGAAAAGGCGTGGCTTCAGTGCAAGCAATACGAATTGATTCAGGTCAAACGAGTTATGTGGGGAAGAGAAAACAAAGAGTTTTGCAATGAATCTCCAGTCGGTTTAACAGCAGACAAATTATGTGAAACAGACGAAGAAAACGCTTACAAAAAAGTCAACTCGCAATGCAGGAACCAACAAGGGTGTGAAGTTATTGCTTCAAATACCTTTTTTGATGAGCCAAGCTGCAAGACTGTATACAAATACCTAAAGATTTGCTATGAATGTATTCCCGATAGTGTGAACGCTGTAGATTCTTTACTGGAGGGAAAAAGAAAGAAAAGAGGAGCAAAGTTGGAAAGTATTTTAAGGAGAAAGAGAGAAGAAAAAGTAATGGATGAATTATGGGACAAACCATATCACGCACAACTACTATAGAAATTTCAGCACTGGGAATGTTTAGGCACTTTGGAAACTAAAATTTCGGCCTGTTTGTTTTAGACACTGTATTGCCCAAGACAATAAATATCATGAAGCAAGCATAAATGAAAAAATGATATATCTATTGTAAGTGTACTGAAAAACAAATTTGCACAGTTTTCTTTGGACAAAGGCAGGAAGTAGCCGAGCATATATAAAATTTTAAAATCAACCGCAAGTTGAAATGTGAAATCAGGGCTCTAAAGAAAGCTGAAACTGTACTGAGCGTTTTAATCAGTTTGGTTATGCGGACACATTTCCTAACGAAAAGGGAATCTCGCCTCTATTTTTTATTCCGAAAGTTGAGCTTATGAAAAAGGAAAGCAGTGCTAATTGTTATACAAAATATTCAAAAGAGATAAAATTAAAATTGACTAGTTTTATGGGCAAATAGGAGCTTGCTATACATAAAAGACAATAAGAGACTTTTTGGTACAATAGTTTTAAACTGAAAATTAAAAGTTTTACTGTCTTAAAATAGCTCACAGCTGTATGTGTGTACAGTTCGGAACCGTTATGCATATCTATTTCTAGAATGCAAATTCAGCACCAAATGCAGTTGTAGTTTTGTGTCAATTAATGCTTTCTACATTGGAAGAAACCATATATGTATAATATGTGTTTATTAATTCTCTATTTTTCAGAAAAAATTACCTAAAGCATATCATGTTGTGTCTAGTGTTTTGTTAAGGAACAACGAGTAAGATTCTTCTCATCATTCACCTAATCCTTGACGAATTCACTCGTAACAAAAGCTATGAATCTTTGCTGTTCCCGTCACAGTTCTCTTCCTCGTTTCTAAGCCACCCTAGTAATTCGTTTAGGACCATGCAATGGAACGTGAACAAAACAGAAAATAGTTTTCCAATATATATATTGTGGATGGTGCTATTTTGTACACGATTACTGAATTGTAACTGTAAGACGAATTGGGACAACAATCTTCTATGATATTATTTCTTACTAGTCCGTAGCGCCCAAGGTTTATGGAGTGATGTGTTTTGTTTACAAATACACGTAAGAAAAATAAAACGAGTGCACGCGCTGTGTTCAGTGATAGAAACACGCACGAATTTTTTAGTGTCTGTGGTGACCTGTGATGTCTGTATTGCATGGCTTGTCCATTGACTGTAATCCTGTAAAATACTATTGGTTGACGTTCTTAATATCAAGAAGTTCTGATGCTTCTGAAATTAGTAATACTGTAATGATTTGATTGTCTATTTTGATAACAATGGAAGTTTGGATTTTATTATAATCATAGTATAACAATTTTTTTAGAAATCAAGGTATTATGGGCAGGGCTGAATATAAAAAAAATTTTGCAAATTTTTTAAGGATTCAGAATATTCAAAAGCGATGTACAAGAGCAAAGCCATAATTAGATAATAGATCGTTCTCATCGCCAAATGCATGTGTAGAAAAAAGTAGAGGCTGTATAATAATGCTAAGAATCGAATAAGCATGAAGACTGGTGTTGTGTCCCATAGTTGGAAACCATATTCCATATTTGGGATTATAACCCATATTTGGAAAGGAAACGAGGAGAGAAGAAAAACTATGTATTGGAGCGAGCGAGACAGCGTTGTGTTGTTGATATTTTTAGAAATTCTCTTATTAAAAATGGTTATATGTGAACCACGACAACTGCCATTTTTATATATCAATTCGAAAACGATTGCACAATGAGATATCAAGGGCACGTAATCAGTACACATCAGAATTTTTGGCTCAATCTGTCAAGTGATAAATTTGGGGTTGCTGATTTAGAGATCAATGGGTCGGTTGTAAGTGACGAAATCAGAGGCACTAGATTTACAATTTGCTAATGTATTCACTGATGAAGATCTTAGCCAGATAACATCTCTTGGGGTTAGTCCAATACCCAATATTCACCCACTCAGGATTAACTCATAAAGGAGTTTAGAAAGAACTTTTACATCTCAAGGATGACAAGGACCCTGGTCCTGATTAATTATTTCTATGACTCCTTAAAAGATGGTTGCTATTGAAATTTCACCAATAATTACTGACATGTTCCTAAATGTCAATTGACAGTGCCACATTGCCTAGTCAATGGAGGGAAGCTAATATCTGTGGTGTGTATAAAAAAGGGGACAGAAGTAATCCTAGCAACTACAGGCCTATTTCCTTAACATGTATTAAATGCAAGATCTTGTAACATATCATACTTAGTCACATCATGAAAGACTTACAATAGTACAACATACTAGTGGATTCTCAACATGGTTTTAGAGCTAAACGTTCAATAGAGACTCAACTTGTTACTACTCTCCATGATATTGCATATATGCATTGTAGTGCAACGAATCAGTCTACTTGACGTACTATATTAAGTTCCTCAGCAAGTTGCGTTTCTATGGTGTGCGTGGTCAGTTACATCAATGGATCATGTCTTTCCTTAGCGAACGGTCATACCAAGTAGTATATATATAATGGAGCAGTTTCAACTAAGCAAAAAGTTACCTCTGGTGTTCCACAGGTGACAGTATTATGGCCCCTATTGTTCCTCCTATACATAAATGATCTCCCATCTAATCTTCATTTCAAAACCCGTTTGTTTGCAAATGACTGTCTTTTGTATGCTACCATAATAAATCCAGCAAGTGATGGCCAAAACAACCTTGCAAAGTTAGAATCCTGGCAGAAAAAATGGCAATGGAACTCAACCTTAAAAAAAATGTTCTACTATGTGTATTACACTAAAGAAGCATTTGCCACTCAGGGAGTCTATTCTTTCTGTGGACAATGTCGATTCACATCCATACACCCAAGTAGGAATACGAATCTACAATTTGCCTGTAAATTGAGGTGGAAAGAGACACATAGAGAACACTACGTTCAATGCAAACAAAATTCTGGGCCTGATAATACAAAATTTTTGCTTCTGTACAGAAGATGTCTTCAAGAAAACCCTATCTACAACAATTTTAAGACCGAAATTAGAGTATGCAACATCAGTGTGGGACCCTCATTACAATTGTGATGTTGAGAAACTAGAACGAGTACAAAGATCTGCTGCTGGATATTGTACAGGAGATTATTTATCTATTATCGATCTTTTTATTATAAAACAGGTGTTACAAGTATGCTTGAGAAATTACAATTGCAACCCCTTGAAAAGAGAAGGAAAACATCACGTTTAAAACTGTTGTATAAAATCACGCAAAATATCAATGTGGATAAGCGGTCTTATCTGCGACTATCTAAGGAAACTCGCACAAGAAATAATTATAAGTTCAGATTACAAGTCCTCATTAAAAGCTCTAATGATGTATCTAAATAAGTCTTTTATTATTAGAACTGCCAGAGATTGGAACAAACTGCCGCCAAATATAGCCACTACCAAATTTAACAAAATTGTTTTTGTATCAATATCTTTCGATCTGTTAAACTTTCATTAACTGAGAGGTAGATGTAAAGACAAGGAGAGAATAATTTCCTTATGGTATAAAGAAGGCTGGTTTCTGAGCAAAAAAACCCAATGGAGTCGACATTGCGAGAATGGAACTGGAGACAGTAAAGCTTGAAGTTACACAGGCAGCCCCGCCTAGCTATCTTTGTATAGGAACAAACCAGTTTTAAACAGGATTATTTCTAGATTTTTCATCGGGTTTTAGAAATCGTGAAAATTCTGCAAATATTATAAATAAAGTTTCAGTACCTAAGCTGCGTGTTTGTTGTCAGCGCATTTCGATCGAACGCCCTTCTTTAATCTACTATAACTTCTAGTTTATTTTAAAAGTTCTTTTTTATAACTTATAATTAGCGACTTTGATATAATTATTTTAGGATTATTTTATTACAATACTTATTGAACTAATGATGTGTATCGACGGGTAAATGAAGCACATCATTATTTTTAATGATCATTCTTAGATCAAATGTGAGACTTGTGCCATGAGGTATTTTACAGAATATTTCTCTGACACGAACGCCACTGGAAGTGCTACATTGAAAGTCGATATTTCCATATATCGTATTTAGTTATATCGTATATATTTCCATATATCGTATATAGTTAAGGATGGCCTGAAAAATGAAATCAAAACGCACGTTTCTACTAAGGAGTTTTAATTATTATGCAAATCTTTGTTTATGTCAAAATATAAAACAAAAAAAATTAGTTTGGAAACTAAACATCGCCAATATCAGATTACGGGCTCTTCAGTAATTCTTCCTTTAGGTAGAGACTTCACTGCTTACAAAGAACTAATAAAAAAATAGACAAAAAATAATCAGTATTTTCATGAATACATGGAACCAAAGATTTTGCTGCCGATTTCCAGTTTTTTTTTCTTATTTTTGTTTTAATATTCAATAAACTTATGTTCTACTGAATTTATTATTGAATATCTAGCCTGAAACTTTTCTCAAAGTGTTAAGTTAAATAAATTCTTCAAGTTTTGAAAATAATGACTACAGCTAGTTCAGAACTGAAGCAAAATCAGTGGACAAGCTGAAACTGCTGCCTTTGCTCTAAGACCTGCAAATGGTTAGACTTTCGCGTGTTCTCGGATAAGGACGTTAAACCGTAGGCCCAGTCATTGATTCTCTATTGGAGGACATCAAAATAAATATCTGAACAGACATAACTAAAATGCTACTGAAAATAAATTCCAAAACAGTTACCATTTATCAGCAGGATACCTTCTACAACTGGTTTCGGCTCCAGTATAAAAACTCACACATCTATCGCAAAGACTGCATGGGTAGTGATCCTGATGTGTGGACAGGAGCATTCTTGATATCTTAAATGCATATGAGCCGTTCAGTAGGAGACTGAGACAATCAGCAACTGTTAAGTATTTATATACTTGTAAAGCGCATTTGAGCATTTGAAATGTAAAAATTCGCGATATGAATGGACTTATAACTATCATAATAGCTCTTATAATTGTATGGTCGATAACTATGGCGAATAATTGGCGAAATAATGCGATTTTGAAAGGGGTGTAGTCATTCTTCCGTTTGTTGAGAAATTGCGTCACAAGTTTCCGAGTTCAAGCTTATAACGCAAATTGAGTTTCCTTTTAACATCTGAATGACGCAAAAGGTTTTATTTAATTCGCGACGTGCAAGAAATTTCATAACACTCACAGTCACAAATGCGCGGAGTTTTCACATCAAAATTGTCTCCAAACTATTTCATTACGTCCTTCAAATAACGAAATAGTACATTCAATGGCTGATAACAACGACTGGCAGCTCGACTTTTCAAAATACACTTTCGATTTTGTGAAGCGCTTGAGCGATTTTCTAATAACAAAAAGATTTTGTGACGCTGCATTCCAAATTAGGGGCAAAAGAGTCAGTTTTCATCGTGTGATTCTTGCTGCAAGCTGTACGTACTTTTGCGATCTTTTGAAAGAAACTTGCGAATTAGACTCAAAATCAAGGGAAATTGATATTAATTTAGATGAATCTCAACTGAAAGATGACTTAGAAAATCTTCTCAGTTATGTTTATGCCTGCGGAAACCAAGGAGACTTCGACAACCAATATTCTATGACCGTTATTTGGAGTGGACCCAAACTGATGAAAGAACTAGACAAAATGCGTCTTCGCAAAGAATTCTGCGATGTTTTGTTAAAATTAAACGATGATATTTTTCCTGCTCATCGAGTTGTCTTAGCTGCAGGTAGCTCTTATTTTTACAGTTTATTTACCAGTGATATGAAGGAGAAAGGGCAACCTTTGGTTGAGATAGTACTACCAGAACTGAGCGTAACTCAAGATATGCTGCGTTACATCTACACGGGGTCAGTGCATATCTGCGATGCAAATGCCTTTGAGCTTTGGATAGCTGCAGATTATCTTCTTCTTGAAGAGCTCAAGAACCAATGTTACTTGTTTCTCGAGTCTACGCTGTCCGTGTCGAATTGCCTCTCTATTCATTTCTTTGCCAAATATTATGGTTTAGATCAACTTCAAAACATTACAAGACAGTTCACCGAGGAGAATTTCAACGAGTTAGTGAAAACTGAAGACTTTCTGCAACTGTCTGCTTGTGAACTTGATGCACTCACATCCTCTCACGATTTGCATGTCCCAGATGAGCAAATTGTTTGCGAGAGCTTAATGACGTGTGTAAGCACAACGTAATCGAAAGGAAGAATGACTTTCAACGTATCTTTCTGAGAAATGTTCGCTTAAGCTTAGTTGATTCAAAGTACCTTCGTAAACATCTATTAAAGGACGACCTTATCGTGTCGAACCAACAATGTATTAAGAAAGTGCGACAAGCGTTAATGGATTTAACGTCAAAAGAAGAGCCTCGTACGGGATATTCGTCATTTTATGTGTTTTCTTTGCAACGTGATTGCAGAGACAATGAAGTAAAATTCTTTTGCTATGATATTCTACACGGCGCGTGTCTAGAATTAGAACCACCTTCGGACACTCGACTTTGCACTGATACCGTCGAATTAGCGTCCTGTTATGGAAAAGTTTATGCAGTGGACTCAAATGGCGGTTGCTATTACTTCGACCCCCAGTCAAGCCGTTGGTCGCAGTTGCCAAGTTTTCCCGACACAGTCCCATCTATATTTTCACCCACCAGATGGGGACACGGGATGGCAAGTTTAGATGGCTTTCTTTATCTTTGCGGCGGAAACACGACTCTAGGTGAACCAGATGGATTAACATTGAGATACGACTGCAAAGCTAACACCTGGGAAATGGTTGCTTCGTTATGTTATCCTAGATGTGGGACGTGCGCAGTTGCATGTGGCCGCTACCTCTATGCCATTGGCGGTGAAGGAAAAACGCTGTGCTCGTGCGTGAACGTTGAGAGGTACAATCCTTCAAAAGACACCTGGGTCGAAGTTTCGCCAATGACATCACCAAAGGGACAAAGACTAAAAGGCGTCGCTGCTAAAGATAAGATCTTTGTTTGCATGGAGAACATTTGTGAACTTAATGGCTGTGAAATATACAACACTTCCACAGATCAATGGCAAATTGTTGCGAGTCCTCGTGCGCACAAGTTCAACCCTCCATTGGGATTTGATGGGAGCAGAGTGTATGTGCTTGGCGGCAGCGCCTGCAGTAAGCACAGTCTAAGTAATCTGACTCAGTTATATTCCATAGTCAAAGTTCAAGTGCTTAATATGAACACATATCAATGGAGCCACCACGGAACAGTTTTCACCACAGGATATCCGATTAATTCTTGCCTGATGCAGGTGCATAGAGGTCTGGGTCCTAGCGAACAAAGTTCATGTTCTATTCTTTGAGCAAGTTTTTAAAAAATTGTGCAGTAAAAGTTCATCAGTACAAACGAAGAGAATTTGTACAACTGCAAAACACTAGTAAATACCGGTAACGTTTATTTTGCGAAACACGGCATACATTACAGAAACGCTGCATCATCCCCTGCTGGAGTGATCCACTAGGGCTTGTATTGATAATAAGAGGACTTAAATTGGATAATATGTATAATACAAACTATGCTGATAAACTGAGTTAATTAAGCCAAAAAACTTTCGGTTACTTAATCAGTTTTAAAGATCAGTTCTTTCATGTTATTTTCAATCCAATTAAAGGAAAGTAAGCTAACGTTTATCTTATAACCCGAACACATCTAATTTGCCGGTTTGGAGTCAGCACCTCTTCGATCTGATGTATGATTGGAAAAGTGTTCCATGATGGCGGCGGCGATCGCAGTTTTAAGTTTTTGAGACTCAGTCGTGGACCATCTTCTTTTCGTTTTTGATCCCGAATTCACCATGACTCGTGGAAAACCAAACTTTTTCTATTTTTAGTATTCACCGAAAAGTTTGAACTCAATAAAGAAAATCAATACAGCAATCAAATAAACTACTCCGTCAGTCCAAAAAAAAAAAAAAACAAACAAAAGGAAAATATTAAGCGAAGATACTTACAGATTCCGACTAAATTTGATAAACTTCTTTTAATGTTAGCCAGGAAAATTTATTTTAAAGTCTATTCCGGCGCGCATGCGCTTAAATGTAATCTTCCCCCTTAAATTGCTGTGACATCTTGTCGTCTATTCAAAAGAGAAACGAGATGTCGCCCTGATTTAAATGAAGATTTTACATGGCAGGGCAAAAATAAAACAAACAACTAAGGCGTTCCTTAGGTTAAAAATGTTTCTATAATAGCTATGACCTCCTTTAAAATCACCATTAGTTCCTATTCACCTACATAATTGTTTCGAATTTATAAACTTATCTAACGACACGGAAACTTATACAGCTTGTTTTAACAGATTTTCTCAAACGAAGGGAATATTGTCTGCAAAGTATGGTGCATCACATATGATTCTAAGCATTTTGTCTTTGGCTCATCAATGAATTTGTTTCTTTTCCCTTACATTTGCTTTCAGTTCTATTTTTAATAGATTATTGTACTAATCGAGAGATTTTAAAAATTGGTTTAAAGTTATTCAACTGAGGGACAGGTGAGTTTCTAATGATGGATGTTATCAAATTTCCATTCACTATATGCTATAGATAGTTTGCATGCTTGAATGCTTTCAGAGAAAACGGAAAAACATGAAAACTACTCATTTTGGCATCGGGTCCATTGCCATTTTCCGTAAACACTTGTAAGAATAAGCTGTTTCGAGTTTTTTTGTTCGCTTGGCAAGCTTTATCTGTGTTCATTTGGTAGCTAAAGTTTCAAAAAACGAAGTCCATTGGCAATGTTTCACTAACGTACGCGGTACACTAGCCGAGCAATACTTTCATAAGTAATAAAACTAGAGATAATTTTTCTTTTGGTTAATTACTTCCCAATAGCTTTTTTGAAAGCCATCAGTGACAGGGCAGAAACGCGAAGACCTATTGTGTTTGTGTGAAAAAAACCCGCTGAAAGTAAATAGGAAAATGAATCGCTTTCTTAAAAAAGATACAGAAACTACAGAATTGTTCTTTGGTTTAGCAGTTCTGCGACTGAGTCAATTTCACTATACTCTTTAATAACAGACTTTATTCTCCTTATGGTAAAACAATATCCAAATTAAACTATAGGCGCCATCTTTATATTTTTGTATATTTGAAGCATAAAACTTTTTATTTCGTTTTTTCACGTAAAAAAGTTAATTGCATGATGAAAACATGTCACAAATGGAATGCTGTGTCGGTGTTTCTATAAAAACAGTTTTAGAAGTATAGTTAAATTTTACACCGCAGTGAATTGAGAAAATTTTTTAAAAAACTGACGTTTCGGATCCGAAACGTCAGTTTTTTTTAATTTTTTCTCTATTTAGCACGGTGTAATGAATTTAACTACTTCTAAAACTGATAAAAACATGGTTTATTTTAAAAGTTTAAAACTTGCAGATGACGCTAATTTCAATACTGAAGACTTGAGTCTTGACACTAAAATTAAAATGTAAAACTTAAAAGGATATAAACCGGCAACTGTGGTATTCTAAGGCATAGAATTTGCAAATAGCTGTAACATCAAATCTACGACAATTTCTTAGTTTATATAAAAACTTTCATTTTAGTCTTGGTACAATCAAAATTTTGGAACAATCGGGTTTTGGTAAAGGGGGCACGAAAATCTGAACCAATTAACTTAAATTATAAAGTTTTCTTGCAATTTTTATTCTGTGTCTTCATAACAAAGTAATAGCGGAACAATCTGGTTGATTGAGTTATATACAATTCAAAAGTGTTTTCAAATAGAAGAACCAATTCAAATAAAACACTATTCTAATGGCACGCTTCTAAAATAATACATCTTGTCAGATAAACAGATTTTTAAACCCGAACTTGTCAGTTTATATTCAAATTCGATCTTGCTGCAGGTGATTCCTTAATGCCTTTTCGCTTTTGCAAACGTCGGCGACTCTTTTTAAATAGATTTTTATCGTTTATTAAAATGTTTGGAAATGATGACTTTAGGATAGCTTGGTTTTTCTTGGCAACAAAAAAAAATGGCTTCATGAAACGGCCGAATACGGTTTGGTATAATTTAACGAAATATACGTATAGAACAAAATATTTGATAAGAGAGTGCTGAACAATGAAAGATTATGTTTCGGTTTATTTTTTCGCGGTTTGTTTGTCTACGTTACAATTTTGTTATACATGCAGGAGAAAGTGACATTAAGTATTAAGCTAATACGGCTAACATTTAATTAGTGAGTAGTAGTAGTGCATTTGATGAGAAAAGAGAGAAAGAGAGAAAAATCAATTCATACAACGCCAAAAATATACCGCGCGGCAAAGCAAAACTAAGGCCCAAAGTTTCCACAATTATCCTTACTGTTGCTTGCTGAAAGACCACACAAACATCAGTAACAATTAGAAAATCTGCATGCAACTGTGAAAACATATCAAGAGTTGTTAACTGTTAAACTTAACCCGATTTGCATACGATAGAAATTGGTTGCTCCCACACTCTATCAACCACAATCATTTAAAAGGTTGGTCTGGCGCCACCTACTCTCCACAAAAAGCGAAATGTAATAAACTAATTTTTTTTTAAAGATATTTTGGAGCCAAGCAAAACATCTTTTTTAATCATTATTCCTTTATTTGCTTTTTTCTTAATTTGCTTTTTATGTTTTGAGATTGTAACGATTTATAGAAACTCAACTCTAAATCGGTTAGAAAGGTTCATTATATTTGAGGTAAGCCTAGCAGTCTTTAACTTAACACACATCTTAACAAACAGAACAAAACTACGTCAGTACGTACTGGACTCGATTAATTTATAAGTTCACTAGTGAAGAACTTTTCATTAGGGAAAATTATGAAACTATTATTTTTGCTAATGTTTGGCAGCTGGACTGACATGGCCCATATTGCTGGTTGCAAAAATGTACCTTATTAAAAGTAAAAGTTTTGAAAAATGCGAGAAGTAAAATGCTTTTGGAATTTTTATCCGGTTAGTTGGGTTTTCGAGTTTGAGAGAGGAATGATTGAAGGCGGAGCGTACAACAATGATAAACTTGGGAGTTGATCATGAATGCAGATATGACGTTTCATTCGGCTTTTCTGCATTGTATTTCTCTTATTACCCTCAAACATCAATCAGCAAGGATGAAGGTTCCTTAGCCGAAATTTTAGTAAGTGTTATTTTTTTCCTTCCGAGCTTGGTTAACAAATATTACGTTTAAAAATGAAATAATTGAGTAAATTATTGTGCAACAACCTGAATCAAGATTTAAAAAAATACTTTCACCTGTTCGCGAGAGACTTTTTGGATATTACTTCGCGTCTTCTATCATAATGTTCTCGAACTCATTTAGCTCGTCATTTATATTAGCTGTACTTAGTAACTTACTGGGTTTGTAATTCGATAACCGATTTTGATGTAGAACATTTTCTTGATGCAAAAAATATCAGATCAATTTGTAAAGAAACAACTACTAATGCAATATTTATACACGGTATTGCAATAATCGTCTACCGCTTTTAATGTGAACATTGTCACTTCTTTTTTGTTCTTGTTTGATGTTTAAAAGTGAAAATGCTTTGATTTTACAATTCGGATTAAGTCACGTTGCTAATCACATCACATGTCTTGTTTTAAAATAAACTGTCAAAATTCTTCCTAAAAGTGTATTTTTAGATCTTTCCTGTCTTCTGGGTTACTTTTTTAAACAAAAATCTAGGGAAAAAATTGGCAAGTTTTAAAAATAGAAATTTTCCATGGATGTGGGTACGTTAGGCATTTGGAGCAAGACAGCACACGGTTAAAAAGTGCTTACCCATGAACATGTTTGCCTGTCACTAAAAACTCGTCCCATAAAAGGACCGGATCTCAGCGAACGGAATGGATTTCTTTTCCGATTTCCAAGTAAACACATTAGCTGATAGAATGCTTTGAGGGAGCAACAGAATATTGAAAGAGATGGTTTTCTACTTATTATTTGGTGGACAGCTTAGCACAACAAATTGTTTATTATACTGACATTCCAGTGACGTTCTTCAATTGTTCAGTTATTGTTAATTTATTTTGCATTGATTAATTGTTCTTAGTGTGCATGCATGTCGTTTAATGGATAATTTCAGCATACGGGAAAGTTTTCAAGCACATCTACATGCTCAGATAGAATGCATTTTGGTCCGTATTAATAGTAACATCGCGCTGCGACAGCTTCATCACAAACAAGATATTGTGTTTGTAAATGTAATTTCGATGAGATAAACGCTTTGAAAACCTCATTTAACACCTGCCAGTTCCTAGTTTTGCGACCCTCATCTACGAGATTTTTTCCCAAGATAACAAATTAGTTTTCGGTATACGTTGATTGCATGGTAAATACTGACTAGTGTAAGTTTTTAAAAATATATTACATGAATAAAATCTCTATTTGTTGCATTAAATATATTTGGCTTTTTAATATTTCAGAGCCCTCATTTTCAAAGTACTAAGTAATCTGCAAAATTTACCGAGTAGAAACATGAACTGTTTACTGTCAGAAACATAAATTAAAAACTAGAGTTTGTAACGATTTTAATTTGTTTCTTAGGTTACGTTTTTAAAAAGTACAAATTTTTTGGTTAATTGATTGTGGGACACTGCAAGGCTTTTTCCGTCTTGAAGACAGGACTTAATTTGTTTCTTTATTGACATCTATGTTTAATGAAAGTTATAACGAAAATGGACATGACTTAATAGTCTTTTTATTTTTGAAAATCTTGCAAAATTTAGTTTGCGTTTCAAATGCTTTTCAAGGTCAGGGTGTGATTTTTTGCCCGTGCCGGTCGTAAAATTTTTGTGGGATACCATCGGTTCAAAATTTATCTTTGCTTGCATGCTAAAAAGTTTAATTGTTCCCGTCACAAAAAATATGGCTGCGCTCGCAAATGTTCGATACTTCTAAATACTAGAATTTTCTGTTTTATAAACATAAAAATATTCTTGATATTTCTTGGACTCTAAAAAATCAAAATCAATATTTTTGTAGACGTGTTAAGCAAAATAAATGGAGGATATTACACGGTGGCGCGAACATATGAAGTTTATCTTCGAGTGAAATCTTTTTTCCACGAAAAGATAAGCTTCATATGTTCAAGCCAACGTGTAATTTACTTTTTCTTACATAGATATGAGTGTTTCGAAAATAAAAAAAAAAACAAAGGGAAAAACAAAGGAATGACGTCAGCGATATCATTCGTACCCCGGATGTAGTCTCATATGAAATCTACGAGTGGCGTATTTTACAGTAAAACACTCATACCATGTAATGTTCTTATTAAAATGTACACTGAAGAGGTCATGGCAACCAACACTCAACACACAATAAAACTACAAGATTTTAAAGTAGAAAATAAAGGAGGGAAAATTTGCAGTAAGGAACAATTCACTCCGACGAAGGACTACAGTCCGAAACGTCAGTTTTTTAAAAAAAATTTTCTCAATTCACTACAGTGTAAAATTTAACTACTTGTAAAACTGTTGCTATAGAAACACCAACGCAGCATTCCATTTAAAACCTATCTATTTGTTAAACTGTTTCTATAGAAACAGGGACGCAGAGTTCCATTTTAGAAAATAAAGAACTGATTTATGAGCTCCGGCTCGACGTTTTAATACAATCCCAGAAATACGCAGGAAAGTTATTTGCATTGGTTAGTAACATGAAAAATTGCAGCCGAAAAGACCTATTTTATTTTGATCTTTACAAAACAAAGTTCAACCGTGAGCTGGATCTTTTGTATAGTGATTCCAATTTAAACGATTCGACGGTGCTTTATAGATGAAATGAGAAAAAAAGATTCAATGCTGCGTCGGTGCTTCAAATGAAACAGTTGTAGATAACAAAACTGAAGTCTACATGCACCGTCGAAGGGGAGGCAAAACATTGATCAGTTGTTTGGACTTGAGTCTTTAATCGGAGAGAAGATGAAAAGTCCGAGTAATTAAAAATGGGTAAATATTGGATGCGGTGAGTAGATCACTGGCAAATGAATTAAAATGTATATAGAGAAAAAAGGGATTACATTTTACATGTAAATACAGCATTTTGCGGGCCTTAGATAGTCTGCAACAACCGCTCACATATGTATTTGATACATTTTAGTAAATGCTCTCGATGAATCAGACAGACCACGATACCGCGAGATCACTACCTTGCTATTTTTGATATGCGGGTGTGCTCTTTTAAGTCCCCCGATAAAAGATCGATAGACTGGATGGGTCTACGGTTTAATGTCCTTATCCGAAAAGACACGAAGCTTTAACCACTTGCAGATGTTAGAGCAAAGGCAGCCCTGTCTGGGAATTGAGCCCGAGCCTCCCACACGGTAGACCAAGCTCGAGGTTAATCTGTGGAACAAAAATGTAACTCCCTATCAGCTGTACTGAAACACATTCATTAAAGGGCACAAAGTTCGCCGCAAGTGTTCACTGCATGGTCTTAATGGGACTAATTACTGAAAATGGATTACTTATTAGAAATTAACTGATCACTAAAACCTTGTATCTCCATTCAGTTCCTTTAGTTACAATTTTTACTCGTAAATTTACATTTTTGCTGCCAAAACAACATCAATAAAAAAAAGTTTTACTTTTGTTCTTTTCTCCAACAGGATCACTAAAAATTATTTTGCAATCGCAAAATGTGAAACATCCTTGAATTTAAGTAAACAAAAGGGCGTTTCATTAAATCAGGCAGAAGCCACATAAGCGATATGAACGGCAATTTATCCAGTCAGCGGTTACAGCCTTGTTTAAAGGGAATCGACTTCACCACGCCTGAAAGCATTACCATGGTTGTACTGCACAGCGTCATGGGTATTCTGTCCATATTTGGTAATTCCTTTGTGTTAATGGCAATATACTACACGCCAAAGCTTCGCATTTTTTCCAACTATTTTCTAGCGTCTCTGGCATTGTCTGATCTGATGGTTGGCTTGTTGCTGAACCCAATGTGGACAGCAAGAGCAATAATACAAGCGTGGCAGGTCAATCATCCGCTGACACTAGCTGTCAGTTTTTTAACTGTTGTGAGTACGATCGCAACAACTCTTAATCTTTGTGGAGTCACAATAGAAAGGTTAGTTCTAAGTTTCAGTGAATCATCTAAAACCATGAACGATGTTATAGGGTCAATCAATATGTCAAAGTGTTGGGTGATGGGATTATGTTTTGTGTGATTGTAATGACTGATGATGTTGTGTGATGGTATTCTTTGATGGTTTGTTTAATGTGCTGTGTGATAGTGTTGTGTGAGAGCTATATGTTGTGTGCTTGTAATGTATGTTATTGTTTGTTGATGTTTTTGTGGTTGTATTGTGTGATGGTGTTGTTGATTGTATTGATAGTGTTGTGTGGTTCTATTGTATGATGGTGTTGTGTGTTGTTGTATGGTTGTATTGTGTTATGATGTTGTGTGATTGATTGTGACAATGAATAATGTTATTATGAGATCCAATGATGATTCTGTTTCAGGTATCTGGCCGTGACACGAGTGTTTGAGTACACCACAATCGTGACAGAAAAAAGGAGTAGTTATGTTATTGCAATTATCTGGGCTGTCTCTTTCTTCGCAGCAACACCAAGATTTTTTATCGACGATATTTTCATTCTTTCGGAATTCACAACTTACATAAGTCTGGCCGTCATCAGCTTTACCCTGATTATCAGTGCATATTGCTACATGCACATCGTGAGGGCAGCTCTAACTCAGTCGCGCAGAATTGCTCAACAAACCACGGTTGAGAACCAGTCCAAGGAAATACTAAACAGGAAAACCGCAGTGACTGTCTGCATTGTTGTAGGTAAGAAACTGACTTAAAAATTTGAAATTGATAACTACGATTTTCGATTTAATCGTGGTAAAATGTTTTTCCTGTTTGTACAATTACTGTAGACATTGTAATAAGTCCGCTATTGTGGGGGAGGGGGACGGTTGTTTGTTTTTACCGTACAGATGAAACCTAGTTGAAGAGGGAAGGTTTTTATTTAAAATGTGGGACAACAGAAACAAGACAATTGGAGCCATGAAAAGTAAAACAGGGTAAATTACATCTGATATCTTTATATTCCAGCACTATTCTGTCAATTATTGAAACAGACGCTACCGCTATAATTCAAGAAATTGTTTGAGCTTGAATTAATGAAAAAGGCAAAACGGAACTCAGAGACGGGAAGGCCTCTTTAAAAGCTGGTTCTACATAGGAGGCTTATTAGAATAGGAAGGAGAAAAATGATAGAGAAGGGAAGTATTATCAGTTGAACATTTAGTTCCTGACCATGGAGAGGTTATTAGAGGATTAGTGGTATTTTCTAAATAAGCTGTTCTTATTTCCACGAGTTTTTGTTTTCTTGTAAACATTTAGCAAAATATTACTTTTCAGATTTTGAAAGTGTTTCACAATGCTAAATTTTTTCCATGAGAATTCATATAACAATAACATAACGCGCTTAAACAAATAAGACTTCTGCAGAATCATCATGGGCATAATCAACCTAGTTTAAAACCTTGCAGTTTGTTTTTGGTTTTATTTTTCCTACTTTCACATTTACGTATCAACATTAAACACACGAGGGGCAGGGGACTCGATCAAACTTCCCCAACAAACAATTTCAAATAATAAAAACCATAACCATTTTTTCTTTCACTGCATACAAGCATTGAAACATAAATGCATTTTTATAAGCAAAAAAATAAACAGTGTCGTGAACTAAACCATTCTTGTAGATAGCTGAACGAAAGCATGTGTATCAGTGTTGTAATACAACCGGCCTTGTTTGGAAACCCAAGGTACTTAAACTGGTATCTTTAAAATTGTTATTGCTTATAATAAAAGAATGATTAAGATGCATTATGTTATCAAAAAGTACTATGTCATCATGCGTGCACATGCTAACATCTTGATAAATAAAAAATGTACGTATAAATTAACCTTGTTGTGTTTCACCCCTCCACTGTAGGTGTGTTTGTGTTACTGTACGCACCACAACTTACCGTGTCACTGATAAAGGTGGTTATTCCATCCCCGTGCAAAAAACTAATCATGATGAAAGTTTGGTTCTGGTGTTTGATCATGGCGTATTTCAACAGTTGTTGCAACCCATGGATATATGCTGCAAGGTCCACAGAGTTTAGAAAAGCTTTCAAACGATTTCTTCCCTTTAAACTTCAATCCAACAGAATTGATGCAATTATAAGTATGACGCCGAACAAAAATTCACTACCCGGACCGACCTTTATATCAGGACAAGTACTCCGTAACTGATTCAAAGAGCTGTATAATCTTTCAACACTTGAGCTCTCTTGGTTTTAAAAATAAAGACTTGAAAGCAAAAGTTTCACTACTCGTACATTTTAGTTTATATTTATTTGCTCGTAATAGCTATTGCTAAGTGCGAACGAGCAGGACATAAAAATGAGAACGATAGCTGGAAAAGTGGTGTAAGTACTATGAACAGGCGATTCATTTTATGTTTTGAAAAAAAAACATTAAATTGAAATATCTCAGCATGTACTTTTCCATCCACGGATGCGCATGTGCAGATAATGCCACAATGGTTACATGTCGTCTCCGAACGCGTTATGTTTTGATATCGCTAATTTTTATTCGTAATTTCTTTCATTCACTCATATATTTTTCAAAAAAATTAATAACTGTTTTCCTATTACAATTTGTTTTGCGTATTAGATGATTTCTCTTTTAAGACAATCTTCGTCACTTCTGATACTTGTCAGATAAAATGTCTTTGGCTAATGTATTTATATCTTTTATAAATTGTATAGTTTAATGAACGTAATTAAAAACGCTCCCGAATCCAACTACATGCTTAAATAAAAACTTTGAAAAAATGTATTTTTGGATATACTAACAATTCAGACTTCAAACGTCATTTTCATTAGTAAATTATTAACAATTTATTAATTTTCCAGAAGTTTTTCTTTTGCAACATTTGAAATACGATAAACTTTTAAACATTTCTGTGAGCGTATCTTAATAAACGAGAGCTTTTAACTGAGAGCTTTAAAAACTTATAACTTTTGATATATTCTACGCTTACACTTCTGTCGAACGTCATTTTCCTGACTAAATTATTGAGAATTCATTTTTCGAAGTCTTTGTTTTGCGGCATTTGAAATGCGAATTAGATAAATGAAACATTTTCTGTTAACAGAAACAGGTTACGCTAAAATTGAGAGGAACGGCTTCTATGATTGGGCACTTAATGATAGCCGTTTGTTATCTCTAGGTTATCTGAGCTTGCTAGCTCAATGAATATGCCTATATGGCACTTACTAAAGTACATTCACGATTGGGTGTTTATCTGGAACAAATAAAACGCACAAACGAGTACGAAAATCACGTATATTTTTATCTTCCACGCTTTCAATGTCACTAAAATGCCGACACTGCTGTAAAATGCGGTCCGTGACGTCACAAAGCTCTTGCGCTACGATTCTTGATTAATATAATCTCTAAAACAATGAGCCCTTTGCCATGACGTAATACAAGTTACCTTATCTTACATCTCTTCGGATCACTTGAGTTTTTTCTGCCTGCGCAATACTCACGCGGCTCTAAAGGCCCCCTCGCCAGCCTTGCGTCTTCGCTCTGCTGGCTCGAGTAGAATTACTCAGGTGATTAAAGAGTTTCTGCGATGTTCTCATTGGTGGAGGCTAAAGAACGTATTATGCCGGCTATAATCATTTAGCGCAAGGTGATTAAAAATTTTCAAAATGAAGGATAACTTTATTTTGAAAAGAACAAAGGATGCAACGTACAACTCCGGTTTATACAAATCAAAGAAGCCCTGATCAATAAGTGGGTTAACAGTACACTTAAAATTCAATCTTCAAAATTGTAAATTAACTTTAAATTGACCAAGCGACAACTCCCTAAAAAGAGATATGCTAAAAACTGCTCTAAAAGACCCAATCTCAGACACAAAGCAAATTGATCGTACCGTGCCAATCAAAACCCATTTGGCCTTTAGACGGAGTTCTGTAATATAATCGAAGCATTTGAAATACTAGTATAAAAGTTTAGCTTTAGACGATTTTCCTTTCATATTTAGTCTTGCATTCAACCTTTCAATGGATGATTCAGGGTTTTCATGATATCGTCTTTTTCTCTGTTCTTCCGCCTTTAGCTCAGATCATTTATCGCAAGGTTGCACAATCTGCTCACCAACTTCCGCCCGCATTTCCAGAAATGAACAGTACTAGTCTTCACTAAAACTTGGTCATTTACCTTTAGATACTGACATGCCAAGGCCAGCGAGAAGAAAAACGATTTTCATTGTTGCCTTGCAAATTGGCAGAATTGTGCGAAATAAATTTCATCAATGATAAAAGTGCCTCTGTGAAACACTCCATGCTTAGGTAATTCAGATGCACTCAATCTGTTGTTCACATGCATTGCTTTAAGATTTTTGAGTGGTTCTTCACCTTCTTTGTCCAAGCAAACATACATTCCTTCCTTTTTTCGCCTTTTCTCAATACTGTTCCCTGGCAATTCTTGTGTTCACATTAACTGGTATACTTATCGCATTTAGTACAAGGAACCCAAATGTTTAATGATTTATTATTTTTTAATGGAATCCTGTAAACCAATACTGTTGATCCTTTGCTTTAACCCAGCTTAAAACCATAGTAGTTAAAATATTTTAAACCTGAATAGAGTAATTACAAGCACTTTTGAGAACTTGGAGCTGTTGTATAGCTGTAGTCGAGACTTTGTTTTGCCCACCAAGACTTTGTTTAGCCAGTCATGAAAAGGTATGACGTCATACCACGAGAGACTTGCAAATTTCCGATTGGCAAGTAACGAGTATAAACTCTTCACGCCTCTCCCATTTTCCAGTTCCCATTTTGAGAATCCTATGTTTTACTGCATTACAAGGACTGGAGCTAAATCGTTAATTGATCAAGTGTTTAAATCAAAGTAACGAGTATAAACTCTTCACGCCTCTCCCATTTTCCAGTTCA
>ERZ1740055.17-NODE-17-length-21527-cov-15.398752_pt1 | contig 21527 bp, 18 predicted proteins | sample MGYA00581747_ERZ1740055 | MGnify/ENA primary metagenome ERZ1740055 (study PRJEB43018, sample SAMN04849739) | marine metagenome | isolation source: floating plastic debris | place: Pacific Ocean | collected 2008-08-28 | study: EMG produced TPA metagenomics assembly...
TTTTGATTTACGAACACAAGAAACACTTTTGACTTACGAACAAGATTGTCGCTTTTGATTTACGAACAAGATTATCGCTTTCAATTAACGAACATATAAAACGCTTTCGATTTATGAACACATATATATGCTTTTGTTGTTGAACACATATATATGCTTTCATATGTACAAACACAAAGACTACTTTCGATGGGTTCCTTACGCTCTCTGACGTTCGCTTCCAGAATACTTCTTTATATAACCTCGGTTCATTTGCATAATGACAAAAAAAATAATTTTGTTACGTGAACGTTAATGAGAAAAGTTTAGAAAATTTCTTCCTAAATAACCCTCCCTTTCAATTCGCTATAATATTCGTTTTAAATTGGTAGGAGAGATGGACTACTCAGTTTTTAATCACGATCTCATGATAAAATGGTAAAAATAGATACCCCAAAAAACACCTCACTCCCTTTCGCTTTGAATATTTTATTAAACGCTTTCATGATAATGAATTTATAGTTTATGTAACATTTAATTCCTTATTTTTTGTAAAGTGGAGAATTTTTTCAATTTTTAAAAGTAAAGATCAATTTTTTATTTCACAACTGGTCTTTTAAAAGGTTCCCCTCGGGCGGTCATGAATTTTAAACCCTTGTTGTCGTATTCTGAAATCGTTCCAGAATCCGTTGGTAAGAATGGATCTTTTTGTATCCAAATTATTTCATCTTTCCCTTCGCTATTGCGAATCAATTGCCAAACGTTCATGGCTACAAGAGTGCGCGTGAAGGCGTGAAATAGACTGGTGAATCTTTCGATCAGATCAACACCACCGGTCGATTTGTACTCCATGTGCTTTAAGTTAACTCTATCCCTGGATGTTTCGTATCGTTCTTTGATGGTATTGTAAATGGGTAATTCTTGATAGTGTGTTCGTTGGGTTCCGATTCCGAGTGGAAAAAAGTATCCGAATTTTTCTAATTGCTTCAAAACGTGTTCTTGATATCCGAGTGGATGCATTGTTGGAGCTATCGATACTGCTTTGTCAACTCTTGTAGTATCGCAACTTCTAAGTTCGTTTTCTTTGTTAAGGTTAAATAGACCGACCGTTCTTCTACCGCCGACTGGTGGTAGTTTTTCTTGTGTGATCAATGCGACATCGCTCATGTGAATGAAAAACGCTACTGCTCCCGTCAAAAGTTTTTTATCATGCGTTTTTAAGGTTTTGCGACTGAAAATGTTTTCCAGATTCTCCATTCGCATGTCGCATAGCTCGTCGATTTGTTCGATTACCGCATTGCTTATAGCATAAGCTGCGTGTTTGTCCAAAAGACCGTACAGTGTTTTTTGGTGGTGCGTTACAGTGACAGGGTTCTCGTTCTGTTTGGTTACAACCAACATGGGCCCTTCTTCGATTCGCGGACATCGATCTCGGATAAAGGGAATTACGCTGCTCGTGATAAATTTTTCTTGTTGGAGAATGATAATTGAACGGAACATCGGCACTCCATTTTCTAACATGTACTTGTGAACGTTACTCTTACACATAACGTGACACATCACGTTGAAACACCATAGCAAACCGAACGGTAGATTTACCAGAGAGTTAACTTCTTTGTACTTACAAAAAGCGTGCAGGTTATAGATGCTGTTTTTATGGGCTTGATATGCGGTGGTAATATGGGGCGAATGGGAAAGAAGGGGGTGATAGTTTGTGGAGTCTATGAGATGTTTTGGGAGTTTTTGGATGCGAGGACTGCGTGCTTGGTAAAACACGACCGGACAACGAAAATGCCGTAACATTTCCGTTCGGCGTCGATTTTCTCCCACGGGATACTTGAAATAAACATGGTATTTTATAGGTTTAAAACAAGGTTCAGATGATTCCGTCTTAAAGTCTTTAGTGGGAATTTTGTTCCATTCGAAATTACCTAAGCTATTCGTACCCAAAAGGTTTTTATCTTCACTTGTTAGCGTTTCGCTTTCTTGGAAATCCTCGGTGGAAGCCATGTCTTCTTCGTCGTCCTCGTCCTCGTCCGTTACAAGGACAGTTCCAGTATAAACCACTTTTGTTGGCATGACTACGGACTCCGTTCGCGTCGTTAAGAATGTCTCAAAAACGCGATACATTTGAGAGTACGGATCGGTATTGATTTCTGTTCTAAGTACTTCGTCTATATTGGGCATAGGAATTGTTTCGGAAAAAGAGGGAAAAGAACGAAAGATGGTCAAATCGTCGTCATTTGCGGTGACAAATTCTCCGATGGTTTTAAAAGCAGAGTCTAGGAGACAGGACATCTGCGAGTAATAATGGATCATGTCATTTAGTTGTTTCACATTCCTTTCAACATAGTTTTCCATGTGGATACTTCTAAAAAAATCTCTAATTTCGTTTACGCTAGATTTTCCAATCGTCATGATGGCAAAAAAGAAGATGCGTGGGAAAGTAAGGATGGCGTTACTTTTGTAATCTGAAACTAGTTCTTGGATAAGGTACGAAAGGTACAGGAGTTTTTTTCGCGTACAATTATTGGGCGAAAGGGTAATGGCTTCGTCGTTGAAGACGTTTCGAATTTTAATTGCTAAAAACGTTTGTTTTATACTGGGTACTTTGGAACAACACGCCATTATAAAATCTAACAGTTCTTTTCCAAAAGAGTCTTCGAATTTCGTGACTTCCGAGTTAAAAAGAATGACTTTTGATAACATATCGTCACGGTCGACTAACGGTATGTTTCCTTCTAACATGAGCGGAGAGTAAGGACACGTTGATTCTAAATTAGGTGCGATTCCTCCATTATTTTCATCGTCGTCGTTATCGCTATCTTCACTACCATAACCTTGTTGAGTAGCGCCAATTTCTTCGGGACCATAACCGTAAGTGCCGTATCCCGAGTTGTGGTCGTGATACGAAGTACCTACGGATAATGATCCAAATTGACTTAGCGTATTGCTTGGCACGTATGACGATGGTCCTTCGCTTGTTCCCTGTAGAAAATCTAAGTGAACATCGGTTTCAGAATCGGCCTGTAGAGTAATTCCGCGAGATTGTCTCTTTTGTAAAAACGGGTGAAGGGTATCGTACAAATAGAGTTCGTGATTCCGTTTCATTTTTCCTTCAAATACTGCTTTTCTGTAATCCATGTAATTCACGTCTTTGAAGTAATCACGGCCCTGTAAAACTTCTTCAAAGTAATCTTCCGGGTCATACAGGTTCGCATAGGTAAGACCAGAATGGGAAAGTTGTTCTTTCATTTTCAGGACCAAGTTATCGTGATTACTCAAAGAGGTTGAAACGTGATACTCATCGTACATCACTCCCTTTGCTATTTGCGAGGTGATTTTTTTAAAAGGTTGGTGTACCACGATGTAACGCGTCATTCTTTCTTCGTTTCTCAGTGGACTGTCTTTTTCTTTTCCCAGATGAGGGAAGGTCTTGGGCAACGCACAAACGAATTTCATCGTACCTCCGATCTGTATACCCTCACACCTGAAATTATTATTGAAGTAGTTTAAATCTCCCATGGCCTGAGTGCCACGCAGATTCGAAATGTTGATGTGGCCCTTTGCCGCATCCTCTCGATTCAACTCGTAGATTGGGTTAATCGCACCAAAATCGTAATCCTCATATACAAGCAGGTCACCTGATTTTTTTAACTTTTCCAGTGCCAAATCGGTGCAGAATATTCCATCGAAACCGAGATTTTCTCGTTCTGGAACCTGTTTCATGATATCGTTGATGTGATTTAGAATCTCCCACATACTGCCTCTGTTTCCAGACATTGTGGGCGCAAATGATTGTAGGTAGAGTTCTTCGATCTGTTTGAAAATTGGAGCCGTGTTTTTTGTCGCATACGCGTCTTTAGATGTCTTAGATGTTACCAGTCTCGATAAAACGTAATCTATTCTTCTCGGAGCGAAATTGGATAAAAATTCAAGAAAATAAAACATTTTTCCGGCAAATATAGCAGTTTCTAATAAAATCGTTTGTTCTTCGATAAAGTGATCGTAATCGTCCTTGTAGTATTCTGTAAGGTCTGCGTTTACGTTCATGGATGCTACCACTTCTCTTGAATGGAATCCGAACGTCATACTCCAATTACTCGGTCCAGTAAGGTTGGCCCTTTTTGAACCTGGAAGAGGAATTCGGTTATCCCATTCGCGCATTCTTGCGTACGGTACGATGTGATTTTGACGTTCTTTCATGATCGTCATGACCGAATTGAGAAATTTCCTGACCTCTTTTACTACACCCGATGTATACCACAACAAGGATCTTTGAACTGCAAAATTTTCCAACAAAAGTCTACGGACTGCTTCTAAGTTTACTTCACTCTCGTTGACTCCGTCTCTTCTGTAGGTGTACAAGGGAATTTTACCACTATCTTGAATCATTTTCTCGTAGGGTAGGTTTATTGGAGCGCCCGGATTAAAATTTTCACTTAAAAACATGGAAGGGCTTTCGAGAACTTTTCTCCAAAAAATAGAGGGTTCACCATTTTCGTGCGTCCTCCATGCATTCATGGGAAAATAACCTTGAATGTTTTGTGTCGAAGGATTAGAATAAAAATCATTATAAGCGTTCGGAGCTGCCATATTGCAGTACTTTCTATTTAAAACGTTTTAATCGTCAATAGATGTGAAGAAAAAAATATTCACCGGGACGACACAACACGGTGCCGTCACCCTGGCTGTGGTATTCTACGGACAAAACCATACCTAATGGATAAATTTCTGCAGCGTGTAAAAGGTTTTGTAGTTTTCTGAGGATCATCTGTCCGCTTTCGTTCTCGACGTGAAACAGTTTCATTTCTTGATAAATTGTTTTCATTACATAGGCGACATTATGGGTGTTTCGTTGAATTTTTTCGAGTACTACCTTTATTTTTTCAGTTTCCTCGGGATATTTTTTGTAATGATTCAATATGATACCGACGATTGAAAACAAATCAAGCATTATATTGGCAGATTTGTTTTTGGTCAAATGTCGGTGAAGCGTGGTTTGCGATTCGTTAATTGCTTTTGCTGTTTCCAACGTGTTCATCAAAGTAGCTTCGACTCTTCGTGATGCTTTGTTCAATTTACGCGGTACGAAAACGGGATACAGAAGCTTGTGTGTATTTAACATCACGTCCACTTCTTCCGTGGTAGGCACGTCGGCGTATATCAAATCTCCAATTTCAAAGGTTTCACTACTTAAGTTTCTCATCCTCACACCGCTGCTCTCTTTACAGTGTACGTCGAATATTCCTTCAAAATTATCAAAAGTTGTGTCCGCCACAGAGACTCCAAAATACCCAGTTTCGGTGGAAAAAATTTCATTGTCTCGAAGAAAATTCCATTCTTTACCTTTTACAAGTTTTTTAGGATAGGTTTCATTTGCGGGACAAGGGGTACAAAAAATTTGATTTTCAAGTTGAGTTAAATAAACGATCGAACCTTCGGGAAGAGAGCAACCCTGTTCACAAATTTGGGTCCTGTATTCGCAATCATTTGCGTGAGCGCGTTGTTTACTGGTAATTGTGACGGGAAAGTTAGGATTAATCAAAGTATTGTACACACCAGTCATTTTATAAAGAGTATAAGTTATTTTTTATTAAATCTAATACTTCAATAGTTACAATACGTTTTTAATTCATAAAAGTCTCTTTTAAATTAAGAAAATCAGGGCGAAAAGGTAAAGAGAGGAAAAAAACAAAAAAAGATTTTTCCTAATTATTTTTATTTGTTTTTGCCTCCCCAGGTATTATATTTCTCGCAACCGTTTGTTTCACTGGACGGGGCTTGAGACATCTCCTTTTCAGAAGCTTTTATAACATCCGGCAAACTATTGTCGATCGGAACCAAAGACTGACCGACAGCATCGTATTTTCTTTTAAGGGATGGATTTGTTGACTGTTCGTCGTCTTTGATTATGGTTTCGTTTTTGTTTTTATTTTCCTCGAGTAGTTTTTTGATGTCTTCCAATTTTCCATTAAGATATGCTTCATTAAATGTGTTTTTATTATTTGGAGGTTCTGGGTAGAAGTAAAAAGGAATAGGTTGCATAGGAGTAGTTTGTGGTAAGAAGTGAACGTGCTGTGGCTGTTGTGGCTGTTGTGGCTGTAGTTGATGATACGGGAACGCCATTTGCGGTTGAATTTGATACTGTTGTAGTGGTTGCGGAGGTTGAGTTATATTTGGTTGTGGTGGTGGTGGTGGTGGTGATGCAAACATTGGTAGTTGTTGCGGTTGTTGCAGTTGTTGTTGTTGTTGTTGTTGTAATTGCGGCTGTAATATTGGTTGTTGATGAAAAAATGTTTGTGGTACAGGATGCTGGAAAATAATCGGTTGTGGGTGTTGTTGTTGTTGTTGTTGCTGCTGCTGTTGTGGTGATGAATTGAAAACCTTCCTGGCATCGCCGAGGTGATATTCATTACCTGTGGACGACTCACAAGTGTTATTCATACTCGGAACGATACTTACTCGATTAAATGTTTGCCCGCCGTCACTGCTTGTGTAAAAATACTGTTGTGGAGTACCCATTTTTTTTATCGAAGCCCTTACTGTTGGATTCGTTTTCTCTCCAATAATCTCGTCTTTGGTTTTTTTGGGAATAACACCGGCTTCAAGCATATACTCCCATAATTTTTCTTTTGTGCTTGTTTTATTATAGGTTGGTATGTGTGTGGATAATTTTTGCAAAATTTCTAATTGTTTATTTGTGCGTCTTGTCAGTTCTTGGGGGTCTTCCGAAAAATGTTTCGTTCCGAGTTTTGAATCTTTTTTCAATTTATTCCAGTCGTCTATGAGTTTTTTGCAGGGTTTATCTTCTTGATTTAGGCCCCGTGTTACGTGACAAAATATTTTATTCATTCCATCTGACGATGTATTCAGCATCTGATCGGTTTCCTTAGCGCGTTCTTTCGTATTATAGAGCTCGGAATAGAGATCGCTTAAGAAGTGGAAAATTTCGTTGGATGGCATCTCTTTGATATCTTTTTCGAATTTCTCCAATACGGTTTCTGAAGTACCTCTGTCGTCATTTTCTAAAGTTTCGCCAATTTCTTCTCCTTCTTCAGATGTTATATCCATCGTCGGTGTCGAAGAATGGTCGCCGTTATTTGAATCCATTTCAACTTCTTTCTTAGACGCTCTTATAATTTCTTCGTTACTTAGCTTTAATGTGTTTAACAACCTCATTTTTTTCAATTTTGATTCTTTATAACATTTTCCGTATTGTGCAAAACCAAATTGAAGGTGCATCTCAGTGATTAGATCCTTTAAATTCTCCGGGTACTCTGCAACGGTTCCAGGACGCGCCCCTATGTTCACTAAGGAAACTTCGAGAGCTTTTTTTTCTTTTCCTGTGGTCGCTAGACTTACTTCGCCACAAAGTGTGCGTAAGTTACGTCTCTTAATGTCAGGGAATGCTGCTTTGTTAATTTCTAATACAGCGCATATTCCATAGTTTTCGTGATCCAAATGTCTATGCCAAGATAATACAACTCTTCCGCATGGTTCGCCCGCATGCTCCACTAGGACGTCTTTACCGATGAGATTAAGAGAATTATATTGTTTTCGCGTTAATTGCAAGCGAGAATCTTGATTGTTTTTAGTGTCTGTAACCTGACACACTACATAAAAACACTCCTTCTCATTCGCCTTGTACCTTTCTATTAAAAGGTTCAGTTCTTTTTTGAGTCTATTTTCTGCATCCGGAAAACATAAACAACAAACTTCGGGTAAAGACGAATCGTTAGACATGGTTTATTAACAACAATTAATCAAATTACTATATTTTTATTGTTTTACTGTCATCTTTCTAATATGTACTTCACAAAATTTTGTAGTTGTTACGTTTTTACAACCGTGAGAATGACAAAGTGTTACAGAATGTCTATCTATGGTCTCGAGGGCGAATACATTTCCTACCGTATCTAATAGTTTAAAATCAATGAGATTGGTCTTATCGCAGTTGAAACAAAAACGGTGAGGTTCGTGAAGGCGCATATAAATTGTACGTTTCTTTGGTCTGTGTTTGAGGTCGACTAGGTCCAGTGAACGTCCGCAATCCATACAAAATGTTTGACCTTCAATTTCTTTTGGATCGACGTCCTTTCTTGTTCCTTTAAATACCGTGTAAGTTTCCTGTCGCATCGTGTATTTTGATACAGATTTTTGAAACAGACTAAACAAAACCGGTAGTTGTTTTTTGAAACGGTCAAGTGTTCTTTCCAAATCACCTCCTTTCTCCGTTCTATGTTTCTCTACTTCTGATATAATGTTTTTAAATTTTAAAAGCGACGCGGGTGAGAGTTTGTAATACGTGTCAGTCAAAAGTAGAGGGGAAAATGGACTTATGCAGTCGAATCGAAATAAATTTCCCAATAAACGTATGTCGTTTTGCGGTACTATTGTGCATTCTTGAAATTTTGACAGTGTTTTTGATACGGTAGAAATGTAATTACGCCAAGGTTTTTCCCTTAATTTAACGTATGAGAGATGAGCCAGTTTGTTAAAATCAAGAGTCGTGTCGTTGAGATTGTCCGTCATCGTCTTAAAATCCGCTTCAGTAGAGGGAATGGTGTAATCGCTAACAAACTCGCTGTAATTCTTTAAAATAAACCATCCCATTGCTACGGTAACAGCATATCTAAAATATTCTAAAATATTGGTGGCGCGTTCCAAAAAGGTTTCATAAGGTACGACCGAACATACTGGTTCCATGTCGTCGTAATGTGCGAGGGTAAAATTATCTTTCGTTAGTTTTTCAATCCAATGCGAACCCATTCTAGTTTTTCGGGCCGCTAAAGAAACGAGTACGTATGTGGGATCTTCGCTTTCAGGAAATCGTCGTTTTTCTTCGTTTGTCATCAGGTTCCGTTGAACGATTTCGTTAAAAATCGCTTTTAACATCTTGTTGTAGAATACAAGGGAACAATTTGTTGATCGGAAGTGTAATGCATTGGTTGTGATAGTAATATATGAAGATCCCAAATGCAACGTAACATATTGTAAAAAATAATAAACTTAAAAAAAATAGTAGACGATAACATTTAGTGAATAAAAAGGTTTTTCGTTTTCTCGTTTCGGCGTCTTTTTCATTTTTGAGTTTTATGGAGGACAGTTTTTTACTCAATCTCAAGTAAATACGAGACCCGTTTTCGTTCTCTACCCTTAGTATTTTAAGAACATCGAAGATGTATTCTTTGTAATTGCGCAGTATCATTTCTACTGTTTTGGTCAGATTATAATTGTAATCGTTCTTTTTTTCCCTTTTAAAAAAGTACAGATGTTTGGTTTCGTCACATCCTTCATCTAAAACTTCGTTCTTTTCATCTTTCGTCGTTGCGGGTGACATAAAAACGACGTCTGTTTTTTTTTCTCTATTAAATTCCGTTTTTGCAATTGCTATCCTTCCTTCCGCACACACGAGAAATAAGTTGCGTTTGTCGTTGTTAAACAATTCGTCATGTTCGATACTTTTGTTGATTTTATTGGTGTCGTAACGTTCCACTTCCATATTTCCGATAGGGTATTTGTAAATTTTCACTTCGTTTCCGAATCGGGCTCTTACGGTTTCGCTACAACGTCTATCCATTTTCCAAATGGTATGATTGGTAGATGAACTAAGATTTTTTCCTTCCTCGAATATACATCTTCTATTTCTTCCGATGAAAACCAGATGTCGATCATGTCGTGTTTTAAATCGAGCCAGTCTTCACAGTTGGAGAGTTTGGTTATCGTTTTGTAAAAATTGATAATCTTTCCCCAATTCCACATATCTATTTTTTTTTCGTTAGGAAAAAATGGAATCAATGGCTTAAATAATTCTTGCATGCGCTGGGTCGGATCTGTTGAATTCTCTCTTACATGATGGAAAATACATTCGAAAATATCGATCGAATCTTTTAGTCTAGTGATATCATCAAGATTAAAGTGATTTTTTACAAACTTTATTTCGGTTTCTTTTAGGGACGATGAATAAAGATCAAAATTACCGAAACTCGGTAACGGCATCATGTATACCAGATTAGGATTTTCGCTTCCGTTCAATTTGGGTTGAAAAATCACGGCCGAAAATATCCATTCGAGAGGGCTTTCGGCACCTATTGCTAAGGAACCATGCGGCGTCGATATCGTCCACGGTGAATGTTTAAGAAATTTTCTTGCTTGGTGAGTGTTCCAAACATTTTCCGCCTGTAAAACTACCGATCTATTATTATTATTATTTTGCGGTTCTTTCTTCTGTAGCCATATTTTAGAATAAAAGACCAAGGCTTGTAAAATGTTTACACTGAATAAATCCTGAAACGGTACGATCAAGCTATTATTTTTGAGATATTTAAATATTTTTGATGTTAGAATGCGTTGTGTATCGGGCACGATCGCTGTCGTCGTATTCGACGGTTTAATCATAATTCTAGGTAATTGTATTTCGTCTATTTTCAAAAGACGAGAAACAAAATTTTTGGCCTCGAATTCTCGCGAGTCTAGCTGTAGAAACCAAACGTTATCGTATTTACAAAAATGAATTTTCCATTCTATGCCAAAAAGAATATACACGTCTTCTGCCTTATTCGAAGATTGGACGCGTTCGTTCCTAAATTTGACTTCTGAAGGAATTATTCCAATCGACATCAAGAGATTTCTGACATTTACATCATCTGGAGTTAGAAAAAAATCTTTTTCTTTAACACTACCGTGACTTTTCTCGGTTAAAAATAAAATTGGATGTTTTTCTTTATCGTATCCATTAGCAAAATTTAAGACTTTTTTACGGATAACTTTTTTACAGTGTTTACATTTTTCAAAAAGATTCTTTTCATCGTAACGGAGAAAACTTTGATATGCGTTTTCAGATAACGCATAATTTAACGGAAACACATACGAAGAACAAATCGACATATTGAAACGGATACTTTGGCTAATCAAAACCGAAATTGCGATGAACCGTCCGTATAGGAACAAAATCCTGATATGTTATTTAATTTCATCTTTTGACGTAAATATCAAATATAACAAACGCACAATTTATCTGAGTTCGTTTTTTGGTATACTCGCTTTCACTATCCTTTGTTACGCGCAATTTTACGAGCACGATCTCTTCATCAAGTTCGCCGCTTGCAATCCCGTCGAGTTTCGAGAAAGTTTTTACATCGAAGAATGTACTGTACATGCCAACATAATAGACGATCCCAGATATTTTATACTCGTCTTTCTCGCAGTATCTCTAATACTATTGGCAGCAGGATTAGAGACTGTATTTGTGTTGCGAGGTGTTACGAAAAAACATCAACGATTTATAGCTCATGTCGCCCATGAATGGAATTTCGACTTTGAAAGAGCGCACAAACTAATCGAATTTCTTGATATACAAGAAAAAGACATTTCCAAGCGAGTAAATCTTGATGTACATTTGGCCGATCACAGATGGAGATCGGCTAACGGTCTCCTCTTTGCCAACTTGTATCTGGCGTTGGTATTTCGAAACTGGAAAGAATTTGTGGGTCTGTTGACCATGGTGTTTGTATTGACAGTTATACCACCTGCTTTATTATTTACTGACATGGTTGTTAAGGGAATTGGAATATTATGTTTTTTTATGGGAAACGTTTGGCCAATTCAAGCGTTTTTCCTCTTATCTTTTCTTTCGCTACAAGATTTCAGTGGGATAACATTATTAATTTATCTCGTTTTAATTGTATTTAAAATTCCGATATTTATATTGATTGATCGTCTTTTATTGGGCACATCTCGTTTACAATTGTACCGAGCTCTAGTTGCAGATTTACACGAGGAAAAATCACAAGAATTAATAAAATGTCTAGAAGGCATACCCCCGGCATCGTCAAAAAAAAAGACAATGGACCAATAAATACCAGTAGGAAATTAAAGTTGCGAAATAAATCTAAATTAGTACTTCAAAGACTCACCTTTTCACCGACCGTAGTGCAAAACGTTGAAGAAAAATGTTCCTCCAGATCGCACAGAATGAGAACCAATTTTCACGTGGCCATGAAAAACGTCATCGAGGGCTTCAAGGAAAAGTATGACCATGAAAATCATAATCGAGAAATTGCTACTATATCGACAAAACAACTCAACAAAGATACACAACGATTAGCCGTACAGACGTGTTCTACAGTTGCATTATCATGGGCACGGGAGATACTTGATATGATGCCAAAACAATTGAACGAACGTATTGCTCAAAGAATTGAAGAAGAAAAAAAAGAAAGCCCTGAAATAATAGAAAATAAGAACGATTTCCTACGCGCGTTATTGCAAGATCACGATAAACCCTTTGAACTTATTCCCTTCGTACATCCTCCGCCAAGCATTTGTTGTAAAAATTTTTTTGTTCAAAATCTCTCGACGTTTGAGCCTTGTAGGAAAGGACTACGTCGATGTGGCGGTATGTTATCACCCAAGACTGAAGAATTCACTAACTGCGTCGGAGTCAGTCGTTATGGTTTATCTATGCCGCTTTTCGAAGAAGCTTCGCCGCGTTCTTTTTCATTTAACGTTGCAGTATCGAAAAGTAACTATAAAAGTATACTAGAGAAACCTACGTGCTGTTTGTGTCGTGTAACGGAAACTGCTAGTTTCTATCATTTCTTAAATATGACTTCCCGTGATTATCCTCCTATCATTTTTTTGACACTTTTCAATCGAATTTATCCTCAGATGAAAAAAGAAATGCTATCAAAATTACCCATATTGGTAAATTCGGTTCAAGAGCATGTATTTCTTATAAAAACAAGCATTTTTTTTGATAAACTTTCTATAAAGGAAGGGATATTTGACATTTCGGAAATTTTTATTTAATATTTTTTTATAAAAAAATAATGACATAGTGAAACGATATTTATTCGTATTTACAAAGCGAAAGGGATGGAGAGTTTTGATTGAAAATTGTTTATTTGAAGCAACTTAAAACAAAAGTATTGATAAATTCTCTTTTTGACCTTTATCTGTACAAAGAATTAAAAAATAAAAAAATTATAAAAGTTTAACTGTGCTCTTTATCCCTTGTTGTATTTCTTTTTCCCTCTTATTGGTCTGGTTTCTTATGAATACAGAAATCGCTTCTTTCTCTAGTTCGCTTGGCATCATGTCTCTCTTATTGTCAATCATAGTTTTTCTAATCTTTTGAATATCATCGAAATAACGGCAAGTAAACGTTTTCAGTTGAGAACATGCTTCTTGAAATAAGGTTCCGTTCCATTCTAATAAATACCTCTCTATTGATCCGTCTGGGTAGTGGGAGATTAAAAACATCATGTCTACATCATAGAGAAACATATAAAACATGATTTGTAATTGGTTGTCTTTCGAGGGGGGCCACCGTTTGTCCGAGATTCTGTTTTTAATTTCCCCGTAACATATCTTTGGTAAAATCTCGTCTTTTGTATCTAACACGTCGTAACGTACGTCCGTTTTTCCAACAATAAAAATTTTAAAATTATTCCTATTTTCATCTGGAGGTAAAAGGAATAGTTCGCGTTTCATCTTGTCTAAACATTTACTTACCTTTAAAGTAAAGGGAATATCGTTAACCTTTTTGTTTTCGGTTAGTAAGGTTGCTAGTTTATCGATGACTTCGTTTTCCATTCTAGTGCCTCTTGACATGTATATTTCTTTCCTCAGCGCAGCTTCGGTAATGTTGTCCAAATTATTTGTTGTGCAGTATTTATCGATTATGTCCGGTATGGTTTCATTACATACTAGATTACAAGTAGCCTCGAGTAAATTTCCGACAATATTGTTTTTACGTAATTCTTTCAATAAGATGTTCTGGGCACAGAATTCGTTAAAACAATGCTCGGAAAATTTATAAAAGATTTTAAATTCGTCCGTTTGGTTTTGATGAATATAATAATTCAAAACCGGATCTTTCGAAGAAATCCCTCTACTTAAACAAGAAATGTACGTTGTCTCGATAGGATGATTCTTTCTTCCCACCTCAAAAAACAATTCTTCGTATGTTTTTTTCTCAAATCTCGTCATACTGGATAAAATGGGAATCCGAGAAGACTCGAGTGTTACTTCCATTGTGAGAATAGAAGGAAAAAAAAACATTCATGACAAAATTTTAGGTTTTTTATTGATTTTTTCACGAGTATTAGATACAAATATTAAAATTTTAAAAATTCGGGAGTCAGAAGTACTTGTTGATCGTAACAAAATCTTCGTGGTAATTGTAACTTTTTTGTTTCATTTTCACGTGTTTTATTATTCTCGACGCTTATTATTTTTCTCTTCTCATGGTAGATACTGTCGTAGTTGTAAATTTTCGTAAATTGAACCGAGGAAGAAAGATACGATTCCAAATTTTCTACCGTTGGAACAAATAGATTCAGTACTTTTTGTAATTTAGGCTTGTAAATTTCTGGTAGAATAGCGTTTATGTTCGTAATCGAAGGTGGAAGTGATTTATTTTTTAACCTAATGATACAATCACTTCTTAATTCGATACTAAAAAAGCATTCGAAAACAAACCTAGCTGGTCGAAACTCGACACGTTTTCCATTATCTCCATAGATTGTAATCTTGTCGTTTTGTAATTTTTTTCTTGATTTTATATTGTAGATTACCCCTTGATGCGTTGCTCCATATTTCGGGTATTTATGATGAGGAAACACCATTGTTCCAGAGAGATCTACATGTGTCTTATTTAATAAAGCTAAATCTAGAGGAATAATATTCGATACATATTCGTCATAGTTATCAAACGACATAATGATGTGTATGAATAAATACTAGAGAGAATAATTGATGAGAGTATCCCCGTTTTCCTCCTCTCCTCCCTTTTCGCTTTAACATCTGTTAAAAAAACTTTATTGTTATAATAAAACACTTAAAATAATTAATTTACAAAAAAAAAGGTTGTATTCAAGTTTATTATTCTTTCTTCTCAAAGTAACAAACTTGTTCGTTATTATGTTTGTTCATCTAATTTCGTTTACTTCATTCCATTTTGCACAAGTTTGTGTAGCTGACGATAACTTATGATGTTGTCACAATCTTTGCTCCATAAATCTTGTAAATCTTTAAAAGTGTTTTTTGTTATCCGCATAGTTAGATATTTTTCCAATCTTTTGATTAACTGATTATCGTTAGAATGATAATTATCATTCAAAAAACGCCACAGAATGAAGGTTAAGATTATCATTTGCGGTACGTCCTCTCCATACCCATATTTCTTTGTTCGATAATCTTTGAATAAGTTACTACATATTGTTTCATTACTCTTAACAAAAGAAATACTTTTTGTTGGTGAGTATACATTTGATCGCAGCAATGAAATGTGGTTGTCATCTTCTCGAATGGCTGGTCTTTTTAATTCTTTTCTAAATCTGTAAGGTTTGTAACGATTCATTTTGCTCCTCGGAACATTTTGAGGTGGATCGATTTCGTTTTTATTTTCTTCTGATAATGGAAGCAATAATGGCGATGAGTATTGATTCGCACAATCTAGAGATGTTCCTTGATCGTCTTCAATATTGTTTTCATTGACTGTTTCTATTTTCATTTCTTCGAGTTCTGGAAACAGTGGCGGCAGTGGGGGAAACAAAGGTGGAGAAGGCGGCACAATATCCATGATGTTTGAAGAATTTGTTTCCTCGCTGTCGAATTTCGGCGATGGTATCGGCAACGGCAGTGGCAATGGCGGTGGCGATGGCGGTGGCGTTAATGGATGAGATTGAAAAGGAAATGGATATATAAATGTAAAAGACTATTAAAAAGGAAAAAGATATGGAAGAGGAGGGGGAGAGGGGTTTTTTTTTGTTTTTGTTTTGGCTTTGGCGGTTGCTTTGGCGTTGGCTTTGGTGTTGGTGTTATTTGTTGGGGTGGCGGTGGCGATGGCAATGGTAATGATATTGGAGATGGCGGTGGCGATGGCGATAGTGATAGTAATGGCGATGGCAATGGCAATGACGATGGTGATGGCGGTGGCGATGGTGATGGTGGTCGTAATGATGTTATGAAATTCAAAACTTTTTCTTCGATTTCGTCTTTTTGTACAGAGGGAAAAAACTCACTTTCGTTAACAATGGGAGTTGAATTTTGATACTGTTCCATATTTAAGTCTTGATTATTTACTTGATAAATCTTGTCAGACTGAATACAATTTTAACACGATGTCTATTTATCGAAAATGTGCACGTAAAAATAGTGTGGAGAAATTGTTTCTAGATGACGTGAAACCTAAAACTCCAGATGTCGTTCCTATCGGGTCATTTAGTTACGAGAAACGTCCTTCTTCAAAGAAGAGTCTTTTAAATTCTCCCGTGCGTCGACGCAGCGTTGGTGAATTTATCGAAGAAAAAAATTTAATCATAAACAAAGAAACCGAAATGAAACAGAGCGATTCTTTTGAAAAAGAGGTGCAAGAGCTACTTGAAGTATTTCCCAGTATTTCTACCGTTCGTATTTCTAAATCAAAAGTAAGAGAGGTCGTTACCGTTTCTAACGATGTTTCATTGGATTTACCTCTGTCAAAATGCGAGGAAAATTTAGGTTTTAGAAATCTTACAGGAAAAAACATTCCCCCTATATTGAATACGTTGCGTAGATTGGCTTTAATTCTTCAAAATGTTAAGAAATTTCAAGATCGTGATTTTTACGGTAAATGGATTACTTTGGCAAGAGAGTCTTTACTGGATCCCAAATTTGCTACGGAGAGAATTCGTTATTTACGCGTACAGGCCAAAACTTTACTGATAATGGCCATCAAAACCAAATACTACCAAGATGAGAACGAGGAGAAATTGAATAAAATTCTTTATTGGAAAGATTGTCTCTGTGAAAAATCAAGCTACGATATAGATTCTATATATACAATTTCAAACGGAAATACGCTACATCAAACAGTATACCGCAACATGGCCAAATTTATAATTGCTACATTTGCATTGAATCCCGTGATAGAAAATCTGGTACATCAATGGGATGAACTTGAAGGATTGGAGCCAAATATGAAAAATAGAATTTATTCGCTTCTTTTTCATTTTTTCAATGTCTTTTTCAGATTTTATAATGATTATTTTTGTTGTAACCGCGACAGCTGTGGCAATCTCGTAACCCCCAACTAAATTTACAAAAATATCTTTTTGTGAGTTTAAGATTATATCTTATATTTAACTAAAATATTAATTTAATTACACGTTAGACAGTTTCTGTTTTTCGTCTTCTTCAAATGCTTTAAAGATATCGAAAGTAAATTTTATAGCATTGAATCGTTCCCTTTTAAATATCTGTTCTTCTAAGAAAATTCGTGACGAATCTTCGTTCAAAGAAATTTCACGCCACTCTTGTGAGAAATAATCACCATATTGAAATGAAAAAGGATCAATCCATTTTTCTGACATAAAAAAGAAACGAATTTTGAATAACGATGATTTTAAAGTAACAAAATTATATACCCATATGGGTACGATAAAAGGCTCCTTTACTACCATATACAAAGATTTCAAGAAATAAGGTGTTTCATTTTCATATAATCGATAGGGATCTAAAGTTAAAGTCACTCTTGTTAATATATCCTCTTCTAATGGAGAAACGTAGCCATTCAACGGATCAAGATGAAAATTCATTCCATCTTGAGTACGATCACAAACGAAATCTTGTCCAGGATATCGAGTAATGTGCTTAATCTTTAACATGGAAAACTTGCCATTCTTGAAAAAAGAAAGCTTTTGATGACCGTTGACGAAAGATATCTTACAATCACATTCGACTTCTTCAGTTTTAAGATAATGTTTGCATGATTGAATAGGAACAGATTTCCAACCGAAGAGTTTTTCTTCTTCCCTGATGATGAAATGCTTTTCTGAACGTTTTCTGTATTTTTTAGCATTCTTAAGTTCAATTATTTCCTTGAGAGTTTTTTTCAGTAAGTAATCGAAAAAATCGATGTCGAGGCACTTCGTTCTTCTAAAGGATGACTCTTCCTCTTCGTTTTCAATGAGACCTGAAGAGTACATTTGAAGCAGCACTCGTTCGAGTTGTCTGTTCCAGTCATCAAGATTGCGACACGAATGTTTATTTTTCATTGCTAAAATCGCATTCAAGATAAGACACCTAATTCGAGTAAAGACTTTGAACTTTTTCGTAGAAGTAAATAGTCATTTCTTCACGTAATAATGTTTATTCATCCGATGATGTAATTAGATATTTCTTTCTGTTACGTGGGATCACGATATTACTTTTCAAAAATAGTATTAAATTTCTTTTAAAGATGATAGAAAAAAAATTTAACTTAATTTTGATTAGAAATGATCATCGATCTGTAAAACATTATACATGTTTAAAATAAAAACAAAGATTAAAAACTTGTCTCGTATTTTTTTTTACGATTTCTATCATTTTTTACTTAATCAAAATCAAAAAAGTGAAGCAGTGACGAATTATATTTAAATACTTATAATGTTTGATACGTGAGAATATATATATATATATATATATATTAACATAAAGTAGAGTTTTAAGATAATAACTTTAAAATCTAGTAATCGGGGATTAAGGACATTTTTGGCAACCATGAATGAAACCGCTTTAGTAATCCTTTTTAGTAAGATGTTAAAGGAGTATAAAAAGCCTCGTATTTCATACGTTTATTTTTCCAGTGAAATGTATATTCCTATCATTTGTTTCTGTGGAATTAGTATCGCTTTATGTGCAATAATGGTCACATTCATGTACCTCGAATACAAAAAACGAACTGACAAGCCAATATATACATCCGCTAGCGTCACGTACGAGAAACAACAGCACCCGCACAAGCACATATACTGTAATATCGATGAAGAAGAAAAATTAACACTGAAAAAATATTAACTCAAAAAACACGATGATCTCAAAATATTAAAATATTGAAAAACAATTTTATATTTAATAATGTGATAATAAACAAAAATATCAAATTTTACAAAAAAAAACATTAACTTCTTTCACGTTCTTAATACGTTTTTTTAAATAAAAGAAGTAACTATTTTTCATAATAATAATTTTAAAAAAAATTAAATATTCTTAAATCATGGCTCCAAATTTTTCTACGTGTCAAATTTTTTTTCCAGATGTCCGTTACAGCGTAAACGGTATCAATCTGTGCAATTCTATGAAACTTTTTGAAATCGACAATGATAATTTTGAAAACATCAATATGTCCCATGAAGGTGTTTTGAACACATTTGGTGGTGCCGATTCTTGCGCTGTATTATCTTGTAATCTAGCAGAGGAAATGAAAAGTTGGAGTTTCAGATTCATATCGACTCTTTTCGTGCCACTTAATCGTAACGTGTCAGTTCATAACTTTGGACGCTGCACAGATAATATATGGGACTATTTTCCGTCTGAAGAATGTTGGAAAAACTTTGAGGAAAGATTACGTTTCGTATCCTTATGCAAAGCCCTTGATATTTCCGGATTAGAAAGTTTTGAAAATCACGGACCAAAATGTGTTCCTTATTTTCAATGGACATCATCAAAAAATAATAAAAAATTACAATGTGGTTTTAAAAAATTCATGGAAAAAACCAACGAGAATATACAAACTCCTTTCGACGTTCTTATATTAGAATATAATCAAGACTCATGGCCTTTCGGCAGCGAGTGTGATAAATGGATCAAAAGAAAAAAGTTTAGATTAGGTGTCTTTTTAATTCCCACTTGTGACAACGAAGAAAAAAAGGTACAAATATATGATTTTCGCAAAATTATATTTTTGAAACAAAACAGAAATAATGATATAATAAATACAACTTCACTCAGATTTTTAAACGAAAGATGTAATAAAGGACATGTAATTCTAACTTAAAATCTTAATCAATCGTTCAATAATTTTATCGTAACTGTTTTGATCATCAATATGTTTACGTCTCTTTGCTTCTTTTGACTCCAGTGTGGGTTCCAAAATATCACGTAATCTCAATATAAACACATCTTTAATTTTTTGCCCGAAAATAGATGATACGTTTGTACAATTTAAGTTTTTTTCTTCTTCAATAATATTTATTTTATCGTTCTGAAAAACTTCTCTAGAGATGTGACGAACGTTCGAGCAAGTCAAAATTAAAGAGTCTATCTCTCGTTTATATTCGTAATGGACATTCTTCCAAATAAAGTTTTTCTTTTCCGAATTTATATCGACTCGTTTTCTCTTTCTTCCTTCCCCTTCGCCTTGTACACATTCTTTCTTGTCTTCATTTTCATTAACCGACTCTTTCTCGTAAACAAAAATTGTTGGTGATTGTACACTTTCGTATCCATCGACACCATTCAATACTAGTAAAATATTACCGATATCCTTTAATTCGAATTTCTCTGTAAATATATCAAGTATTTTGATCATCTCCCTTGTGGTGTTGTTGGACGTTCTTTCGATCGAGCACACGGGACAATTTTCTACCGTTACATGTTCGTTTTCAAATAGACAATTTCCATTCCTAATGTTTTCGCGTTTAGTCGTGTTTAATTCGTTGTTCTTATTATTCGTAACTTTTGATCTTCTCGTCGCCTTTAAAATTACTCGCTTGGTAGGTTCTCTTCCATTGTCCCAAGAAAATGTATCGCAGTAATTCTGGAAACTCTCTTCCTTTGTATTTGCCATAGATAAACAGTATAAATGCCAAAGAAATCCAAACCAATCGCGAATCTGGAGTCTCGCTAATTCCTATTCTATTTTTACCATTTTTAAATAAATCTAATAAACATGATTCGAAAGAAAAACAAGTCAATGTTTCGTCACGGGGATTAAAAAAGTAATTGTTTCTCTTTCTCAATGGCAATCTGTATCCACAATAATTTCTAATTTTAACGATCGTATTAGATTGATCCTTAGAGGCTATAATGGGTGCAAGTAAACTTTCCACGACTTCGTCGTAATCGAATTTGTAATTGGTAAGTAAAAATTGATCGAAAACGTAAACGCAACCGCGAAGTATCGGGTTAATGGGTGTATGAAAAATAGATTCTACTAGGTCACAAGAGACTAACGTACGCTTATCTCGGATAAAATCCGTAAGCCGTTGAGTGTTTTTTCCCTTGTTTTGACGTTCTGTCTCCAAGTAGCAAATGCATATCAGAGCTTCTTTTTTACATTTCAATAATCGTGTCAAGTCTTCGTATATTAACGAGAAGAGCGAAGAATAAGGAAAACCTCCAAGCGAAGTTTGTCTACTTATTACTGTCTCATGCAAAACCGTACCCTCCACATGCGTCCCGTCAAACAGTCCTCGATCTTTACCGACAATGTAACCTACTTCTAACCTATCATCGTTTTCGATACGTCCCACGGGTGTTTCTTGAAACAAGTCTAAAAGAAACTGAACGTTACACAATTCGGACGAAGGAAATAATACGGCGATATTTTTTTTACAATCACAGTAAAACTCATTTGGATTGATTTCGAAGCAGAACGAAAATGTAGTGCAAAACTCAAAGGGAAAAATTACAGAGGTCTTTGGTAAAGTCATGAAGAAAATATCACGCGACAATAATTGTTTTATAATTTATATATTTACGTTATATCGTTCATTAAAACAAAACAAAAAAATGAT
>ERZ1740055.18-NODE-18-length-21510-cov-7.515544_pt1 | contig 21510 bp, 8 predicted proteins | sample MGYA00581747_ERZ1740055 | MGnify/ENA primary metagenome ERZ1740055 (study PRJEB43018, sample SAMN04849739) | marine metagenome | isolation source: floating plastic debris | place: Pacific Ocean | collected 2008-08-28 | study: EMG produced TPA metagenomics assembly of...
AGTTGAGTTTCGCAGGACAACTTCTTACGAAACCCATGTTGATGTTTAACCAAAACTATCGCAGCTGTCCATGGCTTATGACATTCAAGCTTACAATTTTTACGGCAGATCTAGGGGTAATCACTAATGGCCGTCATCAACGTGGCCTTAGTGCCCATTTCGGAAGCTTCGAGCTAGTTACTAGCACCTATGTACTGTCTATTCTTGTAATTTGAACCACATCCCACAAGCGTTACGCTTTTTACAGCTTTCGGTTTTTATTAGCAATTAAGTTATTTTCTGTCTGGCTGCTTTGTCATGCAGGAATTGACCGCTTGGCCCTTCCATGAAGCTGGAATTTCTTGGTTCTTTCAAGTAATTCAAAAACAACTCTCAAAACTTGTGGCTTCATAGAATATACTTGGCTGAAACAGTCTAGCCAAATTGCAGACGTTACAGAATTGCTCTTAATTTGTTCGGTTTCTCTTTCGTATTATAACTCGTCGCAAAAAATGTCTCACGCATGGCTTCATTGCTGTATCGCAGAGACCGCGGTACAATTCCTAATGAAGCCTGATTTTCTTAAATTTCTTTTTTCGTAATTACTAAAATCTATACATACTCGCGAAGAATGCCACATGAAATTAACGAAAGTGTGGTTTAATAATTTGGTGTACTTGGTAAGTGCAAAACTTAAGTTTTGTCACATTCGATTATGTACACCAAATCACAGTTTCAATCACTGAATGGTTAGCTGGTATTTATTTTCACAAATATTTTGCAGCTGGATGAATAAACTAAAGAGAGATTCTCGGTATAACCTTCCCCAGGAATTGACGAAAAAACTTCCCTCAAATTGTAAAGGATTTTTTAGGGATTTTTTTAAACTCAAGCCTGCAAGGTGGACGAAAACATCCTTTCATATATAATCTTTAATATCTAAAACATATTCTATCTTCCTCGAAAAAACACTCAAGTGAATTAAGGAAAGAGGATGTAAAGGCAACGTGATTAGTGTATTTAAGCATATACCATTTATTTTGGGAAGAATTTTTCAAAAAAAAAGTCAGTGGGCTCTGATTAGTCGATCAGCCATGCGCGGCCATATGACATGTCGCGTGATTTGAACAGGTCATCGTGTCCTCACAAAATCGATATCCTTGTCCTTGATTCATAAAACATAAATATTGAAGCTAAGCAATTCAGAATCTTGTCGAAATATAAGCAAAATAATAAGCAAATAGATGATTAATGTTTCACTACATTTTCCCCTATATTATGTAGTTATGGCGGCTTGTATTTAATTGCCGACTGGCTATGCACATGAAACTTTAAACTTTTTTAACTGTTTGCAACATAAAGTGATAAATTTTAAAAAAGATTTAGGCAATTTAAAAAACCTCATAATCAGTTAACCCAGCTGATAGTCATGGTTATTGAGGAAACAACAGTTTCAAAAGTGCAACAAATATATATGCAGCTTTTTAAGTTGTTGTTTGTAGTTGGCTTACAATCACTTCTTGTTTCAATGACAACCAGTTTGTATTCATTTGAAATAAAACCATATAACTAGATATAACGGTTTTGAGTGATTTCACCGACATTCGTATGACCATGACCTTAGTTTGGCGTTAAGAGTTCCCGATTAGTGGTTGAGTTTTCTGTATTCACACTTCAAACAATCAAGGAAAAACTGCAAAAAGCAAGGCTTTGTTGTAGCTTTCTTTTAATCGCTAGTAACCACACACTTCAATCAAAAATATTGCAAATTTTAGCCTTTGCTTATTGTTTATGTAATATAGAAATCATGTAGAAGATCCAACATACGCTTGAACGATTGATTATTTTTCTGTCTTTATCGAGTTTGTTTCCTGAAAAATAATGTTTTGAAAGGTTTATCTTTTTCTTTTAAAATGGAAATTACAAGACTCTTCGGACTAGTCAAGGGAAATACCATAGGCTTGATTTAAATAATAAAACTGATTCAACTTGAAACAAAAGTAAAACTGGTAAACAGTAATTAACTCAGAACTGACAGAAATCGAGTATTAAGTAAGCTTGCTGATCTATGGCACTAGAAATTCTGCTATTCATTCAACACTTGTTAGTCTGTTTCATAAACAGCTGTCAAACCTATCTACTTTTGTATTAACAGCCGCTAATTATCTTCTAGATTTCCCACCACAGGCTTATAGCTGACCTTGCAGCTTAAAATTGTAACTGAACGACGACGTTTCTCAAAATCCATTTATTACACAGAAAAAAAAATCTATTGGCATATTTCTACCGAGCATATACTCCATATATGACATGTATAGACTTTATAAAACCGGTTCTCCTTTTCAAACTCTTGAGTCTACTTACTTTATGGTTAAGTCTATAGACCGTCTAATAGTTTGGAAAGATTACACAAAAGAATTTTTCTGTTATTGAATAGAGCATAAAATTCTAATTTATTTTTTTCCCATCAACATCTTAAAACTGACTTGCAATAAAAGTTAAATGTGCGGATATTTTGACATGCGGTCGCCATTGCTTCCAATTGCTTTTTAAAAAACCTATCCTATCTTTTGGATCATCCGGAAAAGCAAATGTTTGTTCCAATAAAGTCCTTCTTTTTGTCTTAATCATTTTTTTTCTAACTAGAATCTGAAAAAGTAGAAGTTTACAGCCACGTGGGGAAGGCGATAAAGAAAATAAAGACGGTTTTATTTCTTAACGAGTTTCTTGGCAGTGTAGTTCATTAGTCGCGTATACATTTCTCGGCACAATTTATCAATTAAAAGGAAATATAAATCTGAAGAATACGAGTATATGAATAAAAAAAAGATTAAAACAAAAAGGTCTAGAGCAAAAGAAAAGCCAAACAGAGAGATTAAGAATCTTGTCAAATGTCCAAATGAATTCCACAGTTTTGTCAAAATGAACATTGTAAGTTTGTTTCCAATAAAAGATTGAATAAGTTTTTTTAAAACATGTAGTTACATTAATTTTTTATCGTATCACGTTCTTACGAAAGGAAATTATTCTTTTTGATGTTTGCGCAATTACTTACCGTTGAAGTAATAATTGTACAGAATTGTTTAAAAAAGCTAGGGGCGTTTCTCTTTCTATTTCTTGTAAGTTGAACGGATTGGCTACTTTCTATTCTATGACTATATGCCAAAAAGATTTCTCTGATAAATGAAAATAAGTTAGACTGCAATTTTGATTTTGATGGGAAAAATAGAACTAAAATCAAAAGTCCGTAATGAATACTTTTACTAAACCTATGAAATCTATAATTTAGAACTCCATTCATATATCAAGCTGCTAGATTCAAAAGGCAGTCTTTTCTTTTTATTCAATAGCAGCTAAAACAGCTTGAAAAAGAACCTATATATAAATTGAAAACTCTTCAATATATTTCAAATAAGGAGACTGACACTCATAAGAAAACGAAATCCTTGTTTTCAAAACAAGAGATAAATTTAGTTAAGATTGAATGCTGTTACCCTGATGGAACCTTGATATTCTAAACATGTTGGTAAAATGCCTGATATGCTTCAAGATTTTTCTGCCTCTGAGGCCAAAAGCATTACGATACATAAATTCTGTATGGAAAGGAACTCGTTATTTCCAAAAATTCAAACAAGAATAATATACCAAATCTGAACATATTACGACTTGACACATATTTTTTAAACTAATTATACTTAAGGCGTTCTACATTTTAAGTTGCCCCGTTGCAGTGCAAAAAAACTAATAAATACGGTTTTTATATTATAAATATTATTATGAAGTACTGCTCACCATTCTCAAAGGCTTTCAGTGTAGAGAGGACATTGTTCATATCTTGTCGCCGGCGTATACCAGTTTTGCTGGTTGTTGTTTTTGTTTTTTAAGCAAACGCATGTCTTTTGCAATTGGTTTCTAACTTTGCAGCTATTCAAACAAACATTGACATAATAACACATTTTTACCAGCATTTCTTGATTGAATAACTGAACTGAATTCTTTCTTAAAAGAGCTTAAATATTGCGAAGTCACCAGTCGCCATGTACAAGAATAAGATCCTTAAAACAAAGTGTTTAACCGGATGTAGTTCCTTAAGTGACGAATACAATGCTTCGAGCTTTAACTTCAATCAGGCCTTGCTGGTCGGCTTAAATCGTCTTGTTGCTGCTCAGACTGAATGTAATCATTACAAAACCTACCTGTTATCTCAATAGAACAACAAAGATAAAGCTTTCACAGTCCCCAATTTGTCTATAATAATAATATTGTACTCTTAAATGAAACGTGCAAATCATAGTTTCGAAAACACCAAACTCCTGGCAAATTACTAACTTTGCACGCTCCAAAACTCAGAGGCGTTTGTCTTGGCACGAGTGTCATCGTTTAGTGTAAAGAAACATCATGAAGTTGTGACCAGTAACACCGCTGGCGACTACCTCAGCGCCTAGCACTACTGTGGGTGTTTTGTTAATCGCTCTCAAACATGAAAATAAACTTTCACGATTAATAGATAAGTGAACACGGTGCCTACTGCACGCACAGACCAACAAAATGTTCGAAATTAAAAACGATCTTTGATTTTTTTTTCGAAATACGTCTTTTTCACTGTTACTCTAAGATTAAGAAAATAATTTTTTCATCAGTTGGAAATTATTCGTAAAGCGCTTCTAGATAACAGAAATGTTTTTCAAACACGCCGCAGAAACGGCGAGGAAGAATTTGAATCAAGGAAACAATCGAGTAATTAAGAAGCGATAGGTAGCAACTAGAAAATACGCCTAGAAAACAAAAGGAGAAAATTAAATCTAAGGTCGGCTGCTTAAGAGCTCAGTTCAGTTGCATGGAAACTTTCCCTAACATTTAAGATCTATTCAGCTGTCGAAGATAAAAAATGTATTTCTCTATTCACTGTAATTTGAAATGGCCTACGTGGGATAGCACCTGGCATGGAATGTCATTACAAGAAGTCCTTGTTATCACTTGTGCGTAAACAATACACCACTATTCCTGAATATCATTGACACCAAAAAGTTTCAATATTTTATATCATACTTCTTTTCAAAAAAAATTCCTATAAAGAAATAAGAAAAAGCAATTAAACTGCTTTAAGTCTAAGCTGAAAAGCAGGATGAAGTCAATGTTTGTAATGTTCCAAACTAAATGCTTATCATTAAGGAGCCAAACCCAATAGGTAAAATCGTAGTTCTTGAAATCGAGGACTCAAACATATATCCAGGGAAGCGTTTAACCACAAATACTTGACATTTAACTGAGCAATTAGCGATCAACTGACCATTATAAACTAAATCAAGGAAACGTTTCTTTTAACAATGCGTTTGGCAGAGTATATAACTGTGTTTCGTATTCACATCCGCCACACGTTGTTGTTCATCAGTTAGGTTTCAATGAAGTTTCTTTCTAGTGAATTATTTTTCTAAGACAATTTATTAAAAAGAATAAAACTTTAAGACTGAAGATTGTTTTGGTTTACAAATATTGTTGAGATCTTTTTTTTATGAAAAAGGAGTCGTTACTTAAATGGTTTTGGGCAGGTGGCCAACGGTTTGGATAGAATAAAGAAAATTAAGATATTCGGGGTGCTTAAGAGATCTGTTTTTTAAAAAGAGTGGATTATATAATCTCTTTTGTAAAACCAGGATGAAAAAAAAGAATCAGATAAAAGCAATTACTAGCGCTTAGAAGAACCGAATAAGTTTATTTCTCCACGATTCACGATTACTGTTTTATCTTTGTTTCGACATTTGTGTTCCGATAAACTCAACATGTGGTAATTATACAAGTAACTCATTTCAATAATAACCAACTGAGATAGATCACTGAGCAACCAAATTCATCCGTTACTGAAACCAAAATTTTGAACTAAATAAGATTTTCTCGTGGCACTTGTACTTCTTTTTCACTATTCCGGAATAGTTAAAGAAGCAAAGAAAACATTTTTGTCCCAAACGCGTTGCTTTGACACGTTTAAAAACAAAGAACCAATTATAGTGCTTCTACGACGCATGTGATTCGCGCAAAATGGAAAAAAGAGGCTTTATTGTAATAGAGAGAAAATTTCCGCCCACTCGACAGAATTTGTTTGCTGAAAACCTGTCAGATGGATTTTAACTGACTGATTCCCACACCAAGGGGCTCAACAAATTTCAGTTCTAAATTCAACAAGGAAATATTTCGAAATTCTTTTTGCTCCATGGGGTTCCAAATGACGGACATCGGGAACACACAAAGGGCGTCAGGAAGACGATTTTTGACCGAACACTGAATACAAAACGAGAAATGCTAATCCATGTTGTTTTAAACCTAGTTATGCGAAACGATCACTACATTGCAAAAGTTCTCTTTCTAATGAGGGGGTTTGGGTTGTAATTTCCTGTTAGAAACCTTTATTTGTTTTGAACGGAATAAAGGCGATCGAAATTGATTTGTATAATAAAATGTTATGACAGTAGGTTGCTCGACCTGGAGACACCGTCACTGCTTCACATTAAAATATGTGACAGCGAACATGAAAAAGGTGCTAATTCTTTCAAAAAAATAACACAAAAATGTCACCTTGTGAATGTACTAGATGTCAATTACACTTGTCAAACATAAATCTTCTCCACTCTGATTGGCTGATGGAAATCTATTAGCCAATCGTATTCGACGAGTCATTAGCTCTTAGGAGAGCTAAAACTCGTTACAACGCAGCTCATCGCAGCTGGAAAAATTCTAACAACAATACACGAGTAGAGGGAGAAGGAAGATGGCCTACTATCCTTTCTACCAGCGGATGAGAGATTTTCGCGTCAGCTCTCTCTTAGAAGGCTGTTCCCAGTTTATCCCTGGTGTTGCAGGGTCGTCTTCGTCTGTCCCAAGTAACCTAAACTCGAACTCGCCATATCCCTATTCGCACTACCATCCTCAACAAATGGGAAAACAGCCCTCTCATTTTAGTCCATCGACAGTTGCTGCGGGACCACAGCAAGTTCGCCATCTTCCCATTCATGATTCTGAGTACGACAATATTGAGGTGATCTTAGAAAATAAAAAACTATGGGAATCATTTTCCGAAGAGAAAACAGAAATGGTGATCACAAAAGCGGGAAGGTATGATGACCATGCAAGTCAGTGAGAATACATTTACATTTGCTCTTCTAAGTTGTATATGTTTCACTTGTTCATGATGTGTTTTCACGGCTCTGTATCGTGACGATTTAGACGCCTCGAGCAAATTAATTTCATCACAAATGTAGTCAAAATATGCTTAGCTTTTGCTGTCTGTGTGTCTAGTCGATTTCACACGAAGGCGATTTCTCGAACACTTCTTCGATTCAATATTTTATACAAACACCATTCTGAAGTCACGGTTTCGTTATTGTTTTCCTTTACTCTAGGCGAATGTTTCCTGCGATTAAATGTCGAATTACAGGACTTGATCCAAGGGCAAAATATTTTTTGTTGCTGGACATAGTACCGGCGGACGACTGCCGATACAAGTTTCATAATTGCCGATGGATGGTCGCTGGCAAATCTGATCCTGAGATGCCCAAACCACTCTATGTTCAGCCGGACTCGCCAAGTACAGGCGCCCAGTGGATGCAGAAGACAATATCTTTCCATAAAATGAAACTAACTAATAATATTGCTGATAAATACGGATATGTAAGTATCTTTATTTATTTTTGAAAAAAAAATCAAGTTATTTACATTTCTTTTTAAAATCGCAGTCGATTTTTCAGTTGGCAACTCAAATTGGCCATACACCAAAATCTGACAACTTTTTTTCAACTCTTTTTACAGACCATACTAAATTCTATGCACAAGTATCAGCCAAGAGTCCACGTTGTAAGAGCAGATGACATGTACAAGCATCCGTGGACAAATTTTAAGACATTCACATTTCCCCAAACTACATTTATTGCGGTTACAGCCTACCAGAATGAGAAGGTAAGGGAAGTTTTTTAATTCAAATCTATACCGGCAAATGTTGCTACAATCGCGTTCCATGTAAGATGTAAAGGAACCGAACCGTGTTTAAAAATTTTTTGGTAGGTTTGAAAACGAATCATTTTCATCTTGGATATTTTAAAGGACCGATTGTTATGGTAGAGCAATAAATTCGAACGCATTTAAATGTAAGCAAACGCCGTTGAATGAAAAAAATCTGAATGAAAAAGGTTCGAATAAGGAACACTGGTTTTTATCAGTTGAAAAGAAGAGCATTATTTTTTTTTTCCTTTCTTTCTTTTCGTTTTTTAAAAAGTATTTCACTTTTAGTTTTTTTTCTTTAGTTACTTTCATTGATGGTACAGGCAGTTGTTATTGCTGGGCAATTAATTTAATCCATTTTTTGTTTCAAATCTTTTGAAATATGTTTTTAAAATTGTCATCTTGTCCAAGATAATTTCTGTTTTTAGCTTTTACAATAATATCTGTAGATTTCAGGTTTATTGATATCTTAATTTGCTTTTTATTTAGCTGAATCAACTACAATTTTGAATGCATCTGTAAAATGATTTTTTCTTTGTTGTTTGGGTTTTAATACTGCTGCTGTAAAGACCGCACAAGATGGTTGTTGCAACCTCGCGAAACTGTGCGCGACTGAATTATTGCTTCAAAGCAGTTTAAAATTCTGATTTTGTTTTCAAAACACTGGCTCTCTAAGCAGGTTGTAAATGGCAAAATGATTTACTATAACTTTGCAGGTGTTTTGGGAGACAATATGTTTCGTTTGAGTGAGGTTTTAAGAACACCATTTTTATTCTAATGGCGTTGGATATTTCTCATTTATATAGGTTACTAAGTTAAAAATCGACAACAATCCATTTGCCAAGGGGTTTAGAGAAAATGGCGCCGGTCATCGAAGACGCCTTGAACGCAGGTAAGGTGTTATTTTTCGATCTTTTTTCGTCTTAATAACAATCCGAAATGCCCGTGCGATTTTATCGTTTTTTTATGATTGTTGAGAAAATTTACGACAAAACAGGAACACCAAATTTTGTTAAAGTTGCGAAAAAGTGAGAACAACTGTTTTTACACAAAGAGCTGTGAAGTACGACAAAGAGTTGACAAAAACATGTTTTTGTGCGTAATTTTCACACTTGTATTTCTCGCCTACTTTAATTTAGATCTAGCAGGGGAAATGACAGTTGCAACTTGAGAAGTGAAGAAGATTCTGATGAGGAAGAAACTCAGCCAGAAATTCTTAATGAAAATCGCATTTCCGTTGAAAACCAAGGTTAGTGGATAGCACCCGGTTTCTTTGTTTGCCAGATGAAAGGGTAACAAAAAATAAAGGTTCATATAAAAAAATCGATAGAATATTGAATTATTTCTTTTTCAATCGCTTGTAGGTCTGAGTATGTAGATGAAAAACGTAAAGGCCAAATTGATTTTAAGAAAATAATGATTGACATGGAAAAAAAAAACTCACCATTTTAAAGTATACAGAGATATATAAACATATAAAATATAAACGAAAACTTTTATCTTTTAAAGATATTCATGAAAGGGAATTGAAGTGTTGGAAGCAATTTCTTATTTCATTTCGTATAGTGGATGTCAAATCAGTTTTATGGCCTTGTTTTGTTTTTTGTTTTTTATTTTTTTTTGAAATTTAGTGTTATCATTTTTGCTTGTGCCGAAACACCCAAACACTTTTTCTCGAGCAGATACCTTAGACAAATCTTGATATTAATAAACTGTAAAAGTCTCGAAAATGAAAACAAGTGAAGGTCGTATCTTGGGTTTGGCGGAATTATGTCATCTCAAAAGTAATCGATCTTGCTATGAAATACATCTTTCCTCTGATTGCAGCAAAGAGTCTTGATTCTTTGAGGTTCATATAATTACAGGGCCCATTGTTTATCTGATCATAGACTCGCAATTAAACTACAAAAATTGTCCGCATACACCAGACAGCTGCCTTCCCAAAGAGCACCGACAATCACTTCTCTTGTGTCGTTTCAAAACATGTTCAAACAATAATTAGATGCAAGCCATCATTGGCAGCAAACTATAAAGTTATTGGCCTTTAAGGAAATAAATTTAAATGCATTTTTTTATTTTTTGATAGTTGTGAGTGTAACGCATATACCGAGTGACAACAGCCAATCATTAGTGATTAGATAAAACCATTTTACTTGGATCAGTCAATCTTCATGGCGGACTAAAGTTTTCAATTCTACATTTCAGAAGCATTCCGATTATTTGCTATGAATCTAAGTAAAGCCAGTTTAGTAAAGGGAAAGTTTTTACTGTTGAACCTACATTTGTGGTTTACGCCTTGCATCTTTTTGCAAAAACTTGAAAAAAAGCCGGTTCGATTTAAGTCAAAAGAATAAAAAAAAGAGTTTAAGAAACGTCAAGAAACTCACAAACATAATATGTATTAGTGCACCTTCAGTGCTGCTTCACTCAGAACGGAGGCTCAATTATAAATATCGCTTTTTATTGAAAAAGTAAAACACCAAAAGAAATAAACTGATAAAGTTACAGAACTGGACATTTGAGAAACTACTCTTTACTTTGTTGGTATTGTTGTGGGAAATATGGAACAATTCAGTTCTAGTTAGTCGGGACTCGTTTGGTTAAAAAATGAACATTTTTAAGGTAACCGTACTTGACCATTATTTCAATGATCAACTGTCAATTAGTATCTTTCAAATATTATAGACTGCTATTTGTAAAGGATCTGCGTTCTTCGAGAGATAGCACTGGAGAAAAATTGTGCGAAAGGTGATTCGATCAACACCTGATAGTATCCAAACCGTGCATGCAAGTTTTGGCTGACTTAGAATTTTATGTTTGTGGCTCAAATGATAAAAATATATATATCTTGTATACACTTTTTATTCAAAGTAATAATGTTTATTATAAAAAATTATCTGGATATGCTTCTTTGAAAAACTTTGAAATAATCAAAATTTTTAATGAATTTTTGAAAGTGCGTTTCTTAAAATTAATCACTTAAAAATGCTTGCATTCTCGGCATGTGTCACTTGCTATCATGAAGCAATTCACTTTAAACACGACATTTTCGTTGTTTTGATTTTAACGCGGTAGCTAGTGCCTTATTAGTACTTACTTGATAGTTGTAAGTTTGTTAGATTAACGTTGATTCTAATTTTAGAGACATCCTGGAATTGTTAATTTAGTAATTTGGTAGACCATTTTAAAACTGGTATGTATCGAGTATATACTAGCAAAATTGTTTAAAATCTTACTGTAATTTAGTTTAACGGGAGTTCGATTGAATTTCTGCATTTTTGTAATAAGAAATTCATGTAAAGTTTTGTAGTAAATAGAAAAAAATTAAGAACAAAGTTAGTTGACACAAGGCAGAAGGAATACAAATTATGCACGCCCTGGTTCTTTGCATTTCCCAGTTTTACATAGGGAAAGATAGCAGTGAAAATTAATAAACTTGGAGGTATAGCGTTGATCATCAACTAATGCATTTTTCAAAGATCTCAGTTGAACTTAAGATAAGAATCCAAGTTTAAAGTGTTTGATTTGTCTTCATAAAACTATATTGGTTTCATCAAACGAAGTTTAAATGCAAATAATTCATTTATCCTTAAGATCTTAGTTGTGATTATTTTTAAACCGCCTTATCTATCTCAAGTGGAAAAATATAAATCTAAGATTTTTATCTTGTTTCCTCCTCAACATATCTCTATCATTTAGAGAGATTATTCGAGATAAACTTTATAAGTCGATGACAAAACCATCTCATCAGTTAAACTAGAGAACTAATGCAAAGATTTTACCAATTATTTTATCATTTATTCTTCTAAAATTATATATAACACGGAAAAATGAATCAGTACATATAACAATACATACACTATATCTATAAAAATATATTTATATCTAAGAATATTACATAAATCAGTCGAATAATTACAAATATAATTTACAGGCTTTATAAAAATGAAAATATATGTTTTGGTTGTTCAAGACAACTTAACAAGTCGTTTCTATATAACAAAGCAAAAGGGGATCCAGAGTGGTTCCTTGTGGTATATAGCAAAACAACGAACGGTTGTCAGAAAGGTGACCGTTCACAAAACATTTTTGACTTCGATTATTTAAGTATGAGTCGAACTGATTCCTTTAGAACTTTCAAAGCCGTATGTATTTAATATTGAGAGTAGTTTTCCATGGTTAACAGTATCAAAAGCTCTCTTGAGGTCAAAATAAACCACAAACTGCGTTGAAATTACTTTATATGCATTGGTGCATTTTTTATGGATTATAATCATTGGGAGCCTGAAGAAGAGGAAGGACTTTGGAATGGAGGACTCATAACCCAGATTTTCAGTTCGATAAAATAGTTTTATTTGTAAGAAAAGCAAAAAGCTTGCTCGTAAATCACCCATTCAAAAACTTGTTTAACTAGGTCTTTTGCAGATTGGCACTCTTTACGGAAAATACCCGTTTCAACAGAGCAGTCAAGAAACTCGGCAATCAAACCTGGACATTCACGAAGAAGCTTATCTATAATGTTATTTAATCCATTAGCTTAAAAAAAGTTTAAACGATCTGTATGTGTCAAATTAAAGCTGTCACTTGGTCCTTGACATATAATCTGAGCTGCTTTGACTAAAGTTATCTCGGCCGCAAGTCTAGGATCAGAGGCATAATCATTATTTTTAACATTCTTTAGAGACGTTTGAAATCAAGAACTGAGGAACCATTTCATTTGATTTCATTTGTGTGCGAGCTGCTAATTTTTTTTGTTTTTAGTATAGTTCGTTAATGATGCCCAAAGTGTTTTTTATATTCCTTTAGCTTCAAAGAAAGCGCCCTTATTTTTTGTTAGAATGTTTGGTTTCGGAGTTCACAGAGTTGCGAATTTTGTCAAAAGCGGAACCATTCATCTGCGGCACTGGAGCGGGATAGCTTTGGTCTTATGACTATTCTTTTTTGCATGCGTTGTTTTAAATGAGGAGTGATCCAGGGCGATGTGGACTCTTTGTGTGCCAGGAGTATGTCAATTAACCACACTAATAAAAGTCTTTTCAGAGACCTCACCTATCATTGAGAATAGAGTAGCAGTAAACTCAATAAATCCAGTCGGGTTCAGCTATTACTGTGATTAAGACTGGAGAGATCAGCAATGTATGTTAAAATTTTAGAATTATTATCTTTAATAGGCGATCCTAGATTTAAATTCGGTGTCATCTCTAAAGGTAATACTTCTCTTTCTTAGCACTATACCTACTGACTAAAGACTCAAAAAATTAAATTTGTCAATATACGGTAAAGCTAGGAGGCCGTTACCAAGTCACGATAAAAAGGGTCTGGAATTCGGAAGACAAATATTTTAAATGGTCCATTGACAGATCTGTGGGAGGCGGAAAATTTCTATGGAGGTAAAAGCTTTTCAATAAACTGAGTTGATCTTGCAAGTAAAACAATGTTTTAATGTTTTTTTTTCAATATTTTCATGAATAATAGGAAATAAATAATTCTGGTTTGAACTCAAGTCGTCATGTTTTCAAACTCTTGTTTGGTTTTTGTTTTGGACCTGGAACATTAAAATCAGAAACGTATGTAACAATAGTCAATAATATTGTTTTCTACTTCGCAAGGAAGAACTCAAGTTTCTCGAGACAGGTAGAAACAAATAGCCCTTTTTTGGCTTATAAACAAGACAGAAACCAAATTGTGTTTTAGAACAAAGAACAATTTTGTAAAGGCTGCTTGTAATGAATTTTGAAAATGATCAGAGACAAATGAAGTTGATCTTAATTTATTTTGCCATTATATGTTCTAAAATTCTTTTTTAGCAGTTGATGTTCGCCATAGTGATAAAATTCCAGTTTCCATTCCTCGGCTATTTGTAAGAGAACTTTGGTATCTCCTACCACTTACCTTACTGGTGCTTCATTTCTTAAAAACAGTCAAACTCTGAAAGCTTTGTTTCAGCTGAAAGATGTAATTTTTTTTTGTTTTAATCGTTTTTTGACCGAGCCCAATTCAATCAGATGGTGCATAAAATATCGAATAGATTCTTTTGATTTATGAGAATTGTCATTTCTTTTATTCATTTTCTGTGCAATTGAAGTTTTGGAAAAACTGCATGGACCTGATGAGTATATTTTTCCCAGCATTTACATTAAGAATATCGGATAATTGACTTTTTTTTCTCGCTGCTAAGTAGGCGAATGCGAATTGCGGCACACTATTATCCATCAACTTGGAAACAAACAACGGACATTTTATTTGTTTCAAAAAAGAAATACTGGTCGTTAAGACAGGAATTTGAATGATATATGTAATATCTCAATAAGGGGAATTTAGAAGAGCTGGGAGACCCAAACTACCACTTTAATAAATAAGCACGTGATGTTGGCTAAAAAAACGGTTAGAAAATAAAATCAAATGATTTTTCTGATGCGTGACGCCATTAAAAATGCTAAAATAAGTTGTTTTAGAAATTTTTGGTGTTAAATATTATTAAGAACAGATGTTGCGGGCCCTTCGCCTTCTTCTTCTTCACACTGAAGAAAGGCTATGCCCGAAACGTCTGTTTTTAATGACATTGACATCATATTTTTTTAAAACAACTTATTTTTAAAAAGGCGGTGCTTCACTGCGGCACTAAATTGATCACGATTTACAGTAATGTAGGCATTCAGATGTATAGCTTATTGTCAAGGTGTGACATCTGAAATTCTCGTCCTTAGGTAGGGGCCGGGGGGAACATGTTAAGTGTCTCAAATATGAACAATATATAGTTTTTCTATTGACAGTGTAAGTTAACTCACAGTTTATTGTGGTAAATTTGTTATTGCTTATAGTATTCTTGTCATATTTGGAGTGATTCTAACCCTGACTTTTCTCCCCAGGCGCTTCACCGACTCTGATGAGTGTAAACTCAATAGAGACAAAACCTTTGCTGAAGCCGGCCTCCCAAAATGTCTCACAATCCCTTGCTCCAGATGTTCCAACTTCGAAGACATCCGACAACAGATCGCTGGATGACGAACAAGGATATAACAATGTCTCAAGTCCATACTTGCGTTCACCTCAGAATGGTATAAAACCAAATCAACTTTCACTTCACTTATACGACGAGCCGGGCACAAGCGCATGCGCTGTAAGCCCAATTACTACACATTCACATCTGAAGGCGCCGTCAGCTCACGCGCGCAGCATGCATATGGACATCCGTTATTCTCCGTACGCGCGCCAAACCTATCCTATGAGCTCTGTAGCGCCGACATTTTTGCCTCACTCTCATGGTCATCTCTACAATTTCCCGTCATGCAACGGAACGCAACCATTTTCATCAACGCAAGCTGGATTCGGCTACCCTCCATGCGTGTCTGTACCTACGGTTGTACCCGCAAGTTCGGATTTAGGGTCACTTGAGGTAACGATGCCTCATAACCAGCACTCCGAAGATATGGAATCGAGGCATAATTAGTTCAGTGCCTTTGTTCCTAATATGGTAAAAAGTAATGACCGTTTATGTGTGTTAGGGCGACATCTTTGGACATGATTAACACGTAGAAAAAGAGCTTTTACCGGACTTACTCTATCCATTTACCAGGTGGAATTTGTCTTTTTAATCGGCAGTAAATGATGTCAAGGCAACAACTAAAATATCAGTTAAAGAAACTTGCACGAGAAAAAAATCATTTTTATGCTTTTGGTCAATATTTCTTTTTATAAAAAAAATTGTGTTTTTTTCCCTTTTTTCCTTTTTCTTGTTTGTACAAATCTGGTGACGTTTCAGTACAACATACTACTTGTATCGTTTTGGATCGTCGCTTACTTTGTTAGTAAGTTGCGAGTTGATGTTTGTTTTCTGTTACTCAATCTATGTGTTATATATACACCTACTTTTCCTATATTTTCTGAACTGTTTCTCCTAAGGTTTATCCTCTGATGTCACCCTAAAACATAATTGTTTCGTTTAACTGTTGCAACTTAAACTATTACAACATTATGATGTCTTCAGTTTCTGTATGAAGATCACTTCGTACTTCATTTTAGCCTATTTTTACAACCTTACTTAAAACAAACGATCAAATCAGATTTTATATATCGGTGTAAAACTAGTAATCTTAACACTTTAAATGGTACAAGGGGCTTGTCCACTTTTTTCTAGATTTGCAAGGTTTATTCATGCATTAGAGAACATACCACGGTTAATTACTTAAATGACCAATCAAACAATTCGCTGTCTGTTGACAGCAGAGCTATTTTATGCAGATTATTTCAGCGTTATTTACAGAATCAAAGCATGCAAAATATTGCATTCAAGAATCTATTAAATTCTCAAATGAGGTGTTTGAAATTTCATTCCAAAGCCCTAACTTTCAAAAATTGATGAAAATCTATTTATCATATAGAGTGAGTAATATATAAGGGGAAATGTTTTAGATTGTAACATTGAATTTTGCTCTTCCCGGATTTTGAAACTCGAAATACTTTAATGAGGCCGAAAGACTTTGCAATAGTACTGTTAAATGTTCATGATCTAATTTTGAACTGATGCCAAAATTGCGTTAGGGTTTAGCGGAATACCACATTAAACTTGGCAATCTTTGCCAGGAGTGCATGCCGGATAATTTCACGCGGGAACTTTAACTGTACTTTGATATATATTCAAAGAAAAAAACACGTATGTAAAAAATATGTATCATCTACCACTTGTATCTTCTTCAACATTGTAAAACAGGAAAGAAAAGAGACTTTCTCACAACATTTTTATGCATTTTGCATTTTGAATATGCATTTTGCGCAGCATAGCCTTGTTGGACGAACTTAAGGCAAATTCATTGAATAGATTAATATTGGCCAAAGTTAAGTTGTTTGGTTTGTTTAGAAAACTTGGCTCAATAGAAAGTAAATTTGTTACTGTATTCCATATTTCAGAAAGTATTTATTATCTTTTATAATTTACATTTATTTTTATTTATTTTCGTAGTATTTAAGACTGACAAAAGGAAAGGTCGTTGTTATTGTGAGGTTGGGGGTGCGATTATCAACGTGTTTTTGAGTAGTGGAATAGAGATATTATAAAAAATTGATCCTTAGTAAGTCTTTAAAAATAATTTACTCTTTATTAATGCAACCAGGTTAAAGCTACGGTTTGTTCTAGGACTAGGATTTTCTGTTTTTGATAGAAGGAGAAGCGATTGTCGTGTACACGGTTCTGTAAGGGCTATCATTTACAGATCTGAACTAGGTCGTTATCGTTTTATTGTAGTTTGAAATTTGATACTAAGTTTGGTAAAATATACTCTCTTTTAATTAGTTGATTGGCAGGAAGTTTTGATATACTTGAAATTGGTTCAGGATTTTTAGGTGTATGACTAAACTCGTTTTTCTTCGTCCCCAAGCTGACCATGAGCAATGACCGATTCTTGGCAGCACAAAGACAAGCTTACAGATAAAGTTATTAATCGTAAACTATTGTAAGATTTTTCCCTTCACGAGATGCAATTTCTTCTCTTTGTTTTTCGTGATGAAACATAAACTTTTTATTTGTTATATAATGTAGGAAATATTCTCTCCATTGCTTTCTTCAGTTATCTCTTCAATATACTTAACGGATATATTTATTGAAGGAAAGCTCTAAATATATTAGTATTTTTCTCTTGAAAAATGTGGTTTGGTGTATATATATTTTAGACTTACCGTTGGCTTTATACTTTTTGTTCTGTGTTCATTTTTTTGAGCCAAGAAAAAGATTTAAAGTAAATTTTATCTTTTGAAGTAATCTGTAAGAGACATTGACAAAACATTTGCTAGTATAAACGAAACTTCCCCGGCAAGGAAGGTATAGAATATGCGCTATGTTGAATGCAATTATAACAAAGAAAATTATATATATTGAATGTAAAATGTAGTTGCAGAGCTATGTAACTTGATAGAATTTCATTTAGCTGACAGGAATGGCGCTTAAATTTAATAGTAAATTAACTAACAAAGCAATGGAATGTTTTGTATGAGTGAGATGTTATTTAGTTGGTATGTTTATCGGGGTTATGTCTTTTGAGTGACTCTCTCACCTTAAATTTATAACCTTTTACCACACATCAATTATGTCGCCAAAATTAAAATAATCCGAGGGAAGTTAGAAAGGTATTTTTCATTATCTGTGAGTCATCAATTTAGAAATTTCCCGTTGAAAAAAACACTGTTTTTAAACCCGTAAGCATATGAGTCTACATTTTTTTTCAGAACAGCCTTGATTAAAACTTTTTTTTTGCAACTGCAAGGAACAAGCTGAGATGAGACGTTTTCCATAGAGAAAGTCAAGTAGAGGGTGAAATGTGGGGGTCGCGCTTGGGGGGTATTTGGATTGAAAGGGCTGCTTTTCAATAAGACTGCGCGCCAAACACAATTGCCTACTAAAACAATCCGCAAGAACTCTTGGTATATTCAGCGTATTCATCTGACTGGTATGTTATATTTTCACTTTAGACAACAATCCGTTTTGCCAGGTAAAAATACTGTGTTTATATCAATAAACATTTAACATCTGAACAAAATATGAGAATGGCATATCGCACTAACATTCACAATACTCGCTAGCCTGCGAAGCGCAGCAAGTGTTTTCGTTTTGCCGCGCGAAATTTGGGGCGCACCCCTTCTTTTTGATTATTTGCCCTCGCCCCAATTTTCGCAAGGCCAAAAAAGAAAAGCTGGTCAAGAACCAACGAAAACACTTGCTACGTAGGCTAAATGCTCACTAATTTGTTTGAAAGACTTAATACGTCAGCAAACAGGCCTAATTTGGGCAGCTCATGGTTGAAATATTTCTTTTAGGAAGGCTAGTGCTCGAAATTGATTCATACATTATATACATTATTTCGAGATAAATGCATCAATCAATCTCTTAAAATAAGTAGTTTTCTTATTTTCATCAAATGCGATACCCCAAAGTTGATTTCAATTTTAGTTTTTGCAACAGTGTTTGGTTATCCTCATTTTCGTACCCAGAGCCCAGCGTTTTTCTTAGCCAATGACGCATTCGCACGAGAAAAGAAGTCTCGCCTGCCGGCTAAGAAAAACGTTTGGCTCTGGGAACGAGAATGGGTTATCCTGTGATGGACAGAGGGAGAGACGTGACGGGGTCTGGTTTCCAGTCCCTATGTTTCCTTCCAACTGCATATACATTTGACTGATAAGGCTGTATTTCTTAGATTAATTTTTGTTTTCAAAAGATCGTAGAAGAAGCAGATTTATAAAACATTTGGGAAACAGGACAATATTTTTTATCTTTAAAGACGTGTTTCATTCTATACCTTAAACAATGAATAAATGTAAATTACAAAGAATTCCACCAATGTGAGCAAAATTAAAACAAAAAGGTTTAACAAATTAGTATTTTACGGAGAGACCTACATTCACATGAAAAAGTTGTTTGTTAAGGGAGGGTTGTTCGCATTCAATGTGAAGGGCTTGTTTAATTTTTGAATGAAAATCGAGGGGGCAGAGCCCAAAATAGTGAAGCAATTCTCTGTGCGGAGCTTGCGACAAATTTCTCAACTCTGCAGATGCTTGAAAACGTGAGAGTTCCGTGTAATGCAAATATGTTAAACCTTTTTTGTTTTGATTTTCCTAACCTTGCCGAAATTCTTTGTAATTTACATTTATTCATTGTTTACGTGATAGTCTATTATAGTAGATACTTCTAAACGTATAAATGACTAGCAAATTATTGTATCTTTTATTGCAACTGTAGATGAAGTTCGATCGAAACATGTCTTTAAAGACGAAAAATGTTGTCCAGTTTCTCAAATGTTTGTTTTGTAACTACACCGATAAGTCCCATAACATATGTCCACTGGGACCAGTTACAATACAGTAGATAACTTTCCAATTTAAGTTTGTGATAAAACTTTTAACATAAGTTTTAACATAAAGCAAGTTAAAACTAAACAATTTTAACCCTATTCAGAATGGGCTTTTTTGATGTCCCCTCCAACCTCGTTCCCAGGGCTTTTGCGTAGGTTGTGAGTGTCCGACCGCATCCACAACATAGGGAAAAGCCCTGGGAATGAGGTTGGTGTCCCTTAAACTGCGGGGAAAGAGGTGGAAGGGGAGAGAGGAGTCTGAAAAGGTTTAAATGGTACTTGTGCACACTTCTTTGCAAACTTTTGAGGCTAGATTTTTTAAGCAAGCAAAGCTTTTTAATAATAATAATGATAAAGCTTTTTAAATCCCCCCATCTCTAAAAAGCTAACAACTTTTGGTTGTACTAGTCAAATCTTGCACTACTCTTCCCCCCTCAAAAGTAAAATGGTTCACTCAAGGCCCCTAAGCACTGAAGGCGAGGTTATTCATTCATTCAAGTTTGGGCTAACATTTTGTTTTGAATGTTTGCTGTAACAGCGAACAGAGACACCGATCTGAATGCAGACAAAATAATGCTAGCCATCCATAATGATAAGAAGAAGATCTTCTGGCTCTGGCAAATGCAATGTTCAACATTTTTTGGATTGACTGAATCAGTGCAAAAACTGATGTGAACAGCACTACTTACGCGAACATTTATCTCTCTGCGCGTGAACCCTGACCGCCCATTGCCGGATTAGCTTGCTATTGGCAATTATTTTAAATTAAAACTAAAGAGTTAACTAGCGAAAATCTTTACGAGTCAAATGACCCATGTAGCTGGCGCTTATCTCCGGTTTCTGTAGTGTTAAGCGGATGAGAGTCTTCAGTTACTCTGCCTGGACAATGACACTAACCATCTCAAATTACCTTCCAGCAGACGCTGGTACAAATTTATTGACCCCGGAAGGATGCAAAGCTGAGTCAGCTTTGGCGGAAAACAAGGTCACACAAATGTTTAAATTTCGGCATAGTCGGGTATCGCTTCCGACACTTTGTAGTTTCCGACAAAGACATCTTAGCAAATGCCCCGACCTCACCTCGTAATTAACCAATTAAGCCAATTATAGTTAATTCAAGTGCAACTAAGTAATTTTTTTTTCATCCTAAAACAATTTTTTGTAATTCTCGAAGCACTTCTAGTTCTGAGATAATTTCAAATTTTTATCCGCATTAAGGATTTCCGTCATCTTGGTCTACAGCCATGGCAAGGAGAACTTGTGATAGTAGCTGGTAACCTCTTAAAATTATAAAGTTGCAATTAGCAACAGACAAAGTACTTCAGTTATATACAGTTTTAAACAAAACCTTATGGATGTTTTTTCTTTTTTTCAATTTACTGGGAATTAAGCCATTCGCAGCAAAAGATTCACATTCTGGGTTCACAGTAACAAATGCCCAACATCGTTTGCTGTTGTTGGGTTGTAAATGGCCAGTGACTGTCTGATATTGTAAAATTACATACATGGTTTCTCTTCTATGATTTTATTCATAATTGCAAAACTACTAAACATAATTTATCCATTGGTGACTGTGCAACATAATTATCTCACTCGAATTGCAACCAATGAAAAATTATTGGTAGAACGTTATACACTCTTTTTTTTTTAAAGAACCTTTTTTATGAGAACATGAGGCTGAAAATCGCCAAAAATTTAAGAACAT
>ERZ1740055.20-NODE-20-length-21435-cov-9.262629_pt1 | contig 21435 bp, 15 predicted proteins | sample MGYA00581747_ERZ1740055 | MGnify/ENA primary metagenome ERZ1740055 (study PRJEB43018, sample SAMN04849739) | marine metagenome | isolation source: floating plastic debris | place: Pacific Ocean | collected 2008-08-28 | study: EMG produced TPA metagenomics assembly...
CCGGTTTCTGTAGTGTTAAGCGGATGAGAGTCTTTGACTCCCCCTGGGCGGGACATTAATCCATCGCAGGTTAGCTCCCAGAAGACACTGGTACTCATTTACCTACCCCGGAAGGATGGAAAGCTGAGTTAGCTTATCATGATCAAAAACAAGCATACAATTGTCAAAGCTCAGTTATACCCTTTTAAAATCTAGTTTCGAAGAATGTTTTCTTTTCCGTTGATTGATGGATAAAATATTACGAATTTTTGTAGAGATGCACCTGAAGCAACGGGAGATGAACCAGAAGATGCTGATTTTGAAACACCCAAAATATATGAACCGGTGGGTATTGATTTTTTCCAACCCCCCTCCCTCCCCTCCCCCCAATTGTTTATTAAGACCTCCGCTTATTGGTTTTTGTTAACTGTTGTGACACTCACTTTCATCAAGAGTTGAGAAAGTGTTCATATTCCATTTAGACATTTTTATATTTTTTCTCTGCTTATATATTGTTCTTGAGTTTCCCCCAAGAGGACCCTAGTGTTTTCTTTAATTTTGTTATTGTTATATGTTTCATGTTTTTGAGTTTTAGAAAATGATTATTCTGTAATGAGTTATTTTTATTATATTCGTTCGTCTCGAGGTTAGAATGGCTAAAAACACTTAAATTTCCAGTTTTCCCAATCCCCCTTGTTAGTTAAGACCCCCTCGTTTATTACACATCTAGCAATGTTTCACCCCCAAACTATTAGGAGCCCCAGTTTATTTGACACACGAGACTACTCATTTAAAGGAAAATAGTAAACACTTTCAGCCTCCAACTGCATTTGAACCCCTGACTTGTGTGCTCTTAACAACTGAGCCCTCATCACAGCTGGGAGATCAGGTCGATTTTAATGAGTCTATCAATAGCATTCCGAAGGATACATCGATAATAGAGCTTTAGTTCGTATTTGGCTATAAGCAGTTGTTAAAGAGAAGCTTGTGAAATATAATGGGGGACCTCTGTCAAGCAAGCACCCTATCAAAATTCTAGATTGAAACGTTTTGATTATTGCGGTAAGTTAGTATTGTAGGAAGTTGACCTTTCAAGTGTAAGTTCTTGGTCGGCCTCTCACACTGTGTAGTGCTTTTCAACCTAACGTTTTCAGTTGACCTCGTATCCTCAACCTCACTGATCTCAAGTTATCACTGTAACTCTAACACACATTCAATCTGTTTGTACTGTGACCAGATACCTTCGTTTCAAAACTTGGAGGAGCGACTGACTATGTACCAAGAGCAATATAACGAGACAGTTCGCGGCGCTGGAATGGATCTCGTTTTCTTTAAGGACGCTATGATACACTTAATTAGGGTAAGCAAAAAACTTTTTATTTGTTGTCGCAAAATGTAATTAAGTTTTTGTGCTTCAAATTATTTGTCGGTAAAATTTGGAAGCATTTCTGTTCAAATTTGAAAAACATCTACCAACTTTGATATTAACCGAGTTCCAAACGGAACCAGCAACTGTTGCGATTATCTTCAATGCCAATATCGAATGGCACAACTTCCAACGGATAACATTTCCTGAAAGTTTACTTTTTGGTGGTTTTTTGTCTTCCATATGCAGCTTAATTTAGTGAACAATGTTGCTGAATAAGATATTTTTATAAGATCAAGGTGCAAATAGAATCTTAGCTATAATCAAAAGGTAAACAAAGTTCCAGGAGAAATCTGGAGAAAATATAAGTATGGAGCATCAGTTACATAGTCGCAATCATTGATCCTGATTTACTTAAATGCATACATCTATTGTTACTATATGGTTTCCGTAAAGTTGCAAGAGCTCGCTAGTTCGATATTTTTATGTATAGATCAAAAACTTGGTTAAAAATATGTTTGTTTTTTTTTTCATCTGTTTGCTCAATACAGATCTCTCGAATCATCCGAACGCCATGCGGCAGTGCTTTGCTCGTTGGCGTTGGCGGATCTGGAAAACAGAGTCTCACAAAACTCGCTTCCTACATTGCTGGCTACAAGACCTTCCAGATAACTCTTACAAGGTTAGCAGATACGTAGTTTGACCCCCCTGTTAACTCTTACAACAATAAAAGATGACGTAGTTTGACCTTTCGGATAACTCTGACAAGGTTAGCACTGAGGTAGGCTGACCTTCCAGATTACTCTCACAACTTTAGCAGTTAGGTAGGTTGACATTTCAGCTAGCTCTAGAAGGATTTAGGTGTAAATAAGTACTTTAGTTGACATTACTTCCATATGATGATTTTTTGGCATGCAGTGCAGTGATTTTTACGCCCAGTGAAACTGTTAAGTAATGTGATTGTGTTACATAATCGCAGTGCACCCAGAAATAATAAAGTTCAGATTTGTTTTCAGATAAAACCAAATTTATTAATATAGTTTAAATGAGCAGACTTAGCATAAGGGCCTCAGCTGCCCTTAAATGTAATACTGACGAGAGGACAGAAAAGGCTTTTGAAACAGAGATCAAATCCTAGCTTATGGCACTTTTTTTACTAATATTAACTTTTTCTTACCCAAGGTCATACAATGCGACCAACCTTATGGAAGATCTAAAATATTTGTATCGTGTAGCGGGACAGAATGGCCAGGGAATCACTTTCATCTTCACTGACCAGGAAATTAAGGACGAAGGGTTTTTAGAGTATCTTAATAACGTACTTTCCTCCGGTGAGGTGAGTGAATGATTCGTAACCGTTATACACTGGGCAGTGTATCGATATTTTAACCTAGTTTAGCAACAGAGATGGGGACGGCAAAGAACGATAGCCCTGATTAATGAACACAAAAAATGCGTGCTGAAATGTAGCTGTATTGTAGGGTTATCATTTGTAGAAGAAGTAGATTGATGATACATTTTAGAAATAAGACAACATTTTTAAATTTCCAAGACATATTTTGATCGAATATCGATCATCATCAGTTGGAAGTGAAAGTTAATAAATACTAGTTGTTAAGGTTACAAAAATAATGGTTATTAAGAGAATCAACTACAATACTACACTATCATTTGCTATATAAAGCGCCCCGGGTATGGTAAATGAATGGCCGTAACCCTTATAAATTGGGCAGTGAATCGATATTTAAACCTATTTTGTTCAAAAAAACCTCTTAATAAGCCAAAAGAAACAATATTTTACCTAAACATTAGTGAAAGAGTTATGCTTGTAGGATTTGGCTTAAATAATAAACATCAAGACTAGATAATATATACGTGTTGGTAGCTAACTTGAGGCCGATTTCAAAGTACTAGAGAGCTTATAAGATACGAGGACGGCAACAGCGACAGGAACGGCAAAGAACAATAGCCTTAAATATTGAACATAAAAAAATGCAAGTTGGAATGTACCGAGCTGATCACTTGCTTATACCGTCGTCTTCACTGATACGCTGCGGAAAGCTCACTTTTGGGTTTCTGTGACAACGTGGACTTCAAAACGACAAAATTTGACAATCTTTATTTACCTTCGAGGCTGAACCTGTATGAGAATCGCGTGAAAAGTCGAAAGGAAAAATTTAGCGATGATCTAAATCGGAAAAACTGAACGAGAAATAATACTTTTCACAACTGGCGTCCTCATTTCTCCCGTCCTCGTTTCTTAAGGTTCCTATTGTTAAGCCAACGGAAACTAACTCTTACCCAAATATTTGAAAACCTATAAAATATTTTGTGAGTTATCCTTCAAAACAAACTTGGTTCTATAAAATTTAAAACATTATTTATCCTGGGAAAAAAATATGCAATGAGATGCATTTCTTCGATTGTCTCACGATTTTCTCGTTCATTGATCAGCGACGTGGTTGGTGAAGATGAAGACTTACAGATCGCAAGTAAAAAAAATCGCGGTCTTTCCAATGACAAGAATGGTGCTACAGTCGTAGACATATAAAAACTGTTTACTCGAATTGTTTGAACATGGAGAAAAGCTTAACATTCATTTTTTCCACCCTTTGAAAAATTACTATGTGCAATTACCATTAAGTCGACTTTGAAATTGTTTTTTTAGGTTTCAAATTTGTTTGCTCGGGATGAAATTGACGAAATTTGCGGAGAGCTTGTACCAGTAATGAAGAAAGAATACCCAAGACGACCACCAACGGGAGAAAATTTGTACGATTATTTTCTAACCCGCGCTAGACACAATCTCCACGTCGCTTTATGCTTTTCACCAGTAAGTGAAATTTGTAAAGTAGATTGGAATGGAATAAAATAAAAATGGAATAGAAGAAGTAGAATGAAGTGAAGAATGAACTTTTAGAACAGAATATGATAGAAGTAATTAGAATTAAAGTGAATATAACATAAGGGGTTGAATATAAAGCTTTAAGTGTAAAAATAGCGAAATGCATTGGAAACTACATTCAAGTGAGACATGGATCCTGTACCGCCAACACCTCAGATTCAGTCGTCAGACCGAATGATAAAGTACAAGATCGCGTTAACACCACAGATATTATTCCTGAACTATCTATAGCACAGGTGCGCCAATACCAATTAAATTGGCACGAAAGCTGGGTAATCATCTTAGAGAAATGAAAGATCGCTCTGAACAGGATACTTGGGGACAAACTGGATGAGTCGTTGCCAGACCCCCCGGTACACAGTTTTGTCGACTTCTAGTAGGCGTTTGCCAGTTTAGACATGAGTCATCATCTGGAGACTGATGTGTGTTTGTGGCTTTCTATCCAAGTTTGTCACCATCATGGAACAAAGTCCATGAAGGCAAAGCGGCATTATCCGCCGATACTACTGAAACCTTCATGAGCTTGAACCATTTCACAATCAGGTTATTCATCGTCAAGCACTGTGAAATGGGAGTAAAAGTGTAATCCATGGGTACTTAGAATTGAATGACATATTAACTAATATTTGTTAATTTAAAAACTAATAACATAATAAATACTATAAACAGGTTGGCGAGAAGTTCCGAAACCGATCTCTGAAGTTCCCAGGCCTCATCAGCGGCTGCACCATGGATTGGTTTGACCGCTGGCCGAAAGATGCTTTGATCGCTGTAGCAGACCATTTTCTCTCCTCTTATGATATTGTATGTTCATCTGACATTAAGCGAGAGGTTGTGCAAGCTATGGGTGTATTTCAAGACGGGGTTGCTGTAAAATGTTCCAATTATTTTCAACGGTAAGAGAGCTCCTCAAAATTGGGGTTGTTTAGTCTACAATAGTTTCAAAATAATGTGAAAAATAATTGCTGTGTTCCAAACACGCTGTTTTTGGCAGAAACCTCTTTCTGTATTTTTTTACATTTGCATTAAATAAAAAAAATTCAAAACTTCCAGCACGTAAAATAACTCACGAACTATAGCAATCTCTAACCTCTCTCTATCTCAATCTGAGTTCACTGCATTGCACGTGCGCGATACATGATTTAGAACTTGAAGCAAGAATTTGAATATACATGAATTCAATTGTAAAAGCCCAGTTCATATAAAATAGTAAAAAATCACAAAAAATCTGTACATTAATAAAGCTGAAATTAAAGAACTTTCATCAGTTTGATACCATACAAATTGCAATATACACAGCAAGAAACCTGTTCAAAGCAAATCTAATGCTCAATTGTTTGCTGCGTTATATGTGAACGCAAAATCGTAGTTTTAATAATATTAAAATTTACCTTGAAAAACAGAAACTCTCCACATGCTTTGCGCTTTTTTGGGATAGAGTTATTTATAATCTCTTGAGAGATTATATAGTCTTAAGGATCTTGTACTTCTACAAATTTCGCTGACTAGGCCATTTTTAATAACATATAAAGTTATGCATTATTGAAATAAAAGTACGTTCGTGACTTTGTTCACTTATAATGAAAAATCATGTGATCGATTTTGACCAATTGCGCGCGGATTTGGGTGAACGAAGTTGCACATTAATTAATTTAAAGAGATTTTAAAGATGCTGTCACTCCAAAATAACTTAAAGTAAAAAGTTTAGCTGGAGGTCAGTGATCCTTAACACTGCAATCAGTAGTAATATGAGCAAAAACGAAGATAGGCAATGTTAGAAGTTAAGAAGGAAATTAATTTAACCGTCACCTGGTTAGCCTTGTTGGTAAGGCGCCAGTCGGCAATGCGAGAGGCTCGGGTTTGATTCCCGGCTGGACCAACACTTAGGATCATAAAGTAATTTGCTCTAACAACTGCAAATGGCTAGACATTCTCTTCTCGGATAAGGACGTTAAGCCGTGGTCCTATTCTATCGAGAGAATTAAAAGAATCCACTCGCTTGTGGCCCGTCTAATGTTTAATTAGTTCATCGAGGGCATTTACTAATGTATGAAATAAATTTTTGAGCCGCTGTTGCGGACCATCTAAGACAGTCAAAATGCTAACCCCCTGTACTTGATTGTAAAATGACACTGAAAAGTTCTTTCCTGGGAATTATCATTATTTTATTCTTATTCGTTTTTTAAAATTTGCGTACAAAACTAGTATGCCTGGCTAAACATTTTGAGTTTCTTTTTTGTTGAATGATAGCTCAGAATGCGCTGGCTGACAAAGAACTTACGTTGCGATAATGTTTTGTATATCTTTAGGTATCGTCGGGCCACGCACGTTACCCCAAAATCTTACTTGTCGTTTATCAACGGGTACAAAACCATTTACACAGACAAACGTTGTAACATTGGTGAGCTTGCTAAACGTATGAATACAGGCCTTGACAAACTAATGGAGGCCAGCGAGTCGGTTGCCGAGCTCTCCAGAGAGCTAGCTGTGAAGGAGAAAGAACTCGCGGTAGCATCAGAAGAAGCTGATCAGGTGAGCAATCAAAGGTGTCCCATGGTAAGTTCGTGAAGCAAAGATGACCTTGGCACTCCCTTATTTCTTATAGCGCTGTAAAGTTGAGGTAAAATAAGGTTAAGCTTTTTGTCTAAGATATTCTAGGCACTAGTGGTTTTATCTATGCTCACAAATCTTGATTTTAAAAGCAGCAAACATGATACAGTAAGCAAAATAAAAGCCAAAATACTGCAGAAAACTATAAACTCATACAAACAGATAAACATTGACGCGAGTCGTCGGTTAACAAGTTTAAAGAGCGATAACTGTTTCACACGTCTGCTGCACGTTTTCAAACCTGAGCCCAACACTCAAAGATCACATGGTATATTCAAATTTTGATTCGCCGCCGAATAAAAGCTTTTTGACGATCTTGAGACGATTGGGTTCCGAACATTTTATTGTTTACGCGTGACATTCTGATCCACCACAATAGCTCTTGAGCTAAAGCTCCACGAGCTAATAATGGATTTTTTTGAAATCTTGTTGTTGTATTGTTCGGTTGTAAAACTTACTGGATTAAGGTGGTTTTCTTTAATTTCTTAATCTAAGCGAGTACAAATTGAGATTCAGAGCTTATTATATATAGAACTCCGAATCTCTTTCCCGTATAAAAAATCGGCAGTCCATAAGCGTTATTCTTTAACTGCTCCCTACTGTGGTTCTCAGGGTTCGCTCAGATCCTTGAAAGTTCTCAAGTGTGTTTGATTTTTTTAATATTAAAATTTAGGTTTTTGAAAGTGCTTGAACTCGCAAACAAATGCTTCAAATTGCTCTAAAATGTTTTCTAAAAGAAAGTCAGCAAGCTTTAACCTCTACAATAATGAAAGTCATTAGATGCGGATAGAAAAATGCGCGGTAAAAGTTTGATTTTTTCTATAGATATTTTTTGGAAATAGATTGTTCCTGATGGTAATCTTTGTATTTATTAGTGATTAAATTTCTTGGAAATTGGACTAGAAAGTTAGTGAGTCGTTCTCCTGAAATATTTAATTCGGCTGATATTTATAGTTTCGTGATTTGAAGACGAAAACCATCTCTTCCCCATACCTCAAAGTATACCATCTCTTCCCCATACCTCAAAGTATACCATCTCTTCCCCATACCTCAAAGTATACCATACGGTAGTTCTCAGTAAACGCCGGATATCGTTAATTTTATATTGCAGGTGCTAAAGCAAGTCACGGTAAAGGCCCAGGCGGCTGAAAAAGTTAAAATGCAAGTTCAGAAAGTAAAGGATAAAGCCCAAGCTATTGTCGATGAAATTGCAGTAAGTACGCTCAATACAAGGGAGCCTGTAAATAGTTTTAGATCCCCGGTTAGCGGCTAGTCTTTCTGTTTTGTTATATTCTTAATCTCCTTCAAGGAAAATGAATAAATCTTTGTGTCGTTGTATTTTAAATCTACAATAATTATTTTCTGGATAGGTAGAAACCTAAAAGGTTATTTTCAGTTTTTTTATTAACTAATCATTCTTTTTCCATAGCAGGCTGAACAATAAAACGTTGTAAATAATTGCTAAGGGTATTTAGTAATAATTATTTTATATTATTAATTGAAAAATAGAAAGACAAAGCAATTGCTGAGGAAAAGCTGGAGGCAGCCAAGCCAGCGTTAGAAGAAGCAGAAAAGGCCCTCGAGGTACAGAAGAGTTTCTGTTGATTCCACTTACTGTCTCTTATGTGAACCCTTGAATGATATCGGTAGCAATTTTACACCACATGTTTCTGTCTTAGAATTATAGTATTGATTGACGTTGCGGAACCCATCTTCACTCCGGCGAAGGACTTACGTCCGAAACGTCAGTGTTGAATTCTTTTTTTTACGCCGGTGTTGAACTTAAAAACAAATTATCTACAACTGTAATTTTTAATATAATTTATAATGTATTAAGTTGATATTATGATTTGAAAATAAAAACTGGTAATAATTTGGCATTTGCTATCGTTCAACAAAGGACTACAGTCCGAAACGCGAGTTAAAATTATATTCACTACGGTCTAAAACTTATTTATTTATTAAATTTTATCTATGTACAACTGTTTCTTTCGAAACACCGACGCAACTTTTAACCATTACATATCTTATAAAATAAATGTGAGTGCTCTTGGTGAAAATAATCGGCAAAAGGCTTCTAGATATTTGGCGGAAACATCACTTAAATCTGTTCAGTCTGTTTCCGTCTGATTGTTACCATCCAGGGCTGGGTTGTTTAAAGGTGGGTTAAATTTAACCCTGTGTTAAGCAAAAATTACAATAGCAATTGCTTGTTTAAGGACTAGATTACAATTCTTAATTCTTAATTACAAAATACGTTTTAGGTTTTCTTTGGAATAAACTTTTTTATTCCAAGATTACGGCTCAAAACCGCCTCTGTAAGGTGTGAAACAAAACCATGAGTTAAAAATTTAACCCTGGGTTAGTGCTAATCGGCTTTTAGAACATATATGGAAATTTTTCGCGGCCTTTTTTTATAACGTGAGCGTGCATCTATTTCTCGATAGCTAGATGCACGGCCGGCCGTGCACCTATGCCATCTTCATTCAAAAACATTTTTGAACATTTGGAGTTGTTTTTTTCTGTTTTATGCATGAAAAAGTTTGCTTTACATTGTTTTAAAGTGCGTTTTGAACAAATAGGTTAAAGAAATAATAGAAAAGTACTATAATTTTTTTCAATGAAATGAATAAGAAAGACTTTCCTGCAAAGACAGAGTTATCAAAGTTTGGGCTTTAGTTAGAAAAGCACTCGGCTTCGTCTCGTGCTTCTCAAGCGCTTCTCTCGTGCTCTCCCAACTTCCCAAGTGCATCCATAACACGATAGACACACGATAACCATGAACTATTTCTTAATTGAACAACTGGACCCAGGTATCTAAGTGATTAAAATTTGGTCAGCGGTCAAAAATCCAATCTATTTAACGTAAACTTCCGTGAGAAAAAATTCTGTTTTTCCTTATGTCATTGTTTTATTGCGCACAAAAGATTGAATTTATTTGACTAAGAATGTACTTTGAAATATGAATTTCGATGTTTTATCTATGTTTTAATTATTAATATCACTTAAAACTATTTGATTAAATTTCAAAAAAAGATACGATTTCGTCCAAAGAACATTTTCAGGTTCTCTTCCAGCTTCTCGCCTTAAAAACATTTTACTTGTTCATCACGCTAACACTTGAGAGATATTTGCAACACTCGAAATAAAATTCGTATGCCCATATAACTCATATAATATTTTATATATTTCCCATAAGATGCTACATCCTTTGACAATATTCATGCTTTACGTTCCTGCAGACAATCAAGCCAGCAGATATCTCTACAGTTCGTAAGCTACAAAAGCCGCCCCATCTGATCATGCGCATTATGGACTGTGTACTGTTGCTGTTTGGCAGAAAAGTTGATCCCGTCGTGTTTGACCCCGAACGGAAATGTGTAAAACCGTCTTGGGGAGAATCTCTGAAGGTAACCAACTGTCACTTCCATACGCGGAAACACGCAAACACCTTTAATTCTGATATTGAACTTACTAATATTAAAGGTGTTTGTTTGGGTAGGGCTTTTATTTCCAGAAAAGCTTTAAACATTGTACCGAATTAACAACTTTGAATTAAACAATACAGAGTTTTGGACACACTCGTGACCCGCTTTGCCTTGGCTTACAGCAACGTGATTTTATTGACTGGAAGTTGACAGCTCAATTTTGTATAATGAAAATCATACTATTTTAAAAAGTGCGACATTTTTCGTTTGATTTTTTTCTTCATTGGATTGTTATATATATATATTGTTATATATATATATATATCATAGTATTTCGTATGTTTATTTTTCATTTTTTTCGAGCAAGCTAGAAAGCTGTGTTTTGATACAAAAGATAAAATAGAATGAACAATACCTTTTGCTTTCATTTTGTTATAGCATATTTTCAAAATACCATTACACAGTTATCAACTTATTATAGCTATTGTAGATTTTCACGTTCTGTAATCCTTTTTCCCTAGCTTATGAGTCAGGGAGGCTTTCTTCAGATGCTTCAAAATTTCCCCAAGGATACGATCAATGAAGAAGCTGTAGAGCTATTGGCTCCATATTTGGAAGCAGAAGATTACAATATGGAAAATGCAAAGAGGGTAAGAAGAATTTCTGGTTTGCGGTCATATTCATGATGTTTTTGTTGAAATACAATTCATTTGAATTGCAACAATTTTATAGCTTAATCTACATAGGATGCTAGCAAATTACGAATAATTAATACTAGCCTAAACGCTATGCAGAGAACTCAAGGCAGGAAAATTTTCAATAGTTGTCATAAGTAGCGTGAGGTGCCCTTTGGAGGCGTTGATCAATTACTGTATACAGTTCTGCAGTTATTTGTGAAATTAAACGATTTCATCTTCTCCTTTATCAAGGTTTGTGGAAATGTTGCTGGTTTGTGTTCGTGGACTGCTGCCATGGCAACGTTCTTTGGCATTAACAAACAAGTTCTTCCACTCAAGGTAGGGTGCAATCACTTGATGTCATCTTTGTTCAAGTTCTCATTCCTTTGTTTTGTCAGCAGCAAGCTACGTTTACAAAGCACCTCCCATTTTATATCAGTTACTGTTAAGGAAGTTATATTGCTGCTGGGAGTATTGATATAGTCCGCATAGCAACAGTGGGAGGATGAAGGGTGGAAAAAAAAAACAAATCCGGATTGGGGGAGAAATAAAAGGATCGGCAGACGTATTTACGTTGAAAAAAAATTGTTTGGCCCAAACTAACACGTGATGCTAAGTGCGAAGAAAAGCAAGGTTCGTGTCTTGGGCCTGCTGTCTCTCGTTTTTGAAAGATAGAGACTTTTTTTTAGTCAGCAAATATGACAAATGCTTCCTTTTGAAGGAGACAAAGTTGTATTTTGCAGCTATTGTTTCTGATGTAGAGGAAGCCATTCGAAGTACTTTCATAACTCACATACCAAGTGTTTTCTTGATGCATGACATGACAGAAGTTTCCTTGCAAAATATTTGTACTTTCCCACGTGCAAGCTATTGAAATCAAAATTTCCAGAGTAGTGACTGTTCATAGAGAGGGATAAAAACACATGGATTAAACAGCGCGCGTGCTAAAAGTAGAAAAAAGGTTTGCACTGTATTATTTCTTTGAAAATATAGTGCATTTTTATCCCATTATTTTGATAAATACTAAAACAACTATCCCCCTCAGCCTTCAGCCAAAGTACACACAACAGAGCTTGGCTCCAGATTACGTGCATTCGTATTAAAATAAAAATACAAGAGTTATACTTAAAACTAGTGTAATTTTTTTTTAATTTAAAAAAACTGTAAAAGAAAATTCAAACTTTAGCACATATGTTCAATATAGTTGCGTAATTCTTCAACAGGCTAACCTGGTCGTACAAGAAGCCCGTCTGGATGTAGCTAGTGCTGAATTGGCGAAAGCACAAGCACAGCTGGATGAAAAGCAGGCTGAACTGGACAAGGCGCAAGCTGAATATGACGCAGCTATGAAAAAGAAACAGGTAAGTGTAATCTTAAACGTCGTTTAATTGGACTTTTTTTATCTTTTCTTCTTCAAGCCATCGTTTAGTTCTAAAAGTAAAGTTTGATGCTTCGTGTAGTAGGTAGTATACGTCTTTTCCTTCCAGATATTTTTCTTGCAATCTCCCTTCCAAGCGTCCTTCCTTCTTTCCTACCTTCCTTTCTTCCTTCTTTTTTTTAATTCTCGTTCTCTACCTTCTTCCTCCTTTCAATCCGTTTCTACTTCCAACTTCCCGTCCTTTTTTCCATCCTTCATTCCGTCCTTCCATCTTTCCATCTATTGTTTTTCCATTCTTTAAATTATCCTTATCCTATTTTCTTAGTATTTTTTCTCTTTTTTCTTTTTTTCTCTTAATCTCCTCTTCCTTTCTTTCTTTCTTTGTACCATTACAAAAAAAAGAAGGAAATCAACTCAAACTGATTGTAAAATGCATTTTTATGTTCATAGGATCTTCTTGACGATGCGGATTCCTGTAGACGAAAAATGATGGCCGCTTCGACGCTGATTGGTGGATTGGGTGGCGAGAAAGAGAGATGGACTGAGCAGAGTAAAGAATTTGAAGCACAGATTGGAAGGTTTTCACTTTATTATTAATTTTTACAGTATATTTGTTGTTATTTCCATTCAAGTTGGAATGTCTTGATCTTCCACTAATTTAGATTAAATAGCCAAAGTTTCGAGTGAGAAAAAGTCAATGGTCTAAATATAATCTCTTTTCACTACGTTTTTCAAAGATAAAAATATCAAGGCTGGACGTTAATTAGTATTTCAAGTAATGATTAATTTTAAAATTGGCATTTCTTGCGATTTTGTTTCTCCAGACTTGTTGGAGATGTTCTGCTCTGCACGGGATTTTTGTCGTACTCAGGTCCGTTCAATCAGGAATTCCGAGACATGCTGCTTACTTCTTGGCAGAAGGAGATGAAGTGGAGGAAAATCCCCTTCACCGCTAACTTAAACATCACCAGTATGCTAGTAGACAGTGCTACGGTGAGTAAGAGGGCTGCTTTTCTTCTTAATCTCAGCTATCAGAATAAAGACATTTTTTTTTTTACATTTGACAGTTTTTTTACATTTTTACAGCAACATTTTACAGTATGGTTGGCTATGGCAAGGCAGTTTACAAAGAAACCACAAGGCTTATGACATTTAAAATGCCTTTCTTGTTTTAAACTAGCTAATAAAATTATAATTATTGAAATTTCATTGATATACAAGACCTTTTTTCGGCTGTCTTACCTAGTAGATCACTCATTCTGCTTTTTCTTCAAAGGTGGGCGAATGGAATCTCCAAGGACTTCCGAATGATGAATTGTCAATTCAAAACGGCATCATTGTTACCAAGGCCACCCGCTATCCCCTTCTGATAGACCCTCAGGGCCAAGGCAAAATCTGGGTCAAGAATAGGGAGAGTGCAAATCAGCTACAGGTGACTAAAATAAAGAAGCTTGCCTAAGCTAAATCCTTTACGAGCCAAGTGACTCTTGGAGCCGGCGCTTATCTCCGGTTTCTGTAGTGTTAACCAGATGAGAATCCTTGACTCCCCCTGGATGGGACACTAATCCATCGCAAGTTAGCTCCCAGAAGACACTGGTACTGGTTAGGATGGAAAGCTGAGTCAGCTTTGGTGGAAAAGAAGGTCATAAAAATGTTCAAATCTAAGCAGAGCCTAGGTTCAAAATCTTACGCTCTTAAAACACTACAGCTTTTTCAAAGAAATGTTTCGGGAGGTCAATTGAATACCTCAGAGACGCTCATCTGCATCTGTGCAGAAACCAGGGTTAAGTTCCGGCGTCGATTATCATCTTGGCTCGAAAAAGTATGTAGCAGTTACTATTATCATCATCAGTAAGTTAATTGTTGCTGTGTTTATAAAAGGACCAATAACTCATTTCATTCTTCCTGAATTTTTTCGGTTTTACGAACATCATCAGACAAATCTGTTACAACAACAAATACAACTTTAAGTTGTATAACAATGAGTTTGTACACGTGTTAATATGTTAACTTAAGAAGGATCAGTGATCAGCAATGTTTTTGTTGCTTGTTTTAGAAGTTCTGCCAACTTAACTTTTGGCATTTCGTGTCATGTAGGTCACATCGTTGAATCACAAATATTTCCGAAATCACTTGGAGGACTCATTGTCTCTGGGGAGGCCACTGTTGATCGAAGATGTTGCTGAGGAACTTGATCCAGCCTTGGATAACGTCCTGGAAAAAAATTTCATCAAATCTGGTTCCACGTTAAAGGTGAGCAAATTTGCTCAAAAATAATCGCAAACAGGGTTCTGAAAAGAAAAATTTATTCATTATCATTATCTTCTCAATCAGTTTTTGTTACAAAAATAGGATAACGTTTTAACCCGTGAAGAAAAGAAATTCAATAACGCTTCAGACGTTAGTCGTTCATTTTTTTCTGAAGAAGGGCTAATGTCCTAAATGTCAGTGAATCTTCCTTTCCTCGGGAAATTTTCTATCTCTCTCTTCGTTTTAGTTTATGAGCGTATGTGTTGTCCTAAAGGTGATAATTAACTGTGTCATTGTTTCTAAATAAAACAGTTATATCAAATGTTGAAGATTGCTTATGTTTTAGACGTTAGTCCTTCCTTAATTTGCTCCGACGAAGAACTAATGTGGAAAAGTTTTGCAGTAGCTCTGTTTTCTACGCGTATAAGTTAAACCTTTTACTGGAACTATGTTGTGCTTCTGCTTTGTGTCGGACCATTATAAGTTTGTGATCATTTATAAATGTAACTGGCGATTGATTTTCATTATTCTTACGGGTATTCTAACCTATAGTCTTTTCTTCATGAGGTGAATAAAAATTTTTGTGTACAATAACAAAGTCAATGAGATCGCCCTGATTGGTCTGTCAGTGATCTCTTATTGTGTCAGTAAACTCATAAATTTCGTGCGTCTTTTGAATTGTTATATAAAAGCATCGGACCACACATTTCTATGATTTATAAGCGGATATATTACTTTGGGTGTTGAAGAACACTCAAAAAATTCGTAAATCGCGAATCTTTAAGTATGTGTTTCTTATGCTCAGTGTCCGACTATCAGAAATTTATGATCAATTATAGATGCATGGTTGATAACTGACTTTCGTTAACCTTACTGGTTTTCTAACTGATGTGTTTTTGTCTATGAGACGAATAAAAATTGTTTATGATAATGGTGTTTGATATTTTGGTATGCAGAGCTTATTGTTTGAGTTTCTCTATTTTTAAGGTAAAAGTTGGAGACAAAGAAATAGATGTGATGAAGGGTTTCATGCTGTACATTACCACCAAGTTGTCAAACCCAGCATACACACCGGAGGTACGAGACAGCTTTTATTTACTACTTACTATTTAGGGTTGATATTCGTTTTTATAGTCCAGTGTCATATCTAACGTCGTTACGCGCTGTGAGTGGCTACCCACTTTCACAAACTACCTCTTTTGACCAGATAACCAGTCCCGAACTCTCTCCTTCATGAAGTAACCATTTTTTAACAGATTTTCTCGCTAACATGAAAAGAAAGAAAATCACTGAATAGATCTGCATTTTCTAAGCTTACCTCAAAATATTGTTTTGAATTAGTGTTTGAAATCATTAATGCAATATTCGCAATAGAAAATAGTCACTGACGTTTTGCAAGCCTGCTGCTTGTTTCCGCTGAACAAATTTGAGCCAAAGTGCAATTCAATAACAATTGGAATTTTAAATGGCAATGCATGTTCGCGCAAGCTTGACAGAAGGTCTAGCATATCCACTCAGAGGTATTTTTCGCTATTTTAAAGACGGCTTACTTCATAACCTCTCCCAAGCAGAATCAAAATTTGTACGTGAGACTAAGAGTGACATTATGTATGCAATTTTTTGATTATTATTGTTCTAAAAATTAGAAATCCAGCAATAGTTGTGCGGTTTCAAAGGCTCATCTACAATTAAGATTTTTCAACATTAGGGAAAGGTGAAATCGCCGTAAGTGAGCGCTTTGGGGCGGAGTGACAGCTGAACATTTTAAGTACACAGATGAAATATTTTATTTTGTCCCTCTCAGTTAGAAAATGGCACAAATAACTATGAACGGATTTGTAGGAATGATTACACATTTCTTGAGCTTTTTAAATTGCTGCATTTATTTGTAAAACCGAAAAGAGGTACTACAATCATTGTGCTAGTTAAAAGCTCTCTAGTTCAGTGCCATAGTGCAAGCGATAAAGAGCAGCTAACTTTCGGCCAAAATTATTAAACTAGCAGATGTTCTTTGAAAGCAAACTACAATCATCTGAAAGCCAATAGCCTTATACAGAGTTAATATAGTCCGCTCTAATAATCTTGCTTTATTTTTGTATTAAAATATTACACAGCCGGCCTGTGAAAACTGTTTCGTTAGGATACAACATCTTCTTTTGTTATGACTTTATAGAAATCTTATTTAATCAATTGCTTTTCAATTCACACTGAATTGTATATCATCGTTGCTAATACCTGTGCTTTATAGTACTAAAGATTGAAATATTATTTCTAATTCTAAAATTTCTAATTCCCAACCACAGATCAGTGCCCGCACAGCTATCATCGACTTTACAGTCACAATGAAAGGACTTGAAGATCAGCTGCTAGGTCGTGTGATTTTGACTGAAAAGGCGGTAAGAACAAGTGGTTTTTTCTTCCTCTTTGCAATGTAATTCTAGTTCACTTGAAGAGGTTATCAGTCAGAATGTTTCAAATATGAATGACCCCAAAATTCTAAGGCCAAAAATTAACCAGAACAAGAATTCAAGTTGTAGGGATGGAAGGGGCTTTCGTTCAGCCATTATAAAGCTTCTAAAAACCTTCGAATAGTTTCAAACTTTATCAAAGTCCCTGGAAAATCCCCAAAACCATTTGAAAATTCAAAAAGTTAGAAAGGACAAGTATTTAAATTTCAGGAATGGAAGTTGAAATTTGTTCAATTTTCAATTCAATTCTCACTCAAAAAAGTGGAAAAATTAACTAGGTCAAGAATTTAAATTTCTAGAATGGAATTTGTTTTTTTTTTCAGCCTTACACATCTTGACTGGAAACCCTTGAAATTTTTTCAATACTCATGCAGGTCACTGCAAAACCGAGAGGATTTTTATCCCTGGAAAATCCTGGGAACCATTTTGAAAATTTCGCAAAAGGGGAAAAAATGAACTAGAATAAGAATTCATGTGGCAGGGATGAAAGTTCTTTCTTAGGCCGTCTGTATCTTGAAAATCCTTGGAATTAACTCCCTGGAAGTCGTAAATGTCATGTGAGTTACTATTTCCGCCTAAGCTAACTCAGCTTTCCATCCTTCTGAGGTCGGTCATTGAGTACCAGTGTCTGCTGGGAGCTAACCTGCAATGGATTAGTGTCCCATCCAGGGCAAGTCAGAGACTCTCATTTACTTAACACTATACACAAATTGGAGATAAGCGTCGGCTCAATAGGTCACTGTGCTCATAAAGGATTTATCTAGCTTCGATTGATTAGATAATTGTACTAACGCATCCTTTATATTGTTTAAATGATCATAACCCTCTCCATTATTAAAGGAGTTAGAGTCAGAGAGGACAAAACTCCTGGAAGATGTTTCGTCAAATAAGCGAAAAATGAAAGAGCTGGAGGACAATTTGTTATACAGACTTACAAGTACTCAGGTATGGGGTGTAACTTTTCTTATCCACCTGTTGCACAATCCGCTGTAGTAAAAACAGGAGTAATGACAATAATAACGACAATAATAGATGATTTATACATTAGGAGACTAGTTACAGAGCAAATCACAATGCTTAGCAAGAGTTTTTAAATATTATATAAAATATATTCAACTACAACTGTTTTGGTTCAGATCATGACAACCCTTACTTTAAATAATCCAAATAATAGCCGGAACACGAGTCTAAATATTTTTGAATAGTTTTTAAAAAATTATTCATAAAAATGCATAGCTAGGTAGATTAATAGAACAATTAATCAAACAACACAAGGTTGGAATGTTTGATCACAACCAGCTGCTTTCCAGGTGTTCCATGCACAACAGCTAAAAAACTGTTCGCTGTTACAAACGTGGTATATTCGACTCAGGAGTCACCCAAGACAAATCCATAACTTGACTAGGCATACAGTCGCATACAAACCTCCATAATGTTACTGGTTTCTTATTTTAGGGATCCCTTGTTGATGATGAGTCGCTAATCCAAGTGCTGAGCACCACTAAATCGACAGCCGAAGATGTTAGTCAGAAGTTGGTTGTTGCAGCAGATACTGAAGTCAAGATTAATAGTGCACGTGAAGAGTTCAGACCAGGTATGATCGAAACCATTAATGGCTAAACATCGTTGTTCCTATTCAGTACATTTTTTTAAAAGATACCATGTCCGTTGGCTTGATGATCGCTATAAATAGTGTGGAAACGCACGAGTCAACCTTTTTTACTCCTGCGCAGTTTGCGATAATTTTATTTGCACCACCAATAGCTACATATTTTTTTCACTTTAATAAAAACTTTCACATTAATAAACTGGCAAAAAATTATTGGATTTTGCTGAACATTTTAGAGATTAATGGTCTGCATTGTTAAACCTTTTGCGTGTCTTTTCGATTTTCCGAGACATTTTTTAAAACAAAGCAAGTGAACTGCATATGACAAGAATACAACGGTTCCAACACGTGTTTAAAAAGATTTATTTTTAATCCGTGCGTACTTTCTCGTAATGACTTTCATTAAAGTTTTTTGTTTATCTAATTAAATTTAAACTCTTTTCCTGTACAGTTCATCGTCTTTTTCTTCTTTTTGTTCCACTTGTTTGTTTTTGTCCATCATATATCGGACGTTTCGCAGCACTGCCCTCCCATGCTGAAGAGGAGCAGCTGTTCTTTTCCACGGATTACTTTCCTCCGTTTTTTTTTGTCAGCATAATTTATATCTTCCTCTATAAACCCTCATGTTTTGAACCTTTTTTGCTAGGATGAATTATAACCATAAAAACTGTAACCTTGAGTTGTCAAAATTACACGAATATTCTCCTGCATTGGCGTTTTTGGCGTGAGTTTAATGTTATTAAATAACAGTTACTTAACGAGCTGGCCCTAATCATGGTTCTTTCTTTTTCAGTTGCCACTCGGGGCAGCATTTTGTATTTTATAATAGTGGAAATGTCCAACGTTAACTGCATGTATCAAACGTCGCTCCGACAATTTCTTGGCTTGTTTGACAACTCCATGGCCAAGTAAGTACAACATGGTTTTTCCAAAAGGGCCTGTTACACTACCTTTAAAACTACTGCAAACTAACAATACCGCTACTATTATTATTGCTAATACCATTAATACTATTACTATTACTACTACTACTACTACTACGACTACGACTACTACTATTGCTATTACTACTATTACTAAAACTACTAATAGTTATGATATTTCAGTTATTATTTATATTATCATTGTTTTTACTACTATATTATAAACAGAAATTTTAATATCACTTTTAATAAAAATATTACTAGTAATATGACTATTGAGGATACCAGTAACTATTGTTTATTTAATAAACAGTTAACAGAAAAATAGGTGTATATGCTGGTGAATGAATCCTCACGTGTTAACCAGCTTAACTAATCAAACTGCTACGTTGCCAGCGTGGTGGTCCCTGATGGTGTAGTGGTTAACACTCCTGACTAGAAAACTAGGAGACGTGGGTTCGATTCCCGCTCAGGGCATATACACCAAGTTTTCTGTTAACTGTTTATTATTCTTTGATGCTAATGAACAACATACATTTATACATCAAGACTGCATAGTTTCACATATAACTACCTGTTATCTTCTGAGTGGACAATTCCCAGGTGAAAAGTCTCTCCCCCTTGTCTACCTAGTAAATCTCGGATTAAAGATACTTGGTCTTTGCCATGGACTCCCACAATGGTCAGCCTCGATTCTATATATTTTTCTAAATGGCGAGAACAGGAGTGATGATCAGCAGCTGGGAATTCTAGTTGCCAGGCATTAATATTTTGAGAGGGAATGTTCTGGATCGGTCCCAAAGCTTTTCAAGTTGCTGGTAACTGGATTAAACCTCTTCATTGCTAAAGGAAGTATTTCATATACTGGTTGAGTTCTGCTTTGGTGCACTAACGTGGGGCCCAATAATACTGGAGATTTTCCAGAATTCACGTATATCTTCAGGGGCCTGTACGTAGTGGGTGTTATTAGGAAGTTACCTAGATTAAAAGTGGCGTCTACACCAACAATCGAGAAATTACTGGAGTTCGTACAGTACAGTTCTATGTCTTTCAGTTGCCTGTCAGTGACCAGGAATGCTTATTGGCTCAGCTGCACCAATAACCTCTCCAATGAACCTGTCATTTGCTTTACAACTGCTCATTGCTTCGAGAAGGAGATTCTTGGAAGATGGCATCACTTCTTTTCAAATTTTTTGTTTGTTGAATGTTTCGCTTTACTTCACTCTGGCTTCTGCATTCTTGTAATCTTCCTTTCTCTTCTGTGACACCAAAGAAGACTTCAATTGGTTTTTTCCCGGTTAAATCAACGTCTTCAGCTTTTTTACGACACTTGGTCTTGTTCTTTTATAAGATTCTCTGCAGTTTTGTGCACTGCTGTGTGGATCGAGATTAACCTTTTTGACTTCTCCTTCAAAGAAGTATTTCAGCAAGGCTAGTCAATGCCACTTCCCCTGAAGATCAAAGATTGTGTTGATTCGCTTTCTGAAATTTGATTTAGTGTCAGGATGGTGGAATTGCCTTACTCGTAATATATATTCTCCTTGCTTGGTCCGTTTCCATGATACATGGATATCAGTTATATCCCCCCCTTCCGTTACAGATATACAAACTCCTCATAGTTCTTGGGGCTCCCTTTTCGACATGACAAGCTTTAAGCGACTGAAATCTTGGGCCCCTGCCGATATTCTACGGTTGAACCGTAAAACATCAGTAGGAGTTCTAGATTTTTTAGCACGCAGCAAAACAGTAGGAATGAAATTTCTTGACACCTCTTTGCAAGAAATGTGTTAAGAAATCAAATTATTGGGATTCCTGTCTGTCAATAAATTAATTGTAATAATA
>ERZ1740055.21-NODE-21-length-21112-cov-7.479413_pt1 | contig 21112 bp, 13 predicted proteins | sample MGYA00581747_ERZ1740055 | MGnify/ENA primary metagenome ERZ1740055 (study PRJEB43018, sample SAMN04849739) | marine metagenome | isolation source: floating plastic debris | place: Pacific Ocean | collected 2008-08-28 | study: EMG produced TPA metagenomics assembly...
AAACTTTAACATCAGAAAATGGAATGGCTTCTCCTTTTAACTTTTATTGATTTTTACCTTGCTTTAAGAGGACGCGGCTATAATTCTGCTTGGCCTTGACTGTCCTGTGCCAACTTGCAATATAAAGTATAAATAGAATTTCTCGTGGGTTTTTCTATTTCGAAAGTTTTCATGAAGTCTGAATTGTTTTGCTTTGCCTCAGGATAATATTACACACTATAATAAAAGTTGTACAACTATAAAAAATTTGCCACCCGATGTACAAACCTGTTATTTCTTTTTTATGTATAGTGTTGTAGTTATGCCTGTAATTTCCTTCGGCTTTGCGTGCTTTCAAATCTAATTTATAGACTTTTAGCTCTCGGTAGGAGCAAACATGTACAATTTTAATCTGCCGGCAACGTTTATTTACAAAATGCTATTTATAAGATTCAATCGAACAACTATATAGTGTAGTCCAAAGAAAGAATAGAGCAAGAACAACTTCTAATCTTACTTGGTTTAGCACTGTGTATTAATATAAATATCGTACATGTTGAAAACTATATAAACGCTCTCCCCTTTAAAAAAAGAGCACACTGGATCCAAATTTAAGAATCGGAATGGGCCTGGAATGGTGAAAAGAACTAAAACAATTAAAACTTACGCCAGTGAACGTAAAAAAAGTTAGAGAAACCAAGACTTCTTTCAGGTAAGATCATTTTAGCAGACTTTCTTTTTTCCTTTTTTTTTTCTCCTTTTTTTATGCAGTTAAAAGAATATATCGGGGGTTAGATTACACGCGATCGACTTCAGTAAAGACTAAAGGAATCTATGAGGGAGAAAATGGTTCCGTTTGCTTTCTTTGGATCAACTTACTAGATTATTACTGTGTGAAAGATCGTCGCTGTACTCAAAACAATACTGAACAAAAAAATTTGTGAGCACGCTCACTGTCTCAGTGATTGTTTCAAATAAAAAAAAGAATTGTCAGTACGTATTTTACTTTTGGAAAAAAAGAAGGAATATATACAACTCTCTTTGAAAGACATGAAATTCACGTATATTTCGAAGCACGACTAAAATTCATTTTATAATATTATTAATATCTACGAAAGAAAACAGATAGATAATACTGTTTTCGAAAGGTTTTTCTAAAATATTGCTTAACATTTTAGAAAATTTACGTGGACTGTTTTATCGGGAAGCGAAGAAGAAACTAATATATGAACTTGATCCTGAAAGAGCAAGTTACACTGTACTTGATGGCAAACTGAATCAAACTTTTGTAAAACCTCTTTAACATGATACTACCGGACCAGAACAAGTGGTTTCCTTTTCTTATGTAACTTTCAGGGAAAGGTTCATGAAATTCAATTTATTTAAAAAGCTACATTTAGAGGGTTTCCTTTGTTGTTCAATGTTATTCAATTAACAATTTCCTCGTAAACTGGACAACACTTATATGCTTCGACAACTAAATCAAAGACAAAAGAGATCGAGTCTTTACGATTGTTTAACAACTGTTAGCAAAAACTTGATGTTTTATCTTATGATTATTTGATTGACGCCGTTTTTTCTTCTTTTAAACATTAGTGTTATACAAGAGCGAAGAAAGTTTTGTAAACATTGATTTTGAAGCGTTTATCTCTAACTTTCCTAACTTGTAATACCAAAACCCGAAAGCCACTAAAAGTTTCAGCCTTATTGCTCTTTACTGTCAACTTCTAAACAGCACCTCTATGTATATGGGCTTGTTAAATGTTACAATGTCCAAACCTTTCAGTTCATATGCATTTGTCACAAATATCCAAGAGCTTGAGATCATGATGATGAAATTACGGCTCCGGTAATCTCCCTAACTCTTATGCGTCAAAACGATTAATAGTCTCATTTTCTTTAGAAAAATTTAACTTTTTCAAAAATGTACATAACGTTAAATACTGAATTTTTCGTTGCGATTCTTAGGGCTTGAGTTTTACGGGTAATCCTAAAACGAGCAGAATTCAAGCTAGTAGAGTAAGGGGAACCTGCGATAATGCTTTAGAAAATCTTTCAAAACCTTGACACTGAATCTTGTTTTTATATCGTAAATTTAACTTTCTCCATACTATTATGATGCTTATTTAATTGTTAAATAATGATTAATGATTTGAGACTCGTAAATCTTGATTGTAGAAGTTAATCGATTTCAAAATTCATTTTATCTTTTTAACTTTTTGTGTTATTGAGTGCTAGTGGGATATTGATTAAGGAAGTGAACACTTGTCGACTAGATAGCCGATATCGCTGTATAGCAAGGTCTTCAATACCATTGTACCCTAAGGCGATCACACCTCGTGACAATTATGCGGAATAATTGTCATCTTTTCTTTTTTTGTGATTTCCAGAGAATAAAACTACATCAAAAAATTTAAACGTTTGACAGCTTTTACAAGATATTGCGCTTTGTTCAGTAAACTAAACAAACGTTTGGCGACTTTTTATGGAAGATAATGCAATATAAGAATATACAGAGTTCTAACGGGGCTTTTCGCCCATACAAAAATAATGAAGACAAGAGCCATTAGTTCATTAGTTTGATAATCCTACGTCACACACTGGTTCACAAGTTGACCTGAAAGCTATACTAACACTAACAGAGACTTAACAACTGTCTTTCATTAATAAAACTCTTATTGCATTTGTTATAACTAGTTATCGGTTGTTTTTACACGTGGTCCTTCAAGATTACAGAACAATTTACCCTGGCCGAACGATATTTAGAGATCACTTTTTGGTTTTTAAATTTCATTGGCGTTTTCCCTTAAAAATTTAAATGGAAAATATGCTATACTGTTTACGTGTTTTGGTTGACTTACGTACTTCCTGGCAGACCAGAATACCCAAACAGTAATATCTTGTTGTCTAGTACTTATTTAACAAAGTAAGATGTAAACTTTACAGTAATTAGAATAGCTTTCAACAAGAGACGTTATTCCTATAATATTTCACAATAACATGTGCCTGTACTGCGTTCTTTGGCCCTTAGAAAATCTGTCAGTTTGTTTATCCGCACAAGAGCTGGGTTAATGATTTTTGATTGTTCGAAGGCTGGTTAACTTTAACCCTGGGTTAGGCGAAAATTCGCCGAGTAGCAATTTCTTCTTTAAGAAAAGGTAAACGATACTTTCAAAATACAGTTTGGAGTTTCTAAGGAAAAAATCGGTCAATTTCAAAATAACAACTCAAATCCTGTCCTGTAAGGTTGGAAACAAAACCATGGGTTCAAAATTTAACCCTGGGTTAGTGGTAATCGGCTTTTGAACAACTGGGCCCAGTACATTATTACATACTGAACTAAATAGTTCAATGTTGATTCATACTTTTATGCATTTTCGAACCCATGCAGTGGGATATTTCTTCATTCTCTCTGCAAAAGTCTCTTAGTTGAATCAAAATAAACAATAAAATAGTTTGCTTTAAATTTAGAAAGTTAACTAACATTCAAAATACATTGCAAAGCTTAAAAAAATCCAATGAACCACTGTTAAAATCAGACTATACGTGTTTTATGATAGTTTGACTAAATTCAAGTTGTCATTGCGGTAGTAAATAACGTACATTCTTTCCTAACTTGTGTTTTATTTAACAAAGCCCACTTAAATTACCTTCTTTTAAACTAGTCAGCTTGATCCATGAGTTTCCAACTATATGGGCTTTTGAGAAACAATGCTTCATTGACAAAAACCATTAAAAGAGGCTTGCGACAAAGAAATTTGAAGTAACATATTTTTGGTTACTAGTATTGTTCTTGTTTCTATATCGTATTGTTTTGAATCGGATGTTAAGTTTACCTGGTTATAGAACTAAGTATAGCTAAATAAACGATTGTGAACAAGTTCTCAACAATATTGTTGAGCATGTTTTCGCGCGCGTTTACCGCTTTCATTGATGCCTTTCATGAATATTGAGATATCAATTCATAGGAACTGAAACCATTGGAGACTTTGGAGCGTGTTATTGCTGGTATTAAAATCAACTCAATATACTAATTTCATTGTTTTAATGGCACAGCACTTATTAGCATGTTTGTAGATTGTGACAATGAAGTAATTAATCAGTGTTCCCAATTTATAAAAACAGAGGACACATTGTCGCCGTGCCAGCAAAAGAATGAATAAAAACTTAAGATTATGCATGCATGGTAGACCGATATCAAAGAAGTTTCTAAAGACGTGCTCTTGTCAAAACTTAACATCTATATTTTGACTTTTTTAAAGAGCTAATGAATTGCTATGTTTACATTTAAGGTAGTGCGTTGCTATTTTGTATGATAAAGCCACAAAAAATATTTGCACTTAACATACCGGGAATTTTTCATCATCTGATTGGTTCAGAATCACCCCTTCAACTTTTTGTTAGTTCTGCCAGACCGCATGAACTCAAAACAAAATATTTGTGGTTTAGCTGCAAGCGTTATAAACCGTTACTTTAAAAGGCAGATAGAATGAATTTTTTGCTCTCTAACAAATTACTCGATTAGTTTTGCTATCTCTTAACAATTAGTCAGTACGGGGTCCATTTTCCTTGAGTATATCTATTTTGACTCAAAAGTCAACAAGAAGTAAAGAAACGAGCGGTTTGATTGTCTGTGTAGAAACCAACCAATATTTGTCGACATTTAGAAAAACAGTTAAACAATGAGAAACTTAAATCTAATAAATAGCGAGGAGAATATCCAATCAGATTCTAGTATTCCTGATAGCATATCAGATGTTATCTATTAACATCAGTTGATTCACAAATTGAAGTTACAACTTTGAATTTTTGACGAGGGAAAATATACTGAACAACTTATTCACGGTCACAGCCAAGAAGCATATTACCTCCATTTCACACCATTACCGATAATAATGATGATGCTGATGACCATGATGATTACGATGACGATGATGATTGATGATGATGATGATGATGATGATGATGATGATAATGATGATCGATGATGATGATGATTACGATGATGATGACGATCACGATGATGATGATGATGAAAAGCAATACCTTTGTTTACGTATCAATTCCTCTGAACTGCTAAATAACTAAATGATTCATTCAATTAAAATTCTGGGAGATAGCTCAAATCTTGTATGGGTGTAAGACAAAATCCCAGTGAGTTAGATTTGGTCAACCAAACGTTTACATTCAGGATCGATAGTGCTGGTGCTAATCAATAGGTACTTGATAGCACATTTTCAAGGCAATTATACTTAACTTTCTTTAAAAGTATGTTAAAATTACGGTTACAGTGCAAACTGTGAGAAAACAAAATGATGTGAATGGCTGCTCATCTTGACTGCTCAAATCTCGGAAATGTGGAGCACCCTTTGTAAAAATCCTGGAAATGCTCCTTTCAACAGTGCCAGTGCGTTGGTATCGTTTTCAAACGAATAAAAAACGTCACAATGGTCTATTTGTTTTATTCGTTCCATTATTTCTTGTACCAGTTTTACATTATATAATATTTTATAACAATAAAATGCCTTCTTCTTGTTATAAACTGCCTGTTTTGGGTTATCTGTACAACGGCCACGATGTGTTGATACAAAACTTTCTTTGTTAGCCGGCCAACTTGAACTCGTAGCTCTCTCCTCCTGGAGTGCGAAGTATATTCAGTTCTAAAGCATGTACTTTACATACAGGAAGAGGATACAAGTTGTAGATGGTTGAATGTCACACGCCAATTGTATCAACGGCAAAATTAAGATAAGGCAGTTGAAATTATTACAAAATTGTGTGTAGCGTATTGGCAAAAACAGATCCAATGGGAAAGTAGTGCCATAAAACATTTACTGAACAAAATAAGACATGTACATAAATCGAACTTGCCCATGGGGAAGATACTGAGAATAGATTGAGTGGAGGCAAATTTGGTTCCTGAATAAATGCGTGTACGATATTCGGAAAATGAGAAAAGCAGCTTATGCAATAGTAAATTAAGATGCCGAAAGAAATGCGAGGTAAGTTATATCTTTTATAAAAGACAAATTAGTTTTTATTCACTGACCAGTGTTTGTATTCGGAATGTTATTTTCAAGAGGAGTTTATCGAAGAACCTTTTTTCGGAAGATGAAAATTGTATGATGTTCTGATTCGTCTTTTAAACTACCAAGAAATACTCCAAGTCAAAACTAACTATAGCAAAAGATATTTTTGTTACTAAAATACTTGCATTCTTTTTGAAGTTTGAGAAACAGTTTGTTCAAAAAGTGTGCCTATACCATAGTTAAAATAGTTTTTTTTATATCATTCAACGAACCTGCATGATTCTTGATGACAGCAAAATGAAATCATCAAATAATTTCAAAGCGGGAAATTTTATATGGAGACCGTGTCGATAACAAAACCACAATAAATAAGTTATACCAAAAGTTTTTAACAGAACCGTTTTTGGTCACTTTCTTTGTTATACTGATAACACATGCAGAGACTATGTATGTTAGTGGGCTTAATAATTTGCCAACAGGCAACACACTTGTTTTTACAGTTTGGTGTTGGTAAAGTGTTTTTCTCCGCCGTTCGCTTAATTAGACGGCACAGCTTGCTCTGAAGATGTGCAGATGTTTTTCGCCGACTTATCGTACCTTCTTCAAACAATGACAAATAATGGAAGGTGCGGTTTTAGCTTTTAAGTGTATCGGAAGTTAAAGCACTGACGGCAAAGTATACAAGAAAAAAAAACCCGCAAACGTTTGCCGCAGAACGTGTCTAAACATGTTTTAGTACAAGGCATTAATGCCTAATGGATTTCTTTGGCCTTTTTCCGTATTTTAAACATCATGTATGCCTCGTTAAATTCGTTTTGTACGAAACGTCGAAAAACTTGTTTGTATGGTTGATAAAAATTGAAGAAATTGTCAAATTTTACGCCCTCTGGATACTGCAGACAAAAATATTAACAGGGCTTGCCAATTTTGAAAAAAAAAAACAATAATCGAAAGAATGGTCAGCCAAAACACTTTTTTAAAATTTCAAACGCAAAAAGTGGGAAAATCAGCGTTTAGATTAGTAAACATAAATGTGAAAGCCTGTTCGCAAAACCACGTGTAGATTATATAACAATAACGGTTACTATTTTATTAATTTATCTATTTCCAATAGACGCGCCAACCGCAAAATTTTGCTATATATCTACAGTTTTCAAGATTCGTATGCGGACTTATCAAACACCAGTATCAAGTTTATAGAGATTAATATTTTGATAGCTAGAAGCAAAAAATGACGGTATGTGCATGAGAATCTCACAAAATTATTCTGTTAATTTTATATCTATCGCACTGCCGCTAATGAAACTAACATATTAGGCAGGTGTTTTGCTGCCTATTTTGATTCACTGATGCCCGTTAGCGTAAATACTCTTAAAAACTTGCTCTAGTTTTTAATGTTAACATTTCACGCAAAACCAAATAGCAAAGCTTTCAATTATAAGTAGTTTTTGCAGCTGGTCTGAAATCAATGGATGTTAGGGTATTTATGAGCTATGCCCACAGATCCAGTCGCTAAAATAATTAGAGATCATGCAAGAAAAATTTGTTTTAGTTTGAGAAATCATTTTCGCGAATATCTATAAGTTTTTTAAGTAAACTGGTATAGCTCAATTCATGCATGACTAATTTCAACTAGATTTCATTAAGCAAAAGAGAGATTGGACTAAACATTTTTTATAACTTTGCTTGAGGATATGATGCATTGGCCGATTGGGAAACTAATCTAATTTATGTTTGGCTACTCAACGCTAATTTTATCAACAACAAATCGGGATCAAGGAAGAAACAGTGTTCGCAATAAAAATTTCCAATTTAATTTTCCTCACCGATAATTTAAAAGACAAACCTGTTTTTAAAAGGAGCCACAGCTTACTGGAGATTTCACGTTCTTTTATAGTTTTATAAATTCTATTATTGTTGTAAACTGTAAAAATCGATTTTATTTCTCTGAAGTAATATATCAAACTTTCTCCATCTTACACATAAAATGGGAAACCTTGAATAATTCCTAACTTTGATTTTAAGTTCAGATTCCACGTTACAAAGTCATTTTACCAGATATTAAAAATTACTTTTTGTAAAATCCCTTTTGAAGATCTCTTTTATCAAATAGATTACTTAACAAATGTCGTATTACTTGTTGGTTGCCTAGTTTAGGATCAAGGAAAAATGGAATTTATCAGGGTTTATAAATCAAACAAGTTACAACACAGAAAGAAATTAAAACCTTACGTCAAAGCCTGAGAGAATTTTTTTCTGGAAAGCACTATTATAATCAGTTTAAATGAACTGTCTAAAACTAAAGTACAAATTATTATTATAATATTCAGTTTTAATTTATTTTTGCCCAAGAAAATTTTGGTATTGAAAATAGCTACATTACAGTAGTATTCTTCCCTTCTTGATCGTTTTCAAGCAATAAGTTGTCAAAACACTACACGTTAACATCAAGAACATTTCTTTTGGGTGTTTTTTTTTATCTACTTCATAATAGCAGAAACAAGAAGGTTTTTTGTTTATTTTAGACGTTCAAATTTTACTGAGAACCGTGGTGTAAGACTTTCAAAATACAATTTATTCCTCCGTCCAACTAAATGAATTGTTCCTTTTCTTCAGTAAATAACGGTACGTGAGAAACAAGATTAAAAAACAAAGTGTTTTATAACCATGAAAATGTGTAACGGTGAATATAATGTTTTAACTAAGTTTCCGCAACTGCGATATAATCAGTAAAACGATAAAGCATACCAAGTTACCCTTGAAGACACCATTAAATGGTTAATCTCAAGTAATAACATGTTTTATTACATAGATATGAGTGTTTTACAGTAAAATACGCTACTCGTAGATTTCATATGAAATTACATGGGGGGTACGAGTGACATATTTTCCATATCCGCACTAGTGAAAATATCGCTGACGTCATTCCTTTGTTTTTCCCACAAAATAAAGACACTTTTGGAGATCATTTTCGTCTAGTTTTTATTTTTTATTTTTAAAACACTCGTATCTTGTGGAAAAAGATTTCACGAGTGAGCTGCGCTCACTCGTGAAATATTTTTTTCCAATCGAAGATAAACTTCATATGTTCGCGCCACCGTGTAATATCCTCTATTTCTGCCAAGCTGGGGTTCGATTACAAAATTAACTTCTTATAACATATATGTTATTGCACAATTCCTAAACAAGTGACTGCTCGTTATAACAAGCTTAATATATCAGGTATATTCTTTGAATTCTTCTTCGGTGAAAAAGTTAGATTTTAGAAGAAGAAAAAATACTTGTTTCAATTAAAAATATCTTTGGTTATTTTATATGAATTCTTTATTTATTTCAAACGATACAGTTCGAAATTTATTCATTTTCTTAAGTTCTCAAACATTTAAATTAGTGAAACACGCTACTCGATGAACAAAAAGATTAGACATCAACGTTGTCTGTGAGAATGTGGGAAATTTATGACACCAATGAATTTCTCGGAATTTCGCTGCATGCGAAACAAAAGTTTGAAATTGTGAAAGATTTGAAGAACTTTTAAAACCATATATATTTCTAGTGTTAAAAAAATTAAGCTCTACCAAATTATCGCTTGTTTTTTCTGTTTGACACTTAGGTTGCCGTTTTATATTATGAAATGTCGTTTTAAGTAAATGAATATGGAATAATTTTGAATTTCTTTTCCTGTGTTAGTGTCCTAATTAGCGACATTTTTGTCCATTGTTTTATTCTCTAAGTTTCAAAAGCTTTTTAAAAACATGTGCCAAAACCCATTGTCTGAGAAAATTGTATTTTCATAAGATATCTCCCTCTTTAATGAACTTTGAACAGATGCAGACACACTTTTAGAAAAACACGAAACCTTCTAGAAAAATCAGTAAACCACGAAGAAAACTAATAAGTTCTTTAAAATCCTTTTATAAAACATCTCCAAAGGTGTTTTGACACACGTACGAATTGGTGTCTGAAAGTTTATATTAATTTAGTCAGTTTGCTGCTGTACTTTAAAACACTTTCTTCCATTTTATAAATAATAAAGTTGTACACCTAACAGTGGTCAATAATAAATTTCTTCTTAGATATAGCTAAATTGTACTTTGACAATGGACTGATTTAAACATTTTTTTATAAAAATATCACTGCGACTCAGAAAAATTTAATTTAAAAATTAAGCAAACTGGGTTTTTTAAGTTTCCTATTCTAACAAGGAGCTTTCTTCAACAGAGCGTAAAAATAGAAACTATAAATATTAAATGAAATTTACTTCAGAGCAAGTAATATTAATGGATATACTACACAAATGGAAATCTATAATACTCAACTCTAACCAGGTTGCTTTTTTGTTTCTAGTGTTATCCAATGCAATTTTCAGAACAAATTTCCAGTTCCCACGAGTAGCTAGAAAAATCTTCACTATGTTTTGATTTTTATTTCAGTACCGAAATCTTTTTTATTGAGCTCTAGAACTTACGTAATTGTCATGCAAGCAAATAAATTTTGTTAAGCTTTTGCTATTACCACCAAATTTGTCTGATAATAACCAGTATTGTCCATTTAAAAGCGAAATTAAGAATCTGTAATATGAATAAGGATTTTCACATGTTTTCACTCAAATGTTCTCGGTATCAATGTAATAATATAAGGAGTTACGATTGAGTTTTTCTTAATTAGTGCAATTAAATTTGTTTCTCGGAACTAACAGTTAAAGTAGGGGTCATTGTTGTGTTTAAAGTAGCGTTTAGGTTTATAATTTTTCAAAACCTATCGTTTTATAAATAACGAAAACTCATGACACAGACGTGATCGGCTTTGTGAGACAAACTGGTGTCTGTAAGGGTAAACGGTTAACAGCTCCATCGCTAAACGTGTAAACTAGAAACATTATCCAAGGCTATAAAACTGTGTGTTATCACCTGCAGTGACCATTATGGCTGAAGTTCAGCGACTAATTAGAACTCTTGCTGGCCCTGAAACAAACCAGTCATCATTACAAGTGTTTACATGCATTTACAGAGAATTTCTCCGGAGCGTTCATTGATTAAACACAGTTTAACACAAAAGATAAATATAATGGCAAAAAGAACGAATTTTTTTATCTATCCTCAGAAAATTAATCGTGCTGAGAAACAAAAGACATACAGAATTTGGCAGAATAAGGACCGCACTAAATGGCCAGTGCTTCATTTAAAATGTTTTCATTTGTACAATGGCCTTTGATGAACGCAATAACAAAATTCAAACCAAACAAATTAAAAATGTACGTGCATTATAAAGCACAAGGCTGCTTTTTCATTTAATCAACGCTTCATAATAAATGTCTCGATAAAAAGAAATTCACTTTGTTACTGTGCTACAGTTTGTTGAGCGGTTTGTAGCACAAAAATAAAGTATTTGTTTTTAGGTCCTTTTACACTGAAAACAACTCCCACGAAAGGAAAGGTGAGCAGTGACAAAAACCCCTTAGTGCGGGATGGTGAGTATGTTATATTCAGTCAATATAAAATCCCTAAAGTACTTCTCACACCTGTTTAACGGAAGTTCTGATACCCCCCTCCCTCCCCCCTGTGGTGCGTCGAACAAATACTTATGTATCTCGTGCTGGTTGACATCGCTATAAAATCCCTCTCGCAGCTGTAACTAAACTGTTTTGTAAAAGTCGTTGCTACGTTCACTCTGGTTATATTATCAATACTAAACCATCAGCGATTGTAACCGCAAAATAACCAAGATCTGTGGAATTTCAACTTTAAGAAAATGTCCTCTTTTAGCCAATATCTGCTTCACCCCAGTCGGATGTCCGCTTTCAGTTACGCGGATTTAAGGGGAACGAGAGAGCAAGACGAAATGAGCATCTGTGATGGCAGTGAGAGCCACATTGTGAACCATTCACAGTTGGAAGAAAAGATAAAAACCGAGGCCGGGGAATTCGAGAATAGCGGTGACGAGAGACCAAATTCTACAAAAACTGAAAACAAAATTGAACTTTCCTCTTTTGAAATAACAACGACCAAACAAAACGACCAAATTGGTGCAAAAAGCAAGAATTCTAAAGAAGATGATCGGAATTCCGAGACATTTGTTGCTGTGATTGCTCAAGCAGTACTTAGTGTTCCCACCAAGAGAATGACTTTAAGCTCAATATACAGCTACATAGCCAGAAACTACCCACACTTCGACACAGAGAAAGGACCCGGTTGGCGAAATAGTGTACGCCACAACTTATCGAGCAACGATTGCTTTGTGAAAGCTAGTCGAGCAGAAAATGGTAAAGGCCATTACTGGATGATCCATCCTAAAGATTTACCTGAATTCTCAAAAGGAAATTTTCGTAGAAGAAGAAAGCCACGCCGACCAAAGTGCAGCCACTCGTTTCTGTTCCGTGATAATCCCTTCTTGTACCATACGTTTACCACAGCAGGATTAGCGTCATACCAGTACCAACATATGAGGACTTCAGAGGACCTAGCCGAAATATCACTTCCTCTCCCCTACGGAACAGCGTCCGAAAGGTCAAGCCTCACACAAGCCACCGTTCGACCAACATTTGGTCTCCTGGGCAATTTTGATGAGTCACGTCCTCGCGGTTTCGCCTACCCAAGAGCTGGTTCTTTCCGTTTTGGAGCTGAATACAACCATTCTGGAGGTTACTCAAATTTAACGAGTTTCCCTGGGGTTTATCAACACCCTTGCGGTTGCCATAGATAAAGCTGGTCTCTTATCTGTCTGTACAGCTCTATACACGAACTGTACTGATCTTTTAACAGTTCGAGTTATGTCAAAATAAGGAAAGTTCCAGAACGTAAGAAAGAAATGACACGAACTAGTGCCTTGTATAAATTCTAAATAGTTTAATCTGATAGAGTTCAAATACTTACTGTATATAAGTTCATATAACACATGTGAGACTGACGATATAATATATAACGATAAATCTTATAGTTAATATCTGCGGGTTTTACATTGGAAAAACTTAGAAATGTTCAGCATGGCAGTGACAAACATATTTTACTAGCTTGTTTTTTTTTTGCGATTATATAGAGAGAAATATCTTATTTATATATGTCTATTGAAAAAAAGTAACCACAGCTTACTCAGATGCTGTAAATTTTCGCAGCTTTAGAAGTATGTGATAATTGAGTTTATTTTATGTTTTATCAGATGACAAAATAAAAAATTACTAAAGACTAAAACATAACAAACTACAAGTCTTTCGCCATTTACTTTTAAAAATAAGGATTTATATAGAAGATATCACAATTAACACAACCGCAATCATTTCTTTCATAAAGAGTGTCATTGTATAGTGCGTTGTTGATATAGCCTACTTTGTAAATATAGTTAATAAAATTGCATTTGATAATACTTAAAGCTCTGTGTACTTTGGGATTTTTTCAATGTATTACTGATTAAATCTTTTGAGTGAATAGCATGCTCTTGTGTAAATAGCAGACTTCTTCTACTACAAAGGAAAACCGCAAACTAAAGCTAATCTCAGAGTGTTCACACATGAAAATTTAGCGTTTCGAGGCAGCAAATGGTCTACTATATAAAGCAACATTTTTAAATTAGCACAAATAGAACTATTTATTAAAATTTATTATTTGTTTTCTGACGTCTTGACATTTTAATTCTGGCTGAGCCAAGCAACCTGTCCAGCGATTTCGCCTTTTTGTCAGCTATTTCTAGTGTGCAAAACGGTCAAGTTGGAGAAAATATCAACATTGGATAATTATGAAATTTACAAAGATTCCGGTACGGATGTGGGCTCTTTATTGATTTCCGTTCTAATTTACTTAACATTCATTCACTTGTTCTTTTAGCCGAACTTCATATAATCCTCGAGGCTGCAGATGTCCACTAAAGCAATATTATTTCATATCATATCCAGTACAAGGCAGATGTTTATGACGGAAGAAACCCAATTTACACTCTTTCATATTTCAAGTTCCTAAACAACAACTGGCGGTTTGTTTGATTGAGTACATTGTTCTAAAAGCATTCTTTGTGAAGGAACACTGTGGAGGTAGCTTCAGAGTGTTTGATTTTATTTCCAATTGCATATTTTGAAAAGCAAACTAATTGAGGTACTGAGCTATTGAGTATTTTCGCCATACTAGAAATCACATGTAATTACATTTTTATTTGTCAAAATCGTTTTCCAGTTAAAACAGCTATTATAGCTATTCACAGCATTGTAAATTCAAAAAGAACTAATTTGGTCGAAATAAAAGCAGTAGCTTTCAATCAATTTATGGAAACCAAAGAGCTCCTAACTACGAAATATCATGTTCTACACTCATCACTTCCTTAGATTGTTCAAAGTACATCAATAGAATTCGTAGATATGGCCAACTGAGACAGACCTTCATATTAAACTCTATTTCGGAAAATGCAAACTATCCTTAGGTTGAATTAAGATAATTTAATTTGTGCAAGAAAAAATAATAACAAAATGGTTGTTTTGAGTAATCAAATTGTATCTTTTGTTTTAATCGAAATGAACGTTGCTAAAAAATTCTAATTTTTATTCAAAACACAAAAATATGATAATATTTTCCCGCCGTAACCAGAAAAGAAAAAAATTCTTTGTTTCGTACATAGTAATACCTGATAATGGTAAGAATAAGTTCGCATAAAACTGCGTGAGTACTTATACAAATTCCAACGGTTACGAGAAAACGTTCGATGACTGTAATATCGACGACATGGAACGTTCGACTTTAAAAAGCCTGGTGGTTGCGTGTTTCAGAAGTGGGGACTTGTTTCTCCTGCAAATAAACAATATTGTTCGAACCCAACTTAGATCTTCTTGGGGTGAAAGCACAATAGAGCGTAGTGTGTTTAGACATCTCTGATTTACCTCCAACAACACGTCAGCTACGAAGCGCTTTCAATAGACACCACTGTGTGAATGCAATAATTTGGAGTTCGATTGCACGCGATCGAAGCTAATCTATTGAAATATCTCTTGCGTTAACTTTAAACATAACGCAGTTTAGAGTCAAGATACGTTGAAAATTGAGCTACTGGGAAGTTTTCAACAAAGTTAAAGGCGAACGGATGATATTTCGGTTTAAGTTTTTAAGTTTGTTGAGATATAACTAAAACTAGTTGAATAAACAACTGAAGCGACAATTTGAAGTTCTGACCGAGTTGGCTCGAGATTTGTTGTCAGAAGTTTGAAAGCAATTATTATCTTAAAGAAAAGCTTCGACTTCTTTTCTTCTTAAGGCTTTTTAATGTCATTACAAAAGAAGTTGCTCTGATGGTAAGAAAAACCAATAAATTTAATTACTTTTGTATACAGGGCTTCCGTTTTCTCGTCCATTCTTAAATCAATTCCCTTTGTTCTTGCTGCAATAATGATATATTGATTTAGACAATCTTTTGCTATTGTTCTGTAAACCTGAAGGCTAGCATTCATTAACACTAACAGGCCGCCCTTACGCGTCAAAATTCTGTAATTAGAAATTATTATTACAAAATCCATCAAAAACACTTAGCGCTCCAGGTGGCAGCGGTTAATTTTGTTCACACCAAAGTCACTGTATTTAAAACTACAGCTCTACATGATTAGGAGGGGTTAATTGCAAGAATAGGAAGGGAACACCAAGTTACAGTCAAAGACAATATCCCACGTTGATCAAAGAACTACAAAATTTTATCAAAACATTAGTAACAAGTTCCGTGAGCCAACATTGATTTTTATCCTGCAGCGTTCCAAGATATGCTACCTCATGCAATGATCATTGTTCGGTTTTCTGGGATTTCTTTCAATTTTCTCAGTATATAGGTAATAAATAGTTTCACTTTTTTGTCATAAACCGTTGCTCTTAACCTCTAAACCACGCGCTGCAAATTCACAAGATGGTTATTCAACAATTAATAATTATACAAGCACGTTATGCAAGGCATTGCTGTAAATCTGACAGCGTGTTAAACAAACAAAGAAAAACCAACTAACCAAATTGATTAAAAGTTTAAACAGATTTTCTTATAGCTATTAAATGTTTAAAGTGGAGTATACGTATATTCTCACTATTTATAACCTGATAAAAGGGGAGTGAAAATTCAATCGTAAAATTGTTTTTGAACGTTAATACATTTTGGATTACTGTTGAAAGACTGTTCTCTTTACGTGGTATATATAAGATGTATACAATCTCCATTCATATTTTTAAGTTGTTTTTAAATTTATATCTTAAATCTTTTTTCCCTTTGTTAAAAACTGGTACCAGAATTTTGATTCTTTCATCGCATATAAGTGTATTAACTTCCAATCATGCAAACTTTTTGTAAGCCATTTCAGTGAAAACAATTGACAGACCTATTCTCTTCTAAATGTGTAAGTTGCGTCAATTCATTTGAAAGGTTTTTTACAGACTTGATTTTGGTTGTTTAGGTCCTACGCAACATCACCAGTCAGCTTGCTGTGAGTCAATTGATCAATTTTTATACATAAGAAATTGTTTAACACGTGCTAATGCTGGTAATCATTCTGGTATCTTTGCAAGACTATATTTCTCTGTCAAACACAACTATATATTGCTTATATACTATTAGTGATTTTTGTATTTAGCAAAAGTTGGGGAAATGAAATTGAACAAACCTTTCATCTTAGCTTCCGATCAGCTGCACAAGAGACTGTATTCTGACAATGCTGGGAAATTCGTAGCTCAATCTTCACTACGTGACAATTGGCAGTTTGTTGATTTTAATTGAAAATTGTATCAGCAAACAAACAAATGGGGAAAACGCGGATTTTATACAATAACTTAACTAACCAACTTTTTACAGAATTCAAAACAAGTGGGGCTATAAAAAAAGCATCCAGTGGCAATACAGAACAAGCAAAAACTCTTTCACTATACACTATGAGAGATACAAACCGGTTAACTTCGATGGAAAACTTGACAATTTTTTTAAGTTTGATTTAAAGAAACTTACTCAGAGATTGATATGTAAATATAATTGTAACGTTCAAATTGTAGTTTTATTCTAACTTTGTTTAAACTTGAGACTTCATGTAAATGAGACTTAGCTCAGATTCTATCATCAAAACAGACTGCACTGAACTGACGTAGAACTTTTTTACTGGTAGCGGTACAAAATAAATTAAATGCATTTAAATCTAGCTTTAATTTTAAGCTTTTGGACATTGAAAACTAGGGTAAGGTTGCTCCTTTCACATAATTGCAGGGAAATTCGAATGGAAATTGTTTTTCCTTTATAGCAACTAAGAATTTTCTTTTTCTTCTGAAGTGTTTAGAAAATACGGACGTTTAGAAAAAACGTTTCGCAATCAATTTTATTCTCGATTTTTTACACGCATTAAAGTTTTTCATTTTGTTGGTTCACGACAGCGTTTTAGAGAGACTGGGATTTTACTTCATTGCCGGACATCTTTGAATCAAAACACAGCAAGATGGACAAGAATAAGTCAAAGATTTTCGAGTCGGAAGTAGATTCCAATTCTTCAGATAGTTCTTCTGACCGTTCCTTTTGCAAGATTAATAATGATGACTCGATCACGGAAATGTAGAAGGTGCAACTTGTATATCGACAAATTTGAGAGATTTGATTGTGGAACGTATGAGAATCAGAGCCATTAGCTTATGAAGGTAGAGGATCAGATGATGAAAAACAGGAGTCAGTGAACATGAAAAATTACTTAAAGTGCGTTTTAATGCATGGTACTGCCAGAGTGAGTTAGTAGTAATTTGGCTTTAAAATTATTTATTTTTATTGAGATTATGATTATGATCTTGCTGTACCACCTTTTGTCTAAATCGGCAAAATCTTAGGAGCACACTTCGTTTCAGCTGTTGCATAATTTAATTTGCTGTGTTACTGACCAACCAGGCTTCAACGCTGTCTGCTTCAAGAGGTCTAAGAATCGCTTCTGGGAAACTTAATAACATGTGGGGGAAATTTTTAAACAAGAGACATCAACAGACGGGGTCGGAGAACAGCTAGGGCAAGTTTTTGGCGTTTTGCACAATAATTCAGTCTTAAGAACGGTTCCTCTAGCACCATGTTTAAGATTATCTCTTATTCTTCGATTGCAACCATGTACGTGTTTAAAAATTTCGAAATATCAATTCTTTTGCCAAATAAGATAAAGAGCTCATGAACTTGTAGAGCAATTCAACATCGGCTCTGGAATAATTTTTGGAGCAAAAAAGCATTTCTTTGCGGAGTTATTGGTGAACACAATTTCTGAATATTTTCTGTAAAATGTATGGGGCGCCATTTTGGATGACCTCGGATGTCCCTGTGAAGCAATTACTCCCATTTCAGTTTTCTTTTCAAAAAGCTACATTGATATTCATTGAAAAGTTGGAGATCAGAGGCTTTCGCTTTGCAGCCAAGCCTTGATATTTATGCATAAATTAATAATTTCACCTTTATTTGAACCAGAACTGTTAACATAAGAAAAAAAAATACCAAAGGATTGGGGATTTCTGAGCCTCAGAAGCGTTATTTTTTTTGCCGTTTGGGAACGGGAGTATCACGCTGATATTTCTTATTCTTATAACATGAATGACATCAAGCTTGCTTCAAAAAAAGCAAAAGTGAAACAAGGGAAGGCAATTTTCTGGCGTCGGCACTGGCGATCTGGGAACCTTACATTTCAAAATTTCCCCTCTGGTGGCGCCAACCATGGCAGCTCCCCAAGAACACTAACCTATACAATATTAATAGCTTCCTACAAAAAATATGGTATATACATTGTTTGGTGATCGGAAGCATGTGGTCTAGTTTGCCAATACGTAGACTCTTTCGGTTCTGTATCAAAAAACGAAAAGAAAAAAAATAGTTTTGAAAGCGCCAGTATCGGGCAAACTTGTTCAGTTTCATATGGTATTACAATTTCTATTAATGTTATAGACAAATCGCACTAGTACTCACGCGGAAAGTACTGCTTGATCATGGTTGATGCCCGAAATTACGAAACTTTTAATATAAAGATACTGCTAATTATATAAAATGTGTGTATAAAAATATAAAGATAAGGTTTCGTAAAGATCAAAGAGCTTTACAGGGCCAAACAGTTGGGAGGAATTACATATTACAACTAGAATATTTTTTATGTAACGATTTGTTTTCAGCGAACATAAAGCTGCATGATCAAATATTGATCATTGTAATAGAGCAACTTTTCTCAAGAATGTAAATTTACCCTATAAAAGCTGCTTATCAGGGCAAGCTATACGTGACTACCCGAGAAAGCTTCTCCATTTTTTGAGATAAATTTGCAGAGCTGTAAATAGACTTAATAACGTCAATGAAAATCGTCTTTAAACAGAAACAAACACATATCGGTGCGATATTTAGATTAATATATAGATGCCTCCATATATTTATTTGTTTACCTTTCGCAATATTACAGATTATTACTTTAAACACAACAACATTATATATATATATATATATATATATATATATAGCTAGTGACGTAGTGTTTATAAAAATATTTTGTTACCATAGCAAGAAGTTAATGATAATTTCACTTGCTGTCTGTGCAACCTCGATTTAGCTAGAGAATAATCATTTATTTAGTAAGTTTTAGGTAAAGGTCGCGTCTTCTTCATTGATTTTGTTTCCAAGTTTGGTTAACTTCCTTTTCCAAGTCACTTGATACACATTTAAATATCAAGGTGTTCTTTTTGTCTTGGCACGCACTTGATACCAACCAGAAGGAACCAACTTAACTATAGGAAGAGGATATTATTGTATTATAAGCAGCCAAATGTTATTTTTATTATAAAACATTTTGTCTCTGACTGTTAACTTTGACTCGAACTTTAAAAATGTAAACGTTAAAGATATTTGTACTCGCTTTTTCGCTCCGCTAAAACAGTCCTGAAAAAAAAAAGAATATCTAAACTAAAATATCTAAACTTCTTTTTTATTTTAACTTCCTTTACTGAAATACCAGTATCAACTTTTGGCAAGAACTTAACACTTCCTCTGGACAGAAATATTATTAGCATAGTGCTGGAACCATCAATCTATTGCCATGCAAACTTTGTCTCGAAACTAATTAATATTCAAACAAATATTCTTCGATATAAATTTATAAATAAGCGATATTAATTAATCTCTTTTTTTCTAATATTTATTGATTAAATATCAGTTGTAAAAATAATTAAGCCATGAAACATCTTGCATGTTCTGCTTCTTATAATATCAGAATTTAAACTAGTAATAATCGAAGATTAGGCAAGTGCGTTCGATGTATTTGTATTTTGTTAATTGACTGAATAAAGTAGCCGAATAAAAAAAGTTTGCGTTCTAGCTGGTTGGAGTTTTCGAAATTACTACAGTTTTGCTTACAATTTCATCATGTTCGATCATGAGACACGACTAACATTTACACAACAAAAATGAGAGGAACTTGTGGTAGCAATAAACTAATATTCTGAAAAACTAACTTTTGTTCATTTCGAGTACCCAGCCCTCTGCGACTTTAAACTGGCTTGCGATAACATGAATGAGAGGCTTCGTTCCAAAAGACCCAGAAATACGATGGCATCGAACTTTTTCTATATGTTTCTATATATAGGCTCGAAATTTGCATGATTAGTATGCATTCACGCTTCGCTCGAACGTAAAAATATTTAAGTAAACTCTTGCTTAGATTAGAGCTCAGTCAGGACAGGTACTTTCTGTACTATGTACAACATTTTCCTAAAAACCAGTAATTCGGTACCGTCTTTCCCACACAATTCCCAGTTTCCTCCATATCATGATAGAGCGTACCAAAAATGTGTTACAACATTCGGATACCCCTAGTACTTTAATAAAACATTTAAGACCCTTATTAGAAAACGCAATACAGTCTATAATAATTTGTATTTTCAGGAAAATATACTTGCTGGAAGATTAAACGCTTGAACATTTCAGAACATTTATTATTAGCAACCAGTTTATCAGTTTATGAGTTTTAATGTACTGTTGCTCGCGAGGCAGTAGAAAGACAGGCGAACCAAAAGTTAAATTTGACATAAACATGTTGGTACATGCTTGGTCATCATCAGGAAGTTCGAAGTCCCGGATATCACGGAAATGACGTCTCGAGCCCACGAACAGACCATATTCGC
>ERZ1740055.22-NODE-22-length-20601-cov-7.234011_pt1 | contig 20601 bp, 7 predicted proteins | sample MGYA00581747_ERZ1740055 | MGnify/ENA primary metagenome ERZ1740055 (study PRJEB43018, sample SAMN04849739) | marine metagenome | isolation source: floating plastic debris | place: Pacific Ocean | collected 2008-08-28 | study: EMG produced TPA metagenomics assembly of...
CCTCTCCTTGTTTTTCTCTCTTTTTTTTTTTCCTGGCGCCGCCCGCCCCCCCCTTCAGATGTCATTATCTATAACGAAACGAGGTTTCTTAGCAGACTTCTGTCACATCTAGATCTAAATGCATGCTGCTATCAGAGAGTAGTATCATAGGAAAAACTTGAGTCGGGGAAAAACAAAAATAAGACTTTAAAGGGATTGGACGAAGGCGACACTCATTCGTGAAAGATTTTATTGATACAAATAAACGCCAACATTTTTAATACACAATTTTATTTGTAGTTAAAATTCTTCTTTAGATTTTATGTTTCCCCTTCAATAATATCTTACTGACCAGACAGTTTAAAGGAAGCTTCAATATAGTAATGATCACATACAATGCTTTATCAATAAAATTGCTTGTCGGGTCTGACAAGACGAACCAGTGTCGCTACTACATAGAGTTGAGAGTAGAGAAAATGCAGATCATTATTCAGTTGGAGCGCAAAGGATTATTCTATAAAGAGAGAATCAGTATGGTTATTGATTTGAACTATAGTACTAGAAGAAGTAGAAAAATGTCATTTGCTTAGTACAAAGCTGTTGTTGTGTATCATCTAGCTGATCGTCTGATTTTCTCTTACTAGCAACAGTTTTTTTTTAACGTAAATGATTAAAGTACGCTTTCTTGTTTTAAGAAGAAAATCGCATGGCATTAGCCGGTTAGTGCTTTTCTGTGGAAATCTCTAACCCTGATGGCTCCTCCGAATACACTCATGTATGGACAAGACTTATTCTTGCCATATTAAAATTGTGTAAACTGTAGTCTTTACAAAATGAAGTGTTGTTAATCAGTGCCTTGTTAAAACAAAACGACTTTGGTACATGGTATCATAGTCGTGTTGAAAGCATTAACAGCATATAACATATTATCGTGTCTCTTAGTGATCATAAAGGTTGACTAGATGCTATCGGTCAGCTATAATCATGCTTTAGTGCTAAATGGTGAGTTTTTAGAATGCAATAATTGCCAGTAAAACAGTTTGTATTTAGTGAATGCAAAAAAAAATATCATTTTTTGTGAATCATGTATTTAACTGATTTAAAAAATCAAGGATTCACCAGAGTAATGTGGCCAGAAATTAAGGTTTTTTATCCAGTTCGAAGACTTCAAATGCACTCATGGAAACTTTTTGTTATTGTGGAAGATTTCACGCAAATGAAAGCAGACATACTTTGCAAATCATTTACATGTCTTAATGGCTATTACAGCTCCACTGCTTGACACAAAACCAAAAACAGTTCGTGTGAAAAGCTTTGGAGAAACAAAGACGTAGCAGGAGAATGTGCAAATCGTTTTCGTCCCATGGCACAAAGCTGCAAGCAAAAGGAGATTAGTGGCTTATCTCTGCGCTAGTAAGTAATTAATTGAATTTCGAAATTTAGCTCCAAAGCCAAGTTGCAAAGAATTTTACTATCTTTGAGCGAATAAACGATTGGATTGTTTTCTTCTTTTTTTCATTGTCTCTTCTGTCTGTAATTAACGCCTTCATTCATCACGGTGTACACCTCTTTCAAAAGAGGGCGTGATCTTGGAAATAAAGATTAACATGTGAACAAAGCTGGCTTGTTCAAATGTACAGTTAGCTTTTGACTTCAAAAGCTCGTTATCTATTCGGCTTGCATTCGTTAACTTTTTTCAAAATCTGTTTATAGCAAACTAATTACTTAGCACCAAATTGAAATCTTTTTTAAAACAGTTTAACCATTTGAAGAAAAAGTTTTAGTTTGTGGAGTAACTGGAAGATCAGCGTTGAGTCCTACATTTGTCTTACAAATAGGTGATAAGAAAGCAGACTAAGTCGCGTGTCTTTGTAAAAAGAGATCTTGAAAGCCGGCAAAGGTTCAACGGAGTTAAGTAATGATTCTCTATGATGTTTTAGTAGCCGTTAGACATTATAATACATTTTGACACCCATGGTGTGAATTCTTGTCACTCAAGTCGATAGCCGGTCTTACAAAATTCTTCATAAAATTTTAGCATCGCTGGGCTATTTTAGATTCTTGGATTTAGTCTTAAAAATCCAGTTATTTTTTGTGTTTTAGCCAAATTAAAAGTGTGTAGTATTGAAAACTGTTAAACATTTATGTTTACAAACAGTAAAATATTTTATGATTTTTAAATTCTAATCAATTTTTTGAAATAGAGTTATCACAGTTGCGTTTTAGGCGTCATTTTGTTCCATCATTTAAGTGAAGACGGTTGGATAGTGAAATAGAGATGGTCATGATATGCCAACAGAGGAAAGTTTGTCTCATTTTTAATCAAAATACTCTCAGAAGATGGTGAGACAGCGATTTTTTTTTGATACAACGTTCCCAACCCAGAGGAAATGAAGCCATTTTGTACTTTTAAGTACAATGCGTTGAGTGGCACCTTGACTTTTTAGATTTGAAGAATTATTCTTAATATTAGAACGCAGGAGCAGAGTTCAAAAGGGAGCTTCTGGCTTGCTGCTTGAGTTCAAAATCTTGAAAGGAAATTTTTAAGTTTATCTTTGTTATGATAATTCAAGTTAAAATCCACATAGCGCGAAACTAGCCAATTTCAAAACTCGTCGTTTGTCCTGAAACGAATAAAGTGGTTCTTCAACCAAGAATTTCTTTGTTCTCTAAAAAAAAAAAGTTATTTTTTGACACGATGTTGCTGTTGCTGCGACTTGTTATAGCTTGATCTTTTCGTTATTAAGTTTTAACCCAGGTGACCTCGTCCACTTGTTCCCTAAAAGTACGTGCCACCTCTTTGAGGCGAAATTATGTTTTAATAATGGATGTTTTTGAAGCCGTTCGCAATGGAGGAAAAATCTTGAGTTATTTTCAACTTTTTACGAGCAAGAAGATAAAATGAAAGTGCTCGGCTTCCATAGTTTCAAAGATCTCTTTCAATGAAAACCACAATAACAATTAAGAGCCAAGTACAATGCATGGATTTGGTAAATCTGAATTGAATAACGCCTTTTGACTATCGCAGCTAGCCCGATAACTTTTTCCAAATATAGATGTTTAACTTCGCATGCAAAAAATATGAATTTATTTTTCTTTAGCAAAACGTTGAATGGGGTCGATCTTGGCGTGACAAAATGAGTGAGCTGATATTTTGACTAGCAAAACTCAGTAGGATTCTAACAAGACATAAAAACAGATTGGCAAGACTGCAAAAAGTTAATCACATTTATAGTTCTTCGTTGCCCAAAGTAACAGTTTTAGAATAGAATAAAATGGGTTATATACTTTTTTTGCAGAATGCAAAAGCCATGAATCGTTTATTCTGTTTATAATGAATATTTTTAGAGATTAGTCTATATTGCTTGGGATGAAGTACGTTACAGTGCCTTTGAGTCTGGTTATCACAACAATGTGGTGAGCGAATCACGCATTACCTAAGGCAAGAAGCCAAGATTATTTAATTGTTCTCGTCTGGCCCTTCAAAACTCATTCCTTGATCAGAAACCGTTCACTGTAAACATCAGGCTACTATCAAAAGAAAGCGAATGAACGAGATCCATTTAGTAGTGTGTGTGTGAACCTAAATGCTCTGAATTAAAGCAAAATGATACCAAAGGCAAAAGTAAAAATTTAAGGAATTTGCAATCTTTCACAAAAGTAAATGGCGAACTCGCTCTCGATTTTTATTATGCGAATTATCAAGAAGCAGTATATAATTGCAACGAGTTTTCGGCCATTTATAGAAAATTTTGTTTTTGTCCAGCTAATGGCTTTCGAATTATTCAACGAGAGATTTTTTCCTTCGCATAAGAAACATAAAAGAAAATACTTGAATAGTAGAAAGTAGTCTAAACATTAGATTTAGTGGCAAAACTTTGAGATTCAGTTAAAAGAACCGAGATAATTTAGGTCCAGGTGGCGAGTCAGTAAATTATTTGTGGTTGAATGACTCTTTTCTTTTTAAGTTCCATTCATTAGACTTTTACTGAGACACAGCTTAAATTTTTGCTTTCACGTCTTATCATTTATAAAGTAAAAGAAATATGATTTTAGGACGTATTTTTTTAATATCTACATTATATGGAATATATATTAAATACAACCAAGCAATTTTATCTCCAACTAATCTTCAAAGTAAATATTTACATAAAAGAAGCCACGGAAGTGATTATAATGAAAACTTTGACTTTGCAAAGAGAATGAGTTAAGAAGGTAAATAACTATAAAACATTGTAAATCTTTTTGTGAGTGCTTTTCAAGTTTATTATCTTTGACATGTCTTATCAGAAAAGCAAGCTCGTTATCATCCATACTTTGTGTGGGTTTGATCACTAGATGCATGCAATCATTCTCCTTCTCATATTCTTCTTTATTGAAATATCACAAAAGCAAAATATATATTTTCTTTTTCCTCAGAACTTCAAGTGTTTATGAAAAATTAATATTTTTGGTCATTAAATAATTAAGTTCAAAATCCTGCCTTGCTCTGTCTCTAGTTTCTCCTACGAGTTTGCTTGTGATACATCAAAGTCATACCAGTGCCTTCATTACTCATGATTCTCGTTTCATATTTCAACCAATCTTGGCTTTACTCGACCATCGTGCTTGAACAGATAGAAACTTCCTTTATCAAAAATTCAATACTGTGGTCGGCTCCTTAAAACACCAAGTGTCTTATTTGTACATTGGATTTTCTAAATCAGCTTTGCTGACACGAGTCGAAAACTGTTTCCGTGCTGGACACCTTTCGGTCTTGTTTTTCCTCATAAAATGTTCCTTTTGGCGTTAGTTAAGTGAAAAAAATATAAGGTAGCAGTTGTTTAAAAACTAAAAAAGAAAACCTAAGTCATTTAAACTAAGTCTTTATTTCCTTTATTTATTAAAATATTTATTTATTTTCGCTCCATTTCCCGCGCATTTACCAGAAGCTGTTTTTCTTTGCAGTCATCCATGGAAACCCCTTGGCACCATGTGCGTTTACAACACGAAACCTAGCCCGCCTTTTTAAGAAGTCAATACGTTTACTTCACTAATATTCTAAGATTTATTTAGACCCCGCTGATATCGCTTCTGTTTTAGTTCAATAACATTCTCATTTGCTTGCCAGTAAAGAGAGTATAAACCCCAAACGTTTGCCTTAGTTTTATTGATAGTCTCCGCCTTCGACTTTGACACAAAACAATGGATAATTTGTTGTGTATACTAAAGCGACTGGGGGTCTTTATGAAAAAACTGGCCTCCAACTTAAAATACGCAGATCTTTTGTAAAAAGAAACGGCTTCTAATGGAGTTCTTCACAAGTTTTTCTTGTCAGAATCTTAATGAATTAAGACTAACATTATTGCTGAAATGAGAAATAGAAAGCGAAATAAACACTTCCGAATTTGTCTAAATGTGAGGGGTCGTCTTTTTTTGGATTGTTTAATGTGTTAACGCAATGTAAATTTTACTGCGAAAACAAAAGATTTCGCAGGCTGGCTGACGTGTCTTTGTCTCAGACTTGATAATTTCTCTATTGAGAAGAAACTTCAAGTAACTTACAACACTGATGTTGACAGAGGATTTGTCATTAATCACACTGAATCCATTGAAATGATATGTAAATAAGATAATCTTTTCTCTTTACACTTTGTTATTGCTATTCTTATTCTTATTTGTCATTACCAAGCTTGATCTATTCAAAAACACAGAAGAAAGCGAAAACTCCTGATTTTCATTTCACTAAATTAGTGAGGCTTGTGTGTGTCAGTTTCTACGTGTTTTGTTAAGTAAAATTAAAAACAACGCGTTAGTTTGGGCACCCGCCAAAATTAACTTTTCCCAACGCTTGATAACACTTTTTAACTTTTGCGTGCATTAGCATTTAGGTTTTGTTTGGAAATTATTCGCTTTGGTCGAATTAGATTTTATCGTTGTACAAAACACTGGCGCGTGAATACATTTTGACTCGATTACCTATTTTGACACAAAATGTCATCCAGTGCCTTTTATGTAAAACAATAGCGATTGTCATCCAGTGACTGAAATTATGATGAAATGAAACATTTGAACTCTTCAAGCAGTTTGACTGGTCATTGAAGAGTATAATTACCACAAATATAATATCTCCCCCTTCCAATCTGGTAAACTCAAAATGAAATACCTTTTATAGGCTTCTTGTCAAGCCTTAGGTATAATTAGATCTTGTTGTCAAGGGTCACCAAATTAGAGATTAAAAAGGGACTCGGCCTTAGTGGTTGTGTCATTAAGCATTAATTGGGGGCCAATGCACGTAAAGACAGGAAGCACATAAATTCAGTGAAGACAATAGGTTAACTAAAAAAGGGCCTTTTAGTATTCAGGGGTATAAAAGGCCGCTTCATTGATAATCATTTCAGTTGAGACCATAATGCACAAGTTCGTGCGCTAAAGCAAATGCTCTAAGCAAATGATAGAAGAACTGCGACAGAATTAAAGAAAAAGATGTCATTTCCAAATCCATTTGAGTTTACACCTGACATTTGTTCCGCAATGCCTCCACGCCACGGATCAGAAATCATGAAGCCGCCAACAACACGAACAGATCTATATTTTCCGCCACCTCTTCATCCAGGCTTAATTCGCACTCCAAGTGATAATTTGTACAACAGTGGCAAACTCACTGGCACTGACAGTTCAAGACAACCTCTTACAAATCTTGTTGATGGAATATCAGAAATTCCTGATGAAGTGTCCATTTCACTGCCGAATTATTCAAGCTCGCTGCCAACTACAAGTTTTGGAACTATGATTCAACAGCCTACGAATGGCATTAGCCATTATCAAACTTCAAACATTTTTAGTCATTCGGAGGCGCCTTCAATGTCGGAAGACTACCTTAAAGCTGATTCCCACCGAGAAGCGTTTAACCATCAATCTTCAGGAGAATTCAGCATGAAACCAGACCACGTTAGCAGCGGCGAATCGAGATTTCATTCCCCAGCATCGGGAATGCCAGCAATGAATTCATTGCCGTCCCAGAAAAGTTTTATGCGCTCAATTTACGGACAGGACGTGACCTCGTTTATAGGCGAAACTCCGACACCATCAATGTATACTTACTTCCAACCCCCTGGCGTTGATGAACACAGTAAAACAACCCAGTTTTATCGACATTTCCAGCCACCGTTTGCATCTTTTAATAATCCCCCGGAGCTCGATGAAGCAGGACAATTTTCTAAAGAAGAGTCGAGAGGGTTTTCAATGCCTACACATAACAACTCGAGAACAGCCCCTAGTGAGAGAAAACAGACCTCAAGTTCGCACGGACCCGACTCTAGAGATGTGGAAGAAGTAGAAAACACGAACCGCTGTAAGAATACTGTTGAAGGTACCAAAACGTCGGTGAGAAGATTTAAAAAATGGTACAAAGATAAGTATGGAAAGAGCATCGATATGAACAAGCTTGGTAAAACTACAGCTGTTGAGATGCTCAAAGATTTTTTCATTGAGATCCGAGATACTAGACCAGGCAAGGAAGGGAACGAATATGAACCCGTAACCCTTACCACTTACCGAAACGGGCTTCGAAGATACTTTCTCGAGCGCAAAGTGCCACCTGCGGTAGACAATTTTGACTTGGCAGACCGAGAGTTTGACATGGTGAACTTTCAGCTCGTCACCAAGAGAAATGATCTGAAACGAAAAGGCAAAGGCAATCATCCCAATGTCGTTGAAAGTATTACTGAAGAACAGCTAGAGAGAATGTGGGCTACGGGAGCGATTGGAGTTCACGCTCCACGACCACTTCTACGATTACAATGGTGGATCAACACAGTGAGCCACGGGATCAGAGGGCGAATGGCACATCACGACCTCAGCATTGATGATTTTAGAATTTCCCGTGGACCCGACGGCAAGATCGTAATCGACTACGCAAAGGCGGGCTCCAAAAGACCTCGTGCTGGCGAGGATGATAAAGAAACGAGTCGCTCAAAAAAGAAATGCAAAGCGCGAGTTGCTGCCACAGATGGTGGAGAGAGAGATCCTGTGCGCGCTTTTGAAGTGTATCTCAGACACCGACCTCCTGGTATTTCTTCATTTTACCTTACGCCTAAGCACAAACCAAAAGGTGACATCTGGTTTAATAAAGTCCCGATGGGAAAAAACTCCATTGGTAGAATTATGAGAGAAATCAAGGCGATCGCAGGAATTGGATAAAAAGAAATCACTGGAGAAAACAAGAAAGACAGTGCCTACTCTCGCCGGTTGTAAATAGATTGTTGTAATTATAAATCGCTCAACAAAAGGAGAAAAGGCTTTGAAATCGCAAGTAACAATGTAATATAGAACACTATTTCATTCTTTGAAAAAAACTGAGTTTACAAAGATATATAGACTGCCCAAAGGCTTCAAACTGAATCGTAAATAACACATAAATGCGTTACAAGAAAAGTTAAACGTTATGTAAGTAAATTATTGAGATTATAAGGGATAACTCAGCAGTTAGGGAAATGAAAGCATTTAAACTACACGTAAATTTTTTGTTGAATTTCGTTGCTGTACGATGTGGAGTCTTAAAGTCGCGACTCGAGAAAAAGTAAAGAAAGGTAACTTCTGTTTACAAATTAGAGTGTTCTCGATTGCGGAACTATTTGCTCAACAATTAGGCTTTCTTTTGTCGAATTTCCACGTCACTAACTTTTGAATTTATCAAGAAGAAAGGTAAATTATAAAACGTGTTAATGTTTATTCTAAATCCACAATAAACGCGTTCCGCATCCATTCTACGAAGTTCTTGCACTAAATTTAATGTTAAGCTTAAAAATATGTTGTTAACGTATTGAACTCCAAAAGGCAAAGGAAATTTGTCTTTTATTTTATTCACATATCTTCTCATGAGAAGAACAAGTATGCTTTGAAAGCCATAAAACTATTGATTATAGCTTGTATTATAACAAAAGTTTTATACTACATGTCGCAAGTAAGGATTATTCCAAACAGGCTCAAACTTTAAAACTTGGACGAGTAAAGCTAGAGGAAATTTAGTAATCTATATTCTCCTCAAAAGGTTTGTTTTTGTCATTCCTGTTTCCTGAGTGAACAAAGATTTCATTCTCAAAAGATTAGAGCTAAGCAATTCAAAAAGTCGGACCGCCCAAATATTTATAAGATAAAGTAAAAAAAGAAAGCGCTCTAGAAAATTGTAATAGTTATTGTATTATATTTTATTGTTATAACCGTTCTAAGTTTTGCTAATTTTATTTTTAATGTTCAAATTCAAAAATTATCCTAAAAGCGTTCAAAGACGAGACAGTGCACTGAAGTGCTTTTCAAGTTGAACAAATTCAAATGTTAATTTTACAAGCTTGTTATCTTGTTGTTGTATTCATTTTACTTCTCTGTTTCTGTCGTGTCTCGAGCGTTTGAAGTTAAAGATAAAGTTCTACAAAAACGTGAAAGGATGTATAATAAATGAATGTTTGAAATATCTCAAATAAAGATACTGATGTTAAATTTATGCAAAGTGTTTTTGTTTCTGGTGACCACGAATCTACGGAGAAAACACAGTCGAAATCTTTTATACGGTCTCGTTTTTACTAAAGTTAGAAAAGTCGTTGTAGATATTGCTTTTCGACCGACTAGTCAAGTTAAAAACTTTAAGTCCTCCGTTTTAGAGGTTTAAGGGATTTCGTGGTTTAATACGAGCTCAAAGTATAGTGGGTGGGCAGTTTAGTTTAGGAGTGATAATTCAACTGTCAGCAAGTGCTTGACTCACACTTTATTGACTCATGATTATTAACATTCCTACTTCGAAATCTTTTTCAACCTGATCGGAAACATGAAAACTGTCTATAAAAACTGGAAATAGATAGGTGTTAGATATATTGCCTCAGAATATTGACTCACGCTGTTCACTGCTACTTTGCTGACTTGTTGACAAAGCTATACAGTTCAATTTATTATCTCCCACCGGATACCTTGTGCAGATGGGTAAAATCTTTTTTATAAAAAAATTATTACCTGCCATCTTTGGCTTAAGTTTTAGTTTTATAAGAAAATGTTTGAGCCAAGTTCTGATTAGTTTAGGGTTAAGACTCTTGTTTTCTGTTATTTTCCGGAGTGAGATAATTTGCATGCCGGCAAATGCGGTTAACTGTGCGTTATTAAAAATGCCCTCTACACCATAATTTACTCATGGAAAGACAATCTTATGGGAGAGGCAAGTGCCCAAATGGTTTCCTGTGTAATATAGGCCCATGGAAGGAAAGAAAGTAAACTAAATTCTGCTTCAGTGATGGTATGTTGTCGGTTTCTCACGGAAAACAAAGGCTATCTTGAAGTTTTTCAAAAGAACCCTCGAGGTGGGCATAGACTTGGCGAAAGTTATATTGCAATTTTTTTTTACCCTGTAAACACGATTGACTTTTCACGCACAACAAAATTCACTTGTAGCATTTCCATCACTAAAAAAGAGTTCTGCTACGACACACACGACATACAGAAAGTCACGAAACTTTTCTAATTCAGAACTTTTGTCTAGGAGACCATGCGAAAAATAGGACCAATATAGAGTTCTTTTGTAGGCAATTAAAAAACACACAGGCTGTTTGAAATACCGGAAGAAAGTGTGGCTAGCGAAGGGAGCAAGGTAATTGATCAATTGTATTGGTAAATTATGATCCCTTGAAGCTAAATTAACTGACATTAGCACTTAACTTGGTGCAAGTACAATATTTTCTCCGCACGAATAATTGTGCTCTAAAATTAGGACCAAAACATGTATTTTGGAGAACCCAAAACATGGGCGTCAACAGTTTTGAAGCAAACAATTCAACGAAAATTCAATTTTTCAGCTTATTTGTACTTACTTTGGTTTTTCCTTTTAAGATACAAACTTGCTTTTTAGAAATAAAACATTTTTGTTATAGTTTATTATCAATCGTTATTCGGACTACGAAATATCGTAAAATAAAGTTGCTTTGCTCTCACAACGTTTCTGGACGATGGTGACTGACCTTTAAAAGAAAACGTCTCCATTAAATCTTCTCCCGGCAGCGCTAATGTTGTTATTATGAAGGCCACAAAAAAGGTCACAAAAACTCTTTTTCTTAATCCACAGCATCATGTTTAAAGATCACACAATTTCGACAGCAAACGATTTTTGTCCCGTTTGTCGTGCTTTTTCCATCACTCCTCCCAAGGTACATAGATATTTATGTTCTGTTTGCTCTTCTATATAACGAACCGGTTTTGTTCCTTTCCTGTAATATAATTGCAGTTTGAAACACATATTTGTATTGTCACTTGTATGGGGATCTTGGATTTTAGTGACTGCAAGGATTTTACTGAAATATTAGTTGAATGTCGCGAAAGTTTCAACCGCGAATCAACATCGTGTAGAAGTGAAAAAAGGGCAACAGCGAACTGTTAAGCAACACTCTCTCGCAATTTTATTTACTCAACTGCAGTGTTTCAGCGGACTGTCTGTGGGATAGATTTGTACGTAAGTCATTTGTTTTATTTTGTTTTTTTTATTACTGGAATGATAAGAGCTAAAGGATAAAAGCTAGTAATAGAGAAAGGAACATATAGCGTCAAACATTTGCCTAGTCGGCCTTTTCAGTTTTATGTCATTTTGTGCCCGTTTATAAAATCGTAATCACACGGTAGATCTTGTGATTACCACTATATAATGAATAAGCAGAAGTGCGGAAATTATTTTGGTCAAGTAAACTTATACCTCGAGCTGTTCGGCAGGACGGTTAGACATCCTGTAAGAAACTGTGTGCAAAGTGGTAAATTTTACTAAACTAGAAGCTCGTTCGGTTTTTAATGCTCCCGTTCTTTTTCAATTACCAAGACTGAAATCTTGCTCGCATTTGTAAATTAAGGAAAAAGAAATTATTCATACTGTATAAGAACATGTTTGTTCTTCTACAGTATTTATTTTGAACACTGCATGTGGTTAGTTTTCACTTTTTATCAGCAGTGGTGCTGATTTGAACTAAAGTATGAGCTGGAGTCGATTATATTGTCTCACAGATTCAACTCTTCTTTTCAAAGTAGCCTGAACTCTTTAACCTCGTTTGAAACTAAGATTCTCCAGTTGAAAATATTGGTACGCCGGAATGTTTCAATAGCTCAAAGTATGGGATAAATTTAATAAACACAGTAAAAACTAGTATTATAGGTAGTGTTTCGGTTCTGTTGAAAGTGGAAATATTGGACTAAACCGCATAGGAAATGGATTCATGCTAACTACTTTGTTCTGGCAAGATATGACTTTTGGCTTTACGAAAATACTTTTTTAAAAATTTAATTACCCAAAGTTATTTTTGTAAGGAATATATAATAAAACCCCAAACAATTTATGTTTTCAATCCTCAGAGAATTGAAGTTACTTCTTCAATGCGTTGTAAGTGGTTTGTATTTTTGTTTGATGCGTTGGAACGTATAAACCTTTCAGTCTAGAGCCCTCTTGTCCGTTTGCTTCATCTTTTATGAGCTCAACTGATCATTTGCAATTTCAAGCTCATTTCTTCACGGATGAGTTCTTGCTTACTTTTAAACGAACTGTGAAGAAAATTGAACATCGCGAATTTCCTCTTTGAGAGGGCAACGTTCAAAATATAAAACCGTGTGCTTTTTGATATTGGTTTGTGATTTGCATAAGAAATTCAGTTGTAATGGCTTTAAAGTTTCATTCAAGATCTCGGATCTTCTCAATTCAATATAACTGCTACATGTCAGATTCTTTTTGTTTGGCTGAACTCATAAACCTAACATTGCATACTGAAACCGGCGCTAAAATTTCCAGTCCATTTTGTAGCATAAGCTACACTAATGAACTTGTATAGTAATACCATTTTTACCCAGAGAGCTGTCTCTGAGTAACACTGTGAAATTTATCAGTATTTCTAAAGTCGGCGCACCGTTTGAGATTGAACATAAAGGAAACGTTTATGAAAAATCAAGCTCAAAGGTAACTGGCAAGAACTTCACAAAATAAGGACAATGGTAAAATATTTTTTCCTGTCTTTTTCAGGAATATTAGCTTCAACAATTCTCATTTTGTTCAAATCTAAGATTTTATTAAAAGTCAGGGAGTATGAACTTACAAACCTAAAATGAATTCCTTTTTAGTTATTTAAATTTACAAACTTATAATCTCTTCAACACGAAAGCGATCCTACTCCCGACCTAAATTAAACATCAGTAGAGCTTAAGGGGAAATGCAGGTGTGATTATTATAAATAAAACTGGCAGTTATTTTTTTTTGCAATTGATTCTAAGCTAATGCCGTTCTGAAAAGGAAAGAAGAAAACAGGAGATATTCTTTTTTTAATCATCAGCTGCTACCTTTCCGGCAGGTTTTACCTGCGACTCAATTTGCTTCATATTTAGACTGGAGCGCTAAGCAATTTTTTTTTAAAAAAGTAGATTTTTTTATCCTTGTGAAACATGAAACAGAAAAGAGCTCTGTATTGCCAATTATAACGGAAACTATCAAAATTACCATCCGCTATCAGTTAACTAGATATTGAATTGTAAACCGTTAGAGAAAATCTTTTCAATGAAAATTATTAGATAGAAATGTTAATCGAATAAGGTTTGAAGAACTGTTAACCTGATGTGTCTTAGCCTATCTAACTTTACCTCCTAAATTAGTAAACAAAACAAAGTTGCTTTGACATAGTAGAGAGAGAGAGAGAGAGGCTACAATAAGAACCTACGGATCGAACAATGGGAGTCTACACTTAATTTTGCTTTAGGCTTTAAATTGAGTGCATGGTTTAGATGAAATAAATACAGTTACGAACACTGTAAAATGAAATGCGTTATGTGAAGATAAGTAAATAATAAGTCCATTAATCAGCAAAAGAAATGTGGAAGAGAAGCGTCTGTCTATAATGGCAACACCGCGGGATAAACAACTTCCACATAAAACTTGATTCTATGTTTAATCGTTTTAATTATGGTGTAATTTTTTATTCTTAAGAATTAATCTGTTATTTTTAAATTTATACGATACACACTGTTGAAAGAAGCCAGGTGTGCTTGAAAAGAAAAGGCAAATTTAATTTGCACTGGAAAACAAAGCAAATTCTTGGTCCTAAGGCTTGTGTGAAGAACAACCTGTCTTAAAACAATGGACAAGGACATTGAACGATTTGAAGTAATGCTTTGTTTATAGTGAGATGTGAGGAAACTTCCTTTGAGAGCTATACTCTTTGCTGTCTTCCGCAGTTCAGTTTCATTTTGAAAAACTGAAACTGAGCTGAGAATTTAGAAAATGATTTATAACTTAACAAAGTCACCAAATGAAGTTGTACTGACCAAAGTTAAATAAAGCTTATGGATATCCATTTGTCATATCTTTTGTCCATTCAAAGTCTTTTTAGCACATTCGCTTTTGTGTGAGCAGGAGAGAACCAGAACGACTTCAGCTTTGTTGACAAACTTCACACTATCTAATAATAGACCACAAGAATGAGCTAAATGTCGGGTAGTAGAAACTTCTGCTGGTGCTAGTTTAAAAAAAACCTTCCCACCTTGTCATGTTTGATCGAAAACCTTCTTATTCATTTTCGACCATTTTTTATTTCGATTTCTTCATTGCATCAACGGAAACAGATCTTGTAATGACAGCTTACGAATAAAAACTAAATTAAAAGTGAAAGTTTTTACTGAAATCTTGGATTATTTTCAAGCAAGATATGTATTTTGTGCTGGAATGGGCGTTGTTAAACCTGCTTACCTGAAACGTTTTCTTCACGCACAGTACCTGGCGAATAATTATTTTTTTATGAGATCGAGAGTGCCAAATAACAAACACGTTTATGAAAGCCTTTTCTTCTCAACACACACGACTTTCATCGTTCCTTTTTATGTTTATAATCTGGAATAAGAAACTGCGAAATGATCACCGTCACTTTGAACTTATACTATTATAGTAACGTAACTAAAAATTGTAATGCATTGAAACTATTAAATGTTTGAGTAGTGTTCATTTAAGCAAAGGGAAAGAGATGCATTTGTAAAAATATTAGTCAATGGTCGAGATAGTCGAACTCCACATTCAATAATGTTAATGAGGTTTTTCAAAAAACAAACAACTGAAAGTATACAGGAATTTCAAACTCAGTCTTCAGGTAAGTAGTCCTCAGTTTTTGAACTGAAATCTTCTTTGATTCCTGTAAGAAATATTCAAAAATCGTTTATACACATGGAACGCTCAGCTGTCTTGAGAATGACGTAAATAAGAAAGAAATGTTATGTAACTACGCTCATTTAACTGGAGTGACATTGATCTTGCTGCCTCGGTGGTGTTTTTCAACTTAAACATTTGATTGTATCTTAAGTAATCTTTTGGATTCAAAAAAGATGATGAGTTTTAAAACACTATCTAATCCCCTCTATCCTTATAAATGGAAAAAACTGCAGCATCCTCAAAATGGTTCAAGTGATGCTATATTGTCATCATAGCATGCAATTCGTTTATCTGTTTCTCATGAATAATCGACAAACAAAAACACGCTGTTAAATATTTAATATTTTTTTTTTATCAGTGATAAGGAAATGATATATAGCAAATATATCCAGAAGTTAAATTGGAAGAAACAAACTGAAAAGGTCATTTGCACATGACATAGACAAGTTAGTGTTACCACATGGCATAGACAATAAGGAAATAAAAACATGTTTTTCGTGCCTTCATAGCCCGATGAAAACAGAGGCGAACATTTGGGTGAATTCGAGAGCAGATCAGTGAAAACGCGACACGCAGTAGAGGGTTTTTACCTGCTAGAGAATTCTCACAAACTTTGCCAAGATTTTCACGCGGCCGGCTATAAAGGAACGGAGAATATGTTATATTTCTTTTATAAAATATTATTTTCCGTCTTAATAAAGAGAAAGGCGATATACGAAGCGCGTATGTGTAGTTTTATTTCTTTCACGAAACTGTAAATTCTCATAACTTGGAGAAAGCCAACCATATTGCTCACGTCATCTTCGTGCTTCATAACGCTATGAAAACACTCTTGTAGACAATCAAAACGCACGTACTATCCAAATTATTTTATAACTAAGTATATAACCCTACAAAAGCATTTTTTCTCGAACAATGAAGGGCTTCAATGCATACATTTGCAAAATTGTTCGTTTTTGAAAGCACCTTGTTTTCTAAGCCTCTTACTGGCTGTTTTTGTTTACTCTTACAATTAATAGTAAATGAAGGTTTTTAGGCTTGCAAAAGAATACTTATTGATCATTCTTACAACGTATCAAGCCTATCATCGATCTACCTACCCCTCCTCCCTCTTTCGAAAATACTCGCCTAATCTCTCTACCTAACAGAGTGATCAGTCTCCGGGTTCAATTTTAGAAACTAACTGGAAACGAAGTTGGAATGACATGACATCGAGTAATGAAATGGATGTAGTTCTGTCATGCATATCCAGACAGGAAATACGTTTCAGTTCCACTTGTTGAATACGTATCTTTCTTATGCTTTTCTGCTTGAGAAAGCTCACTGTGATTGTCTTATCCATTAGCGTACCATCTAGCACTCCCACTTCTTGTTTAATTTATGGGCGGGACATATTCAACAATGATTTGTAAATGATAAATGCCTCTAGATTTGCAATTCGTGTCTGAACAACTAATGGCCCAGTTGTTAAGCCTGAATATCTAAAGATTTACGCTAAAAAACAACCAAAAAGCAAACAAGTCAGTAACAGCACGAAAGTAAAAACGAAATGTGTTTGCTTGTCTGTCATTGTATTTCACGTCAATGTTTTATGTTTTGGCTTGTCAAACAGAGCTATTAAGTGATAGAGTTCCCTCCTTTTGCTTTAAAGTCATCGAAATAAATAAAGAAGAAATGTTGCATGAGGGAAACTTTAGCGGGAGGAGTCATTAGATGGAAAGCAGCAGTGTTTTGCGGCACGGCACGGCACGCTCTATTGTCTTTTTTTAGGATTTTCGACTCGTGATTTCAGTGGTGTCAAGAGGTTTGGCGTCTTGTCTCGCGTCAATACCTGTAAGCTTGAGCCATCATTATAGAAACTTTCTATTAACACACCAGTCTACTAGAAACACGCTATATTGCCTTTAAAGATGTTTTTGAGCTGATTAACTTGGTGACTTTTTATGATATACACTTGATCACGTTCCATCGATCTCTGGTAAAAACGCACACTGCATTGATATTTATCATTCTTAGCAATCTAATGGCCCTTAGAAAATTATTTATTTGAGTACCCCCTTTGTTTTCACTTTTTTAAACTCAAAAAGAGTGCTTGAAACCAGACTCTTTGTCCAAGAAGCTAATCAATGAATTGCTATGCAAGCATCCATAAAAAGCTTTACTATATAGTCGCTGTAGGTTTTTTGTCATGGTGTCATTGCTCGAATAAAAATGAGTATATTTGAGTGATGGTGATGGTATCATGGCGGTAGTATCATAAAAGTTGTCTGTACCAAAGAACTGAGTCAAGTTGAAAAACAAAATTTTTCTATGTTAAAAGTTAGCTGCCATGACTAAATATTTTGTGATTTTCATGTTCTGTTTCTGTGAGCCAAATTAGCATATTTGCACATTTTCCTACTAAATTGTTCAAGGAAGGATCAGATTTCCTTGTATTGCATGGGACCGGTTAATTTTCACGTATTTCAGGCTCGGCTTGATATACAGTACTGGCGGTCGGCCGTTAGTATTGTAAATTAATTCATTGACTACTCTAACAGTATTTTCTGTTCGTGCAATATATTTTACTAACATAGGCAACAGTGGATCCTTTACTATTACTGTAGATTTTTGTGGCTGTGTTCAGTTAGTAAGCAAACTGTTTCAAACTGCTCTCCATTCAGTAACTATTCCAGTTGCTGTTATCTTGCGTGCCATGATTAACTGTTAACTCGAGAATGCGAAGATTCAAAAATGTCTTACGAAATGCTGTATTGCACAGTTAAATGATTATATTTCCTTTACTAATTATGTCGTTTAATATTGTGTTCAGCTCCATCTTACTAATACACGAACGATTCGACCGATTCTAGTGCAATAAAAGTATTTAACCTTTTACTTTCCTGATCAGCATTCAATTGTCAGATTAACCAACCTTCATAAAATTCTCCCGCATCGGAATTTGCTAAAACATTCAAAAAGATACAAATTCTCTTTTTCATGACAAGAAAATCAACTTTATTGTTAAGAAGGTGCAAATCGGCAGAGAAATCTAGTTCAAGATGTTAAATAAATCAAGGATATTGTGGTTAAAAACGTTTGATTGCTTTCATGTTGAATTGATAAAAAAACAAATAACAAATTAGATTTAAAAAACGATTAAACTAACGCAATCGAAGTTATTCAAAGGAAGAGCAAAACTTATTTTGTTGTAGCAACTCTACATAAAAGCGTTTTACAAAAACCCTGAACGTATATATTCCTTTTTCAAAGCGGCCTATCGAATAAATGTAAGACAAGTCAAGAGCTTTCATATTGAAGTACAACAACTATTTATCATACCGTTTGTGAATTTATGACTGTTACCCACTTTAAGAAAACATTGAATGTTAAATGAGGAGAATTTGCATCGCCGAATTACTAATAAAGCAACATTTTGACAAATATCTAACTTTCTCCTAACATTTAAGTTATTCAACTTTATTTTCTAGAAAATTTATACTTTTGATATTCATATACAAGTTACGAAAATATAGATTGAATTTATTGCTTTGGAATTTTAATTTGAACTTTAGATTTCCATTCGTTGAGATAAGCTCGTATTCTATTATCTTGCGAACAGTAAAAAAAGAGAACCGTTTTTGGATTTAAAATTTCTTTAACCATTAGTTTTTTTATTTTGTTTTTGTTTTGTTGTTTTAGTTTATTTTTAGTTTATTTACTTTCTGTGGCAAGCTTAACAAAGACTTTGAGAAGCTCCTTGTTCTTTCTAATACATCTTAAGTTTTGGTTTGTTATCTAATTGTTTGTTTTCGTTTTTTATTTTTGTTTGGTTTTTGTTTTTGTTTAAAAATATCATGAACCGGTGTTAACAAAGTTTATAGTTGGCTAGTAGCTTGAGAAACTACATCCCTGTGATAGCTAAATTTTGTTTTGCTCAAAGTAAAATATCTAAGACTTTTCCCACGCTTAGTTGTATTTTAGATTTTGTGTTATATCACAGACTTAACTATTTTTTTAAACTTAAAATTACTTTATGTATGTAGCGTGATGTATTTAAAATTCCAAGGCTTGAGGTGAACCGACGACATTGACGAAAAACAATCTTCAAATTTGTTATAAACTGTGTAACAGGAAATTACGTTAGCACTCAACACTGATGTCATGAACACAAGAAAATGCGGAGCTTCCGTAAAAAAATGTTCAGAACTTCACTAAATTGTTGTAAACTTTTACGAAACTGATATCCTTGTCTTTCATATACTTTGGTTTAGCATTCTATGCCTGCTATTTGTCACGTGAATACCACCTAGGTTTTACAAAACGCTTCTCGTTCTATTATGTAATGGACATTCTTTTGCATTGATGTAGTCACTTAAGTTTAGTGACACATTGAGAATAGGTCATCGACCATTTTCTTTACGGTTCTCAAAGTTACTAGTCCATTTGAGTTCTATGCCATTTTTAATTAGTCCTAATTTATCAGATCAGCATCACGCAAGCTAAAAGACTCCGCAATATCAATCTGGCCTATAAGAAACGTTTGAGAACGCTTTGCAACGAATGTTTGTTCTTTACATACAAATTTAGCTGGAGAAAACGCTGACTGCTTCAGCAGTTTATGTATGCGTGATACATTCATCGAAGGCAATGACCTCATTTCCTAAGTGCTTGCACAATAGCGTGGAGCCAAAAGACGCACGCAATTGATGGATGTAATCACGTGGTTCAAACATGTAGCTTAAGGCGTATTCGATAAAATGCTGGTTTCAGTAGAAACAAGTGAAATGTTTTGACTGACTGGTAAGCAGTAGCATATTCTCCATTACACTTTGCAGACTCACAACACGCTTCTTGAAAAAAAATTCGTAGCTTTGTTTGAAGTTATTGAAATGATTCTTAAAACCTCGACAAAATGATTTCCGTAATTGCGAAAAAAATTATTTGCTGCTTCCTTTTGAGGAAATAATTGCATATCTGCACGAGCACTGTTTTTGCATGAGTGACGCTTAAGCATGCGCATGTGCGCAAAAGCCTTTCAAAGAACGCTGGTGCCAATCCGGAATTCCTTTGGTAAAAAATCTGCTGTTAGATTCCACAACGTTTGCTGGACGTGCTTCAAGATAAGCCATAAATTGCGATGATGGTCCTGTTGTGTCACTTTGCGGAAAAAAGTAGAAAATGAATCAATTGTTTCTTTTTTTTCTTTTAATTTGTTTTTATGAATAGCCTGATTAAATGGGGCACTGTTAATTTAGTTAGAAATGGCATTATTGTGTTTTCAAGTCGCTGTTATTATTTTTTTTTTTTGAGGCGTAAGGCACATAATCTTTGTTTCCTCAAAGCAGGGCTTTGATACTCAAGACCTATCTCTGAATAAAACTGCATACATATATATTTTATCTTTCCAGTATTCTTAAGATGAAATTCTTTTTGTATATACATACGGTGAAATACTTTTTTGTATA
>ERZ1740055.23-NODE-23-length-20516-cov-7.479498_pt1 | contig 20516 bp, 5 predicted proteins | sample MGYA00581747_ERZ1740055 | MGnify/ENA primary metagenome ERZ1740055 (study PRJEB43018, sample SAMN04849739) | marine metagenome | isolation source: floating plastic debris | place: Pacific Ocean | collected 2008-08-28 | study: EMG produced TPA metagenomics assembly of...
AGCCAATCAGAATGCAGGATGCGTGTTAGACCGTTAGTAGGTTTATACTAATGGTTATTTTGCGGTAACAATGGCTGATTTGTTTTACTAACTCTCTACCTCCTAAGCTTGGGAGCGAACTTTAATCCATAACCAAGAATCTTGAGTTGTTCTCCTATCAGTACTCTTATGATACAACAATATCCTGGCTGCTCTCAATAGATATCTGAACAGACATAACTAAAATGCTGCTGAAAATCAAAGCAAAACACTTATTGTTCATCAACAGGATACCTAAACTACGTGCGTGTAATTCTACATTGATTTGGGCTCCATTAAATTACAAAAACACAGTGCTACCTAGCTCGACTTCTTCGTCAAAGCTTTAAAGAAAATTGGGTACTTTTTTTAACGTAAGTTTTCAGTAGTAATGTCTAGTAAATATTTATCTTTTTTTAAAAACAATGTTTCGACCGTTTCTCGAAGATAAAAAAACTAAAAAAATCTGAGGTAAAAAGGTAGTATTTTTGGGAAATAAAGAAAATGATAGAATACGAAATGATTTGTACCAGAATAAAATGAAAAAGAGAAGTAACCACACCCAAACTAACTAATCAAAACTCCAGCTGTATTTCAAATATACTAAAAGAAATCGAAGCTAGCTAAAAATGCTTCATATAGGACTATATTCACGTCTTATTGCTTTGATTAGGGTCTTCCTTCTTAAATTTGAAATATTTTCAAGTTTTGCTAACATTAATTCGCGGCTTATTTGAAATGATTAAGTTGTACATTAAAAGTGTTTATTAAAGACTCCATTTGAAAGCTCATTACTCTTGCTAAATAAAAAATATCCGTCAAAACCTCTTCAAAAATTAGTCAATTTGCACCCAAAAATAAAGCATTTATTTAATATAGTGTAAGTAGCTGTACGATATTACGTACAAACAAAACGTGCTCTTGACGGCCATTGTTTCTCAACACAACCCTTCTGTAATAAATCAACTCAAAAATTCTAATTAAGTAATTGGTTCTGAAAGTTATTGCAGTTTTTGATCACATTTGACAGGCAAAAGTAAATAAAACTAATTCCACTTTGTGTTCCTTCAAGGATATATTGTAGTTTGGCAAATATACTTTGTGGCGAGAACACAGAGCTCCGCGTGAAGTTGTTTGTTATAAAAAGAAACACATCCCGTAAACTAATATTAAGAAGAAAACAAACTTATGATATGCCAAAATATGAGAATGATTTACGCTTCAAACGGTTATTACATTAAACGTTTGAATGACAGAAAGAAAAGTAATAATGTTAACAATGATTTCTTGGCGGCAAGTGTTGATTAAAAACCTGTATTTTCACAGCTGAGCTAAAACAAATCCTTATTAGTTTTAATTTTATAAACTTCAAGACAACATCTTATTTTGGAAACTTTTATTGCTATCGTCCGGTTGGGACTGAAATTTGAAGAAACTAAACTTCAATGTAGAGATCTGTCGTTCGGTTTACACTATACTAAACCTAAAATACGGAGATTTGCCTACGTATCTGAACTTGTGATAAAGAATTAAAATCTAAACGTTAATTTATCTATCTTCAACAGCACTACTGAAAACGTTTTGTTTTACGTATAAGTTAGTTTTTGTTGTAAATGGGGAATTAATAACTTGATTTGATATGAAACGAATAAAATTCAAATGAATTGTTCAAAGTCTTGTTGCACTACTGAAGCTAGCATTTTTTCAAAAGAAAATTTTCTAAAAAGTTCAAGAATTTTGAATCTTGGCACTAAAAATATTGTTTTATCTTAAATGAACAAATACATTTTAAGTTGATAGTTAAAACTGAAACAAACGCAGCTGGATAAGACATGAATTGTATGGCTTTATATGCAGCTTCCTTGCATTCAGGTGCGTGGATGCTATCGGTCTACGTCAAAATCGAATTCTATATATAGGTTCGTTCAAGCTGACAGAGTGGAATCCCAGAAAAGGTTGAAAATTTGTTAAGGTAAAAAAAATCCACACTTTGACTACGAAAGTGCTGTTTTTGAATTCAGTTAATTTTGTTTAGTTCCAATCCATTGCTACTTCAATACTAACAACAAATAGTTTTTCTTATTTCCAAAAGCAAGTTGCTTCCTTCTATTCCAAGATCACTAGCTGTTGTGACTTAAACATGTTTTTAAGTGGAAAAAATTTTAGAAGTCTCCGAGTCTTTTTAGACAGCTTCAAGCAATGATAATGTAAGATTCTTCGATTTTCCAAATATGAGATTCTCACCAAACAAGTCTGTTGTGATTTTGTTTGTTATTGTATGGAATGGTTATAAGCTGGACTTTTGAATATTGCTTTTGTAATCTAACTTCAAATTTGATGTTGTAAGGGTGCATTACCTCTAAAGTTATAAATGCCTTTGTAATGAAACTCGATATTAATAACTATAAGAACTCGCTTATATTTTTGGATCAAGGAACCGTGAATGGTTATTTTATTTACGGTTGGGGTTGTAGAAAGGTTTTGTTGGTGTAGTAGCCAAAAATGTATTTTTTGTACCTGTTCATGATTTTTAATATAAGCTGCCATATTGATGCATTTCGTTATTTCAACCTTCAGCTTAAATTATCCTATATAGAGAGAAATATGAAAGTCGGAACATTTTATGTCTTCAAAATCAAATGAAAGGTTTTGCTACTTTTTTCATGCAACTGTTACCAATAACTGCACGGTTGTCGGCGTCATTATTATGAATATGCCCCAGTCGTATTCAGTGAAGTACAGTTTAAACTTGTTGGTTTTATGTTGAATGTTTGGCGAAATCAAATTCTATGTTTACTAGTCCTATGCAGACTGCAAGTCTCTGCGTCTTCATTACTAGAACCACTGTCGAACCTCTTCGATAAATTTCGTCTTTCATGAAAAAAGCAAGAACTGCTGCTATCAATTCTTGTTGTAAAGCGACCTGGACCTTTTTTAAATATTTGAAAACAATTTAAATATGCCTGGTATTATTACTTTAAGTTCGTTGATAAAATAACATTTATTTTGAAAATATAAATTTCGATATTTAAGGGTGTATTTCGATATTTATATCGATAGTTGGCTTCAATTAATACATTCCCTCCGACGAATCGAAGGATCGCGACTGCAATCCGAAACGTCAGTTACCAACTTCTCAACAGGTGTAAAACTTATAAGTTTATCTAAATGCTCAACAGAAGAAGGAACACAAAAACATTAAAATAATTTAAAAATTTGATTTTTAAAACTAACAAATGGCTCTGGCCAAAGAAAGGCTATTTTAAAGAATTTTCTTTCCTTGAGTTTGACAAGGCTGGGAATAGAATGCGAGGCTTTCTAATTCGCGAGTCGAAGATTTCATATATATAGTTTCGGTCGCAGAATACTTCTCCACTTCCATTGATCCATGTTTTTGTTAAATAAAGCTAACTGTTCATTTGTCTTGTGAACTGTCGGCAGGGTGCTTGCCGTAAAAGAATTTTAATGGCATAACTCTACAAAATGATTTTTATTTAAAAGCAATCTGTATTAAACAAAATCCCAGATTATAAAACTGCTACCACTTGCTCAAATCCCGCCAAGATGTTAGAATTCTGAAAAAAATAAACGTTTGTTTTTCTTACAGTTTTGAATTAGAACTTATATGTGTTTTGATGATTGGGGAATAAAGAAACAAATGCACAAGCCATATATTTAAGAATGATAAACTCAAGTTATATATGTCTTCCCTTTTTCGAGACACGGAGAAGAAAGTTTACCGATGGCTCGCGACACTTTTGAAGTGAACAAGTATCTATAGGGTTTAATCAGTTATTTTAGTGAAGGTTAATGAACAAACTTTCACTCAAGATTTCAGCACGTTTTAAATCAGAGAACTATTGAAAGTGTATAATGGTTTCTCTCGAATGTCAAACAAGAAAATATTGAGCATTTCTGCAGTCAAAAAAAACTTTTCTTTTATACTAAATTTTGGCTTGAGATTTACTGTTACTAAAACTGGAGGTAAAAGTCTTCCTCCTCAAATATTAATTCAAAAACAAAAGTTTTCATAGAGTTGTGATATTGCTGAGCAGTTTCTCTGAAATAGAAAAATTAATTTTATTTAATATTTGTTCTTTAGCACTCCACATTATATGTAGAGTGAATTTCTGGTTGTTCATTTGAAAAAGCAATTCTAAACTTCAGCTTCGTTTCTCAGTACTGTACTGTTTCAAGAATTAGAAAACACAAATATTGTAAATTTGATACACAAGAACAAAACTTTAAACATTTTATCGGACAATGCTAAGTTTCTCTTGGGTATATATAACTACGTTTGGCTCAGGGTTTCTATAATTGCTCAGACGCTTGCAGAACAATAATTGAATAAATATCTATTTTCCTAGAAACAGCTAACGAGTGTGAACACTTTCGAATTAATAAAAAGCATTATTTAGATGTGCAATGCTTTAAAGATCAAGCAAAAAATTAAACTGTTTTTAAACGCAATTGTTGAAAACATTAGTTATATAGTATGCGCGTTAGGGCGGCGTTTTGAGTCGTAGCCATATTGAAACATGTAAATGCCGCAATGAGGCAGCGGATAATTGGACATGTTGCCGATTATATTTCTAGATTTTTATCGAAGAATTTCATAAATTCTGGTTTTTCTTTTTTCTTTACTTAAAATAGCCATAATTTTTAATGAAAGTTTATCACGGCATGCACGCGAAACTGCTGCTTATATATATTTATATAACCTTCCTGATAACTATCGATTATGCGGTCTCACTTCTGATCTTATCCTTTTCAATGAGTTGTACAATTATATCTAAAAATTGGTAGTTTTTCTCATTTTTAATCGAAACAAGAGTTTTCAAGCGCTTTGTTTCTCAACTTGTTCTGTTTTGAAGCTGGTGGATAGATCTGAAATTATTGTACAAAGAATGAAACGAGAAACTATTTGTTAATTAACAATTTCAAAACCGAAATTTATGTGGACTCTCCGTCAGGAGACAGCAAGCTTGTTTAATTTTTTTCTAGCAAGTAAGTTTGCTAAGCTATATTTTAGAGTGTTCGAGTAGTGGACGATTAAACTTTATCAAGTGAATCTAATGATCACGCTTTTTATTTTAAATTTGCTCCACTTTTATCAAAACATCAAAAATGTCTCTAATTTGTAGTGAGAAAAATGCTTACACCCGCCAACGTTTGTTCAAAAAAGGTTTTCGTTTTCATTCATTTTTTGAAATTTTGAACAAGGAATAGTTTCTCAAGAAGTAATTCTGTTTTATTCAATCTGATGAAAAAGTAATACAATAGGAATTTCCGAAATGTTGATAAAAAAAGGAATCGACAGCGGCTTTTTTAAGAGGTAAATCATTACACTATTTCTAACGATTCTTTTCTGTTGAACCGTTTAATCAAATCGCCGCTAATGGCTTATCGACTATATAACCTCGACCGCAGTCTTACTTTTAATATTTTGGCCAATTAGTTTCTGTATTAATCCTCATCTCGTTTTAGGAATTAAGTTCAACTTTTTTCCGCACTGTCTATACATTTTATTTTCAGTGTCAACAGTTTATAAATTAGAAGATAATCCTTCGTGGTTAAAAGCGAATGGTACATGGCAACGTTTAGAACTTAAAAAGTGGTCAAAATAAGAATAGAAAAGAAAAACTAAATTAATTTGAGACGTTTGGTTGCATGCTTATAAATGCTGTTTTATTTTTATGGCTAGTTAAAAAATTGATAAAGTTAAAGCATTCTTCTTTCTTGTTTTTATTCTTAAATGTTCCTGAACTTGTCCCCCAAAACAAAACGACTCGCGATAATCAACGTTGCGGTTGTTACGCGTGTTCAGTTTTGATTAGAGAAGTTTGGTGCTTGTGAAAAACATTTCTTATCAACTCATTTTTAGTACATAAACTTAAATTTTCATGCAAAAGTTTGAACTATTGCAAGATTACTTCGGTTTCTATAAACTCATGTACAGAACATATTTTTTTGAGACGAGAAATAAAATACAAATTTTGCATTTTTTGAATTTAATATTTCTTTCTCAAATGAGAACATGTCTATCGCTCGGGAAGATTGTTTCATATTTTCATTTAGCCACGTTCTTGAACATAGATAAAAAGTTAAAAAAAAAAGAAAACATATTTAAAGAAGTTATCTCAGTTACAAATACAAAACTTGCCATCAAATCCACATGACAGTTTTTGATCTCCCAACGTGAAAATTGTTAGGTTGATTCGCATGACAACACTGAAGCCTTACATTGTCTGTTCGTAGATTTGAGGACTATTTTATCCTGATGTTAAGTTTCATCAACTTTAAAATTACTCAATATTGTTTTGTTACAACTGTTATCAAGTTTTTTTTCAGGCTGGTCACAAATTGAATAAAACAGTTATCATTTTATTTTACAAGCAAATTCACTACATATCTCCACAGTGAATGTAGAAAATAGCTCTTAATTCAAAGCAAACAAACAAAGTTGAATTTAATTTTTAGTTCTGAAATAACAGGAGCGAAGAGCGAGAGATGTAAACCAAAACCTATTATAAGATTATATAGGTCGTAAATAAAGCCAGTTGTTCAACTTTTTTCAGTATTCTGCTTTTTCAGTTAATTTCTGAGTTACTCAGTCCGTTTATTGGTAACAAAACCTAATGCCTATTACTCGACCATACGGTCGTTGTTGAATTTTCTAGTGATAAGATGTCCGCTGAGTTCAGAGTCACGCCAGTGGCGGTGCCAGTGCTAACTATTGTCAAAACTGCTTTCTTAGCAAAACATCTTAAACTAACACTGTGTAACACCAGTTAGCCGTGTCATTTTCTCCTGAACTAGTATGAAATTGGATAAAATTTGGAAAATGAACTGTTTTTATTTGCTTAGGTCAGATGATGAATAAGATTTCAGCACGGGTGGTTAAGTTTTGGTAAGTTTTAAACGGCGATATTTTCACAGAGTATGAATAGAAAATGAGTCTTTTATACTAGGACAAAAAAAAATTGAAAGCAATACTGGTAGCTGTTAAATCTAGCCAAAGCAAAACCATGTAAAATATACGAAATTCAATTTACATACAAATCAGTCTAGTCGCTCACATTGAAACCTCCATGTAAACCATTTTAATTTATTAAAAGAAAAACTCCCGTAAAGTTACCCTCTGCAAATTCCTATATTTACACTTTTAGGTCTAACAAACTAGTGTGATACTAATTCGTATTCGTCAAGAATATCGTTGCCAAAGAAAAAGAACTTGATGTGTTTTCTTTGACATCCCAAGTAAGAGATGAATTTTTCATTACGTTTTTGAACGGGCTTTGGAGACAAATTCCATCAGTTTTTTTACATTCAGCCATAACTCCTTTGAAGACATCTTACATACAAATATTACCGCTAAAATCCCTGCAGTTCAGAATTTTGTATCGAACTAGAGTTAGCATTTAATGGTTTTGTATAGTTTTTTTTCTGATCTAACCGAGTAAGTTATTTTACCAAAAGCTATGGATACAAGTTCAATCCATAAGATCTCATTTTGAATATACTTTAACCGCAAAAGCAGCTGTTTTCACTGAAAAGTACTGAAAACCGCAAAATCTTACAGAAGAGCGTGTTATTATGTTCTTTGACTGATGAACTTGCTTTCTTGATACGGGAAAATAAATTGGCTTGAAAATAGTTTTCTTTTTTTCATGCAGTTTTTTGATGCTATATAGCTAGCAACTAAACTCAGTATTTTTCATAGCTCGTAAAGTCTGTTTTACAATAAATTTTCTCATTTATGCGAAGCTTTTGATAAGATATTCTGATCTTATCGTTTTACAAGAAGAAGTGAATAAAACATAGGTAAGCTTGCTGTAGTCGATCAATATTGTTTATGTCAAGACTCGGTGAAGGAGGAAAATTCTGGGTTTTTTTTTCAAGATGCTCGCGACAAAACCATGCATTGTTATGTTTTGTAAATTCTGTCAAACAGGAAACAAATATGGTGTTTGTGACAAATAAAGATTTTAAGTCAAAAACCTTATTTTAAAAAAAAAATCAGTAAAAAATATATATTATTTAAGAATTCAAAAGCCAAATCTTACCTATTGAACAGTAAATCGCAGTTATGCTGTTCCCATTGTCTTCTAGACTTTCGAGTCAGAGGTGTTTCGAAAAGGTACGTTGAGGTGGTCGAATCAAGTTTACGCCAGGTATTTTAGGAGTTAGTAAGTGATTCGAGCGCCTGATCAACTGAGATAAGAACTGGTTTTAAATTTGATGTACAAGAAAAATCGATTAGAGTCCAAGAAATAGATTGGGTTTAGGGTCGTTTAGAATATATGAGTTTATTAGAGCGATTGATTGATCAACTGATCTAATTCCAAAAATGAATGGGAATTGAATTTCATAGAAAAACTGCACCGATCACAGCCACGCATTTGTTAGGTTATAAAAGTTGATTTGTTTTCATTGAGAATTATCAAGAACTGCGCTAAGGTGAGAAGACATCACCAAAAGAATGGCACTTTCTAAGTCTTTCACCTGTTGGGCTGATTTTCTATCCACACCTTTTTGGCGAAGATCTCTATAGAAATTAAAGTCACTTAAATTTATATTAGAAGGTTCAATTCTCTCCCGTTTTCATGGGTTTAAACTTAAAAATCAGTATAAATGCGGATTCTCTTTATGTTGACCACAATGGTCACACAGCAGCACTCAAAAATTTCTGAATCGGATGTTTTTTCCGGATTTGTTTCAAAGTCGCAAATCTTTTCCAGGCTTAAGAAATTCATAATAACTTTGCTCGGATATTGTCAATTTTAGTTTATTTTCCTGACTAGCAAAGAATGCTTTATTCGCTCTTGATTCAACAAAACTTGAAGGCTTGTTTAGGGATTATCATATTCTTCAGGGTTTAGCTTATTCCCCAACTGAAAGAAATACTTTTCACATTCTCAGCAGGGCTGCTTTTATAGCACAGCAAAATATACTTTTTAACTCTAAGTAACAGTTTTATTATTATCTCAATTTGAAAAAATGAAAAAAAAAACTTCACCAAGTATAGTGTAAGAAAAACTTCTCTAATCACAGAGTTCAAGTGAATTTTTCTCGGATTTTTGTTACAACTCAGAGTCAGATGTATCTGGTATTACACTCTTCGTTTACGAATTCTTTTAAACCAGCCATTTAATGTACAGAATTTGCTGTCATGTACTAAGAAAGTCACAGAACTATGGGTTCCAAACTTTATAAGCATAAGAATTTAAATTAAGATTAATGTGCAATCAAATTTTTTAGAAGATGACACAAAAGGTGAAAAAGGAACGAGTTTTCTGAATTAGATGTGGCGGTCCGTGCAATATCCTGGACCTGTTTTAGTCTTTTTGTTATTAATTGCATTTGAATGATAATCTGTTTGTAAGTAAAATATACACAAAGTTCAGAGATCTGAAAGCAACCTAAACAAAGCGAACACGTTGCCAGAAGACGACATTGAAAACTGGGATTTGGTGTTGACAGAGGAATATTTCATCGCCTAAGTTTTGCGCAAAGAAAGCTTTGATAGAACTGCCAACAAACGCAAACGAGAGATCAGCTTGTTATTCTCATATATTGCCGACGGTTGGATCAATATGAAACCGCTTATTACTTCTTCAAAAAGTCGGGGACAGTTTTGGTAATATTCCGCACTTCATCGATTATGAGCTAGTAAATAAATTCACAAACATATGAAACGGCTTTTGTACATTTTCATTTACACAGACTATCTAAAACATGATTAGAATGGCCAGCACTATACACCTAGTGGAAGCGAGAACTTGGAATCTGTTCTAGGAAAGAAGATGTAATTACGTTATAGGGATTGAACCATTCGAGGGGGACCAACAAATGAGGAAGTCTTGACTTTTGATGTATTTTTCTGACAGTTTTTGTGCGAGGGGTGTCATTCTCTATTGTCGCTCTTCTTATTCTATAATATTCATTTATAAACCTTGCGTTAATCAATTATTAATTTGAGACCTGACCGCCAAATATGAAAAAAATAATTAGAATATATCTTGAATCAATGACTAAAGGTCATTGCACCTTGGGGCTGAAACTCACGGCGATCCGTTCACATTTTCTAATTAATACCTTGGCCTAATTAAAATTTTTGGAAATTGATTTTTTTTGTTTGTGAATACAACTATTCGGTAAAAAAAAAGTAAGCGAAGTTTCACTTCGGTAAGGTAGGGTGTACTCTTTATCGTCTATAGCTTTTTAATAAGTCGTTTAGCCGATTTTAAACGCAAATAGATACCTTAAAGAGATGTTTTGCGGTAAGTAATAAAATCAACTTGAAACGCGTTTTTTTTTTAATTTGCCGTTATATCATTCGGTCTTGAATGAAGTATTGTAAGGGGAACACTCTACCTGTCTTACTAGAAAGATTTTATAAAGTTATCGACAGCTATAAATTAGGTCATTAAATGTTATCAGAGTTGGCTATCGATGTAGATTCACCGATAAATTAGTTTTCCAAAGATTCATTTAAGAAATTAATTTGAAGAGTTTTTATTCCTGCATAAAATAAAACAAATTAGATTTGCACTATTGATCAATAACTGGGTTGAAAGAAGCTGATGTTGGAATCCTTAACTAGTCGCATATCATTTCCAATGTTGAGGAGCTGTGGCTTTAGCTAACCCCACTAGATAAATTTGCTAAATTCATTGATATCTTTTACTTTTAAAAGCAATAACTATAAAAAATGTAATGGTGCTATTGATGAAAATGTATTAGTGTCAAAATAATCATTTTGTGCAAGGCTACAGCTGCTAAGCAGGAGAATTTTTCCCGCTCTCACTGCCAGACGTAAGCATTTTTTTAAATAACTTGCCTTTCTTACTTGAGGCAAATTTTAATAAAATTTCCGTGATTTTCTTTGGCGTGTGTGGTTTTAAAAAAGCTCCAGTGCTCCCAATAAGCCATTAAAGCTTTTGAGAAGCCCTTAAGAAAAATAACTATTGTTCGTGTTAAGATGTCTTTTCAGTGTAAATTGCCTACGCAAGTCCGTCTGCTACTCAATGGGAATAAACAAAGTGCTGGCGCGTGCGACACACAAACCACGTTGTTGAATAAGATATCTCTTAGTTTACGACTACAAAATGTTAAAAAGTAGATTATATCCGCATGTTTTTTTCTGTTTGGTGTAGGTGGTCTTCGGCTAAATAGAAAATAAAAAAGCTCTCTCTAGCCCATGTTGCTTTAGTAATTATTTTAAACCCATATGAAAATGTTAGTTTTCTTTGCTAACAAAAGAAATATGATAAACATTCTTAGGCAATTAGAAAAACCTGAAATCATCGTATACACGAAGACAATACAAAGACTTTGTCAAAAATCAAAGAGTTCAAGAAAATATACAAGTCTTTTTCTGTTATTGTTCCTTGGAGATCTCAACGGGACGTTTTTCAATGAAGAAATCTCTAGGGTGGGAAATGAAATATATTGGGTGAACAAAAGTTATCGGAAGAGATCTAATAAAAAGCAACATAATATTAATGTTTATCTTCGGAAGTATTTGTACAAAAAATAAAGAATTACATAGACGCCGATAAGTCCAGTCAAGCTAAGGTACCAGGCTTTCGTTTATGCCTCGCAATCGTGTCGCGGAGTACCTATCATTTTAATTAGTAATTAATGTTTTATTAATCATGCTAATGAACATTCAGTTTTGACTAATCATGGCCTATTTGGCCAATTATTTTGAAGCCAAAATACTTTATCGCAAACAAATGCTTATTAATTAAGAAAAATTACAGTTAGTGCCTCAACCGCACAGCTGATTCGCCGAGCCGCGGGATGCAAGAGTCGTCGACGGTGTCCAACCTTATTTCCTTTCCTGGTTTTAGCGCAGCGCCTCTCACTATTCCAGCAAACTCTTTTGAAAGAGGAAAATAATATTACGAGTGGTTAATTTGCCATGCTCTCATCTTCAATTAGCGCAATTAAATATTAATATAGCCCGATTTGCTTACATGCTTTTTGATCCTGCGATGACACCTGACATAATTTTATTAGAAAATAGGTTGAGCGGAAGCTCTGATTGGTCAAGCGGTCCTATAGATATTAAATCCACAGTAATAGGCAGTATTCAAAGAACACCGAAACTCAGCCAAGATCAGAGGCTTAGCAATGGAGTCTTCGGCTAACACGCACGGTTCCGCAAGACCTACCAACTTGGAAAACCAAGAGGACAGCAGCACTTCATCATTGCTTGAACTCGTTCCAAGTTTAGAGCATTCGATTGTTGGAATATTAAACAACAATGGTGAGCTAGCTGAACAAGATCAAGGTACAGGTCATTTAGGATATCTTGTTAAGGGTAACTAGTGCTGGAAATTTCACTGATCAGTCACATTAATCAGGGCTTAGAAAATAATTTTTTTCTAATGATTTTAGTTTGAGGAAAATCTAATTTGATTCACTCGGCTCTTGCTGTAGATAGTAATAAGAGTGTCGGGATTGAAGGAAAATCTTCTCCGGCTGAGAGCAAACGAACAGTTGATAGTTATCCGGATGAGGAAGAAAAGAAGGCCAGTGAGAGTCAAACAGCTAAACAGAAGAGGCACCGAACTCGATTTACTCCTGCTCAGTTGAACGAATTAGAAAGATGCTTTGCTCGTACGCACTATCCGGATGTATTTATGAGAGAAGACATGGCTGCTAGAATAGGTCTAACAGAATCCCGAGTCCAGGTGAGCATGCAATTTCTATTAAACACAAAGTGAAAGAAAGTGATTAAGTTATCAATGAGGAAAAAATTACAGTTTAAGGGCCTCTTTGGAATAATGAAGTTTGAGTAACGGTCCGCCGCTACTAGCTCACAAAACATGTTCCAAACAATTTTATTGTGTTAAAGAACAACAAAATTTTAAACTTCAGAAGTTAAGATTAATGTAGACATTTTTCTTTCTTTCTAGAGTTTAAAAGCTAAACTGTCATTATTTTTAATAAATGATAAAATAATCACAAGCGTTGGCCCAGTTTTGCCGGCTGTGTTGATATATTTGTATATTTTGCTCGCTAATCGCTTTCACACTCTGGGAAATTGTACAAACTTTTACTGTTCAAGTCCTTGGTGAACTTCTGCTTTTATCGTTAAACTATGCGGCGTGCGGCTAGAGTGGGAAATACGTTTTTATTATACATTGATTTATGATGTTTTTATCGCATTCACTGAACTGAAGCCTTTGTAGAATTAATTTGCGTTTTGTTTAGCGATTTTCCTTGCCGCCAGGCCGCAGGACAGCAAAAAATGATTTGTTCTTCGGCCCAAACACTTTGGTGTAGAATATTATACACAGTTAATTATGATATCAATGCAAAAACGCAGCTACAACTGAAGAAAGATTTTCTACTTGAAATATTTTTAAGGCGGTAGCGTGTCTGTGTTTTCATTATTCTATCCGACTCTACACTTTTCAAAATGTACACAAAAGGCTGGATTATTAAAAATAGGTTTGTATGAGATAGCCGAAATACAGGCAATATTGGAAACTCTAATTAGCCGGCTTAAGAAGTAGAATGCCGGTCTCATTGCAGTCTTCTGTCTCTTCCAATGTTTCAACACTCGTATAAAAGTAATAGACAGAACTTTTGAAGTGTTATGATTTCGGAACAGTCAGCATCAATTGTTCACCACTCAATGTTTACGACTATGGCACGATAATTAAACCCACGCCATGGAAATGCAAGAAATCAGGGCCAATTTCTCTGTTCTGTGACTGTGTTACAAAGTTAATTGGCCGAAACAAACTGTGTGATTTGGCAGTCTATTATGATACAAAATACAGACTGATTTCACTTATCTCCAGGTCTATATCAGATGATATGGAAAAATATCAAGCCCGTACAATCCTCACACCTGTTAAGAACTTAAAAGCACCAGCTGAAACTAAAAAGCTTCCAATCTTGTTTTTCAATCTCAAAAAATCAACAGCTCCAGATTTGTAATTTCTTTTTAGACTATTCGGCTAATAAATTTCTTTTATTTTCACGTCGATACAGACAAAGAATCTAACAAAAGTTAGAGTTTCTTTCTTCACTTTTAGTTTTCAAGATCTATAATCTAGTCACTTTTAAAAGAGAAAGGAATTAATTTCCTCGTTTCCACACTGTTCTGTATTATAAAAACTGTGTATGTTTTACGTAGAAAAATTCAAAACACTACCCTGTTTAGACATAATTTTAGTATTGCACGGATTGAAAGAATAAAGGACTGGTCTTCGTGTGTGTTTTCGTGATTTGGAGAAGCCAGTGTTTAGAGCAGTGAGATCAAAACATTCAGTAAGTTTGACCAGCGTGTGCAAAGTTCTGATTTGAAAGACAAAGCGATGCGGCATAATTAGAGAGAATCGGGCGGAACACAAGAACATCGATTGTAATTACATTTTTCATTTTGGTTTTTTCTTCCCCTTTTGATGAATAGTATGGTTTAGGATTATAAAAAAACCCGCCAAGATATTAAAAGCAAGCCAGGCCGGCAAGCCGTGTTTACTTAGGGAAAATATTTTACATCATTCACAATCCTCATTTTTGTGTCAGTAACTTCGTGCAGTGCCCGCTGTATTATGTCTTTGTTTCATTTATAATCGGTCGTTTTCCAAAGCAAAAGTCTCGAGTTTAATGCAGTGGATTTTCTGCAAGTCCAGCCAGCACTATAGTCTATACTTCAGGAGCGCGTAAGAGTAATTAGTGAAAATTAGACGCTCTTTAGAAGAGTGCACATATACCTCGAGGCTATAGCAGTTCGGTTGTTTAAAGTTTCCGAGTTTATTGAAAGACACAAAGCCTTTTTCTATTTACTGCTACTTATAGAAGAGAAGACAATGAAAGTCATCAATATAATTGCGAATTTCAATTGCTAGCTTTAGTACGTAAGATACAAGATAACTGCTATAACTATTTGTAAAAGAAGAACTTTCGTTTAATTAAATGTTGATACCGTTGATCGGATCGAGGAAACAGAAAAATCAAACAATTTGGCGCACTTTTGTTTCTTCTGTAAACGGACTAATTCGAAAAATAGACTAAAAATTGGAGCTGGCCTGATACGTGCATTTAATACAAAAACATCTAACGTTATATATTTAGAAAGATAAAACCATTTCTCGAGGAATATTTTAATGAAATAGCGAATTGAAAACTTGAAGTTGCGGAAATAATTTTCTAAAGCAATTCACCGATAGTTGTGTTGTTGACGTGTTCAAGGGTCGGATGTCGAACAGAAATAAAAACATTTTGTCTTGCTCGTGTACATCTTAAATGAATATTCAATTTGAGTGAAACTTGACTACAAAAAAAAATTTTTTTGTGGTCACTTAACTTTTTTTTTTTAATTTGACGCTTGTAAACTTATCACCATATAGTTTGTATTGTTAAATGAACATACTTTGTACTTCAAATAAAAAGCATAAACACATTTTATCAAATTTTCTTTCAATATTAAAGTGTTTAAATGTAATTTCATATTCAAGTGCAAAATAAGTGCTCACGTTACTAATGTGGTTTTTTAAATGTGCTTAAAAGCTTTAATGTCTCGAAAAACCGTGTTAAAATATGATAATATTTTACAGTGATTGTTCGACCGTTCGTTGAATACAGCTAGTTTTAAAAAGACGACCTGCTAGAGGTGCTAAACACGAGTCAAGTTTGCTAAATAAATTTCAGTTTAAACTTAAAAGATGAAAAATTAATCTAGATGAAAGTATGTTGGTTAAGCAAATAAAATATTTTAGATGCACTTCGCTTTATGTGTAAGGAGTTTGCCCGATGTTTATAAATGTTAGTTCTTATGTTTGACTTTTGAAGTCTTCGGCCTTTTCGACTAAATTCATTGAAAATAGAATTTAATTACTAAAAGACAATGAATTGCCCAATTCTCCGCGGTGACAGAACGCAGTATTTGGCAAAGATTTATATTAAAAATAATAATTGAAAAAGTCCGTATATGCTGTGGAGGTTTTTCAAGTATTTTTAATATTTTTTACGTTCAGCAAGTTTTTCAGCCTGTTCGTTGAGAAAAAAGACTTGAAACTCCACTTTTTATGTTTAAAGAATGCTTCCTTAAGTTCTTTACCCGTGAGAAACTAGAGTTGGAAATGACATTGTTTGAAGTATGTTCTCCATACTCATCATTTTGTGATGAGATAGTGCATGGTGTTATTGTAAATGAAATAAGTTGTAACAGGTTTGCAAAAACATCGCTGCGGTGAGCACTCCTCTTGGTCACAAACCAAACGCTAAGAATCTTAGTCTCCTGCTAAGACTAGTAACAACAAGCCAAAACCGTGCCATATCCACAGGAAATATCTCAATAAGGAGGAGAGATTATCATTGGGTTGCCCGCAATTCTCAGCGTGTTGTTAAAGTAACTTTCAGTGAGAAGTATACGTTGTTATACTCTTTGTACTAACAGTATTGAACGACTTGTTTCGATTTTCTTCAAAAAAAATTTATTCCTAAGGCAAAGAATGGAGAAAGAACAAAATTTTACCCTTCGTTTAATTACATGTCTACTCTGTTCTAGACGTGTTTTCCATTTTTTGAAATTTTAAAATTGATATTTTTAAGGAAATACTTGTTAGTTACGAAGGATATTCACCGCGTGTATTAAATCGGTCAACAGTTCATTGTTTCTATGATTTTTCAAAAACAAGCCTTATCATTTTTATTTCATTTTTGTATTATTTAGTGCTGGTAGTTAGAAAATAGGTAACCGAATTTTTTATAGTCGCTTATCAATTAGCACTACAAACAAGTCTTGCTTGCTGGAAACTTGTAAATTAATAAACGATCAGAAATAAAGTTTTTATCCTAAGGAAATTATCCAATAACTTGATGAAAAGGATGCAAAATGATACACTTATTTAACATCACACGGAAAGCCTTAGAATAATTACGAATTGCTCGTTATTTGCTCAGCTTTTTGAGTTTAAGTTATTGTTTAAATATTTCGTTAATTTGAGTTTTCTAGTTTCAACCTTTTGACGTCAACTCATTCATTTTGTATCAGTTGAATAACGAACCGCGCCGCTAGAAAATACACAGAAAGAAAATCTAGCTGAGAGACACAATTCGCCGATGTGTCAAAAGAATTGCACAAATGACAGTATCCTTCCTTAAAAGTAAAAACTTTGTTGAAAGAGCAAGTACGTACTAGCTCATTAGCTGTCGTCTTCCTTTTTCATACGTTAGTTTCAAAAAACTGTCAAACTTAAGTTTATGGCTGTGGGCTTTTTTTAAAGTATGGTATCATATGAAAAACACATCCATCAAGTTTCCAGTACCCGCTCAGCTCTGTGCTCTTATAGAGGTTAAATAACAACAAACAATCTCTTATGAGTTGATCGCAGTTCAAATGAATGAAACTAAATAATAAATAATTCGGATGAAAAACACTGCTATAGTTCAAAATACTGTAAAATAATTAAAATTGTATTTCCCAAGAACCGGAACTTAAATTAAGGGAGAATGTAATGAATGAAAAATAAAAAAAAGCTTGTAAGAAGTTGTGCTCGCCCAATAATCTACCGAAGAAAACATAATGCGCAAAGTGTAATTTCTCACGCTTGGTGTTAGAAATTTCGAAAGATAATTAACGAAGTCTTCGGCCATGAAAGTGGTTGCAACCTAAACAAGCCAAACCTTGTATAACTGTTTTTATTCTTTTGTTAATTTTATTAAATTTATTGATACTTTTAACATTTACAACAAAGTGTGCAGAGAAAGCTCGAATTATCTTGTTATATTAATTTCCAAAAAAGTGAAAATAGATATTAACGAATCTATTTGCAAATTTTAACGAGTCTGGCAAAGAAAGAAAGAAATATTTTGTTGGGACTTTGGTCTTTTCTCACGAAGAAATTATATGTGTTTTGATGACTATAAAAACTTTCATGTTTTGCTTCTGTTGATCAATTGAATCGATTTCTAAAGTAACAAGTCGATTATTGGTTACAAAAAGCATCGTCTGCTACTTTAATTTAAAAGTTAGTAGAAAATAATTATTTTTCTTCCTTGAACAAATAGATTAAAAAGACTAATTATTAATTTTTAGTCCCAACCATTAATGAATATATTGTTGGGTAATTCTTGAACCACATTGTATTAATTTGGAGCATAAACCACTGCATTTCTAAGTTTCCTTGATATGTTGTGAGTTTCAGTTTGAGTCAGTCTCTGTGATGTAGAGCATAAGAACGTTTTTTGTCGAAAAAACAATTACACACAATATTCTGTGTTTATACTTCCCCGCTGGCTTTGAGCTTTTGAAACAGAGTGAGACAGGATGTATTGGTCACCCAACACTTGTTGGATTTTCTTTCAAGCAATCTACGCGAGTTTCTTTTTCAGTGTTTTGAAATTAATGCAGGTTTTTGCAACGTTCATCTTAATAACTTAAAATACCAAATGTGTATTTCTAATTGATTTCTATTTTCAATTTTAATAACTTGTGAACACACGAACTGAGCTTGTATAACCGGCAGCGTAACCAACCCAAAGACAAGAGCTATGGCTGCTTAAATCTTTCTTCACTTAAAACGCTACTCCACGTAATGTAATGCTAGTTTCGCTCATGTCGGCTCTAGTTAGTGTACATATGAATTAAGATTAAAATATTAATAACTCGGAACAAAAAAAAAAACATAAAAAATTTCAATCAGCTCATTAAACGTTATTGGTGTCTAGTTTCTTGATTTTGACAAATGGATGAAAAACCACTTGGATTTTTCCAAGTTTACGCATGTATATTTTAAGTAGTCAATTTTAGCAATGTAAGTCTAGCGTTCTAGTTTAGCATATAAGTATAGCTGTTTCGTTCGATCTTTTTATCAAAGAAGTTTGCTGTCATTTTTCCTCTGTGTTGCGTACAAAACTGGCTCTCTTTGTTAGGAAAATAAAAGCTATTATTTTATTATAAAACTTTTAAAATAAGTTTTACGGTTTTCTAACCGTATGTATTTCATTATTTTCATGGTATCATTGGTGCATAACGTTTAAGCTTTCCGGTGATGACGCAGGTGAAAGCTCAGAGACTCGAATAACAAGCACAAACTATACTTAATGAAAAATATTTTATTTTTTATTATTTATACAACTCCGAAATCCACTTCAATATATCATTAAAACTATACATTAAAATTTGTCGATTTTATTTTGGATAAAACAGGTATGGTTTCAGAACAGGAGAGCAAAATGGAAAAAGCGAAAAAAGACAGCAGCAATTCTTCGTCCGCCCGCACCAATCCTGCCTTCGCATATGGCTCAGAGTTACAATGCCGTTGACTCAATGTGCTCTTTTCACAATGATCACCGCTGGCCAACAACAATGGCGGCGAGCATGCCCACAATGGCTCAGTCCCAGTCTTCGCTCAACTTATCGCCGCCACATCACGTCTTCGCTCAATCAGCACATGAGGTGTTACAGCAGACATACCCTCATCAGACACAGATGCAAAGATCACATCTCGGAATTAATCTTCAACAACAAGTGAGCCAACAATCTCAGCAAACGTTCCAACAGCCTTTCTCTGGCCGAGATATGCCAATCTCATCGTCGCCATCGCTACAAGACATACAGTGTAATATTCCCAATGGAGGAGAGATGTGGCGTGGATCGAGTATAGCTACCTTGAGAAGAAAAGCTATAGAACATAAGGCCGGTTTTACGTACCGATGAACCATAACTGTTGCTTAAAGTGACAACAAACATTAAAATTTAGCCTTGGTTTTTTCCTTCTTAAGTTTAGGAACAAATACAAATCTTTTTAAGGCAAGAGCACTTTTTGATGAAAAGAAAAACGCACTTTATATCATTTTTGTTTCATGTTCCTTAATATTAGTAGGCTCGGTGTTCGTCTTTTAAATCCAGACACAAAACTTTCGATATACAGAAAAAGTCAGAATCATTGTTTTATAATAAGGTCCAGATCAAATAATCTAGCGACGTGAAATTTACTTTTGTCATTACAAAAAAAAAAACTTGTTGTGAAGTTGTTAAAACATTAAATGTTCAATTGGTTTCTTTGAGGCCATTCCCGGCTATCGCGTAAAACAATTGAGAGCACACAAAACTATGAACCAGGCCTTATTAAAACTAAGCATGAATTAGTTTATCTCTTTGGATTTAGCTATATAAAATTATGTCTTCGTTTGATTATCAGAAGCCGTACGTGAGACTGTAGGGCTCTTCAGCGATTTCTAAGAAAAGAAATTTAAGTATAAACGCTACATATATTGGTGGATTAAAACTGTTTCTCTGTAAGAGTTTTAAAAAACATTTAATTTAGAATATATTGAAATATAAACTTTCAGGCTTGAATCTCTTCCTAAAACAATGAAAGAGACCCCAGTGTTAAAGTTATCCGCCGCCTGGTTAGTCTAGTTGGTAAGGTGCCAGTCTGCTGTGCGGGAGGCTTGGGTTCGATTCCCTTCCGGACCAACACTCAGGGTCTTAAAATAATTGAGGAGAAGGTGCTGCCTTTGCT
>ERZ1740055.24-NODE-24-length-20196-cov-9.600616_pt1 | contig 20196 bp, 5 predicted proteins | sample MGYA00581747_ERZ1740055 | MGnify/ENA primary metagenome ERZ1740055 (study PRJEB43018, sample SAMN04849739) | marine metagenome | isolation source: floating plastic debris | place: Pacific Ocean | collected 2008-08-28 | study: EMG produced TPA metagenomics assembly of...
GTAGATATTCAAGGCCCCTCTCCTCTCTGCTATGCTTTGCTCAATTGATGCAATATGTTGGATGTACGAAAGAAAGAGGTATACTCTGGATTTCAAGTAAACTATCACTACCACTATATAGGTCACACAAGCAGTCAATGCAAATTGTCTCAAATTTTTTATTCTTACTACTTCTTTGGCCCTAATAAAATCAACTTGATAACAAAAAACTAACTAGTTAGAAAAAATGAACTAGTTTGTTACAAACATGAAAAAATCACCCTTAAATGAAAAAATAAACTAGTTTAAAACTATGATACCCTAAAAAGAAAAAATCAGCCTAGTTTGAAAAAATAATCTAGTTTTAAATTAGAATGGCCTAAAATAATTTGGACCTGTATTGATCGGGAGGGCAAAAAGTTAATTATTTTTCTTCACAAAACTCACATCACTGACTTCTATGAAATTTTACTTCAATTTTTTTTAACAATTTTTTAGGTCACCAATTTAAAAAATCTAAGTTACAGTATTTACTTTTCTGACTATGAAAACCTGGTCTGTTTCACTCCTTTCCAAGAAACATTTATTACTAACCTTCAACCCATCATGTACTCCAGCCATGGCATATAAGCTGCCATCCTTTGGGTCAGGCAGAAATATTGCACTAAACAACAAACCATAATTAATTTTATAAAAAATTTAAAACAGACGAAATTATACAACTGTGCAAATATACAAATTTTATCTTTAAGCCTAAATTTTAAAATTTCCTTTCACAAAAGAGACTACTATATTTAAATAAAAGTGTAAAAAGAGAAAAGGAAAATATCTAAAGCTCAAAATTCAAAGTTAACTTGGACTTACCCCTGACGCAAGTAGACTGGAGTTCTTAAGACAGTGTCTGAAGGAAAGGATTCAACCATAATTATTACATTAAATCTACACATAATAAAAATAAAAACTAGTTAAAGAAGCATAAAAAGTGCTTACCAAATACTCAAAACAGAATAATCAAATTTCTAACACAATACTTGTAAACACAAACACTCATTGATCAAAAGCTAATTATAAGTTATCTATTAACCAATTTTATTCTGTTTTGCACTTTTTATGATAGGAAAAGAACTAAACCCTCTTAAAGTAAGGTATTCACTATTATAGTAAAATAACCCTCCCTTTTAACACCTTCTTTTAGCAAACCATTTAATAAAACCTTATTTCTCATTCTGTTACAAAGAAACCATGCACACACAGTAGTTTCTTACAAATTTATTGTAGAACTTTGAGAAGTCAAAATGAAGTTCATAAAATTCAACCTCTCCAACATAACTTAAGTTAAAAAAAAACAATCATTTAATCTATTTTTAACAATCAATATACTATATTTTACATTGTCCACCAAAGCACCTGTATCATAGGAAAACCAGTCTAAAACCACATCAAAATGCATGTGTTAACAACATTAATTTTGTTTTACCAGTCTAAGTTGTTTAAAAAACAGAAAGTTCGGATGTTCTGCTGCAAGCATCTTCTAACTACTTATTTAAACAATATTTATGTTTTCTATGTAAATCACTAAATTAATATATATTCTCTAGTCGTAACACCTTCCTCTTCAGATGCTTCGTTGGAAATCCCCTTACTGGGTGAAGATTCCAAATAAATTATACAAAACATATATAAAGATATAAACAGATAATCAAGAAATAAACAGATTTGTAAAGACACATCAAACTGGCAATGAAATCTACACAAATTAATATAATGTGTTATGAAACGGCCGACGCTCTTGCATCACTGTCAATGAATGGATTTTTTAAGTTATGATCCTATCGGTACAGTGCGGACACGCATTTTCCTATTTGTCTAGGTTCTTTTCCGCTTCCGGTAAATAGAATCTTAAATTCGTTTTGATCTAAGTTATAAAACGTTCATTAAAACCTTAACAGATTGTCTATTTTGTGTAAGGTGTTCAAGGATCAGAAACTGCAGTGAAGAAGTGCCTGAACAAATAAAATGTGCATAAATCAAAGTGTCTCGCTTGAAATATATTGTTCATAAAACTGAAACCTTAATTTTAAATTAACAAGAATTCTGTTATGTGGCTATCTATTATTGGTATCTGTAAATTAAAATACAAATTTAAATATATAGTCAAAACACAATAATATCTGACGGACAATACAGGCAAAATTCTTGATAGACGAGTTTTGTAAATTACCTGAACCAATTTTTTATCGAAGTCTTTAACACCATGTGGTTTTACAGCCCGACTACATCTAACTAAAATAAAGCTATATTTCGTTACTCATTAATTTATTTAGCTTGCTGGATTTTGCTAATTATGTTAAAAAAGAAAAAGGAAATTTAACAAAAAAAAACAACAATTAACCTTCTTTCAAAGACCATTTGATTTCTCCCGTATTTCGTCTAACTGCATGCATGGTTCCATCCAGCGTCGAGACAAAAAGAAACGATTCTGGTACACTTAAAGTATTAGGCTAAAGTAAAAAGATAAAAAATAGAATAAACAACTATAACAACAACTGGTGAAATTAACAAAGCATGCTGTTCTACAAATCTTAAAAGATACCACAAAATAGAAACTTCAACACAGGAAGTTGCCATTATTCGTACCTCTTCTAAGCAGCTTATCCAATAAAAGCACCATAAAAACAAAGCAACAAAGAGGTACCTATAAACAAAAATATTCTGCATTTTTAAATTGATGTAACATCCAAAGGAAAGATCAAACCCAATCGAAACTTTTAATAAATTCAAAACGTGAATATTCTCGTGGAACTAGCAAACAAGACAGATCAGATGTTCAAAAGTGCCAGCGGACTGCCATTGACGTCGACTGCTCTGATTGGACAATGTTGGATTAACACTCGATTGTCATTGGTTAATTTTAATTTCGGAGCCAAGCTGTCGAAATGGACCCCATGCGCATGCGCGGCACACTGTTAAAGATGTTGTGGGTGATATCATTGGTAATGGCGGAATATTATCGAATTTGAATGTGGTTTGCGGATACCATATTTAAGAATAAGTCTAAGGCAATTTTTTTCAAAGTCTTCATTGAAATTGGTTGGCTGGTACTTTCTCACACAAATGATTATTATCTCCACAAGGAGCAGATAGTTATGAGCGATAAAAAAACACCACCGCGTCCTCCGCCACCGCGCCATCCGGCAGTCAGATCTCACTCATATGGTAACTCTTCATCCCTTGGGAAATCAAATTTTCGCAATCTCTTTCCCGCAATTTCAATCAGCTACAAGCCAACAACCAGCAGAAGCTTAGACGACTCCGATGAGGAGATTCACATTGTTCGCAAGAGAAAAGAAGCGGATGAAGGTACCACCGAGCATCGTTTAACAACCCAATATGCCGACTCGTCCCAGAGCTCGGAACCGGAAGAACTTTCCGCTGTAACACATTTAACAAACCCTGACCAAAACACTGAACCTTCAGTCGTGAAACAGTCGTTATCGCAGAGAAGATCATCATCCGAACTTTCACTTGTTAGTCTGGGTGACAATTTAACGTTTGAAAACCAAAAAACTTGGCCTTCGAAAAACTCAGATTCGTATCCTTCAATTCCAATGAAATTTCTGAAAACGAAAACCCAATGTGATGCTAAATCTGATTTTTCTAAATCAGAACCTATTTTGTTAAATGAAGAGAACGAACCGGTAGATGTAGGGTCACACTCATCAAGATCTCACTTGTATGTAGATTCAGAAGCGAAAGAACGCGAGCGGTCACCTTCACCATTTCGCAGATTCCTCAAACTCCAAAACAGCGATTCTGCTTCATCCATGGTGTCAAATGACAAACAATTACAACATGAATCCGTAATATCTTTATCATCTTTACTTGCTTCGGAAAGAGAAAGTGGCCTTCTGAATAATGAAAACGATGACGGCTGGGTGCATGTTGAGGAAGAAAGCGATGATGAGGAACGACTGTATTTTGATGCACTTTCGGGAACTAGTGAAAATGGTAGTATTGGAACACAACCCCTTCAATCGCCGGACAAAACTCCATCGTCCACTGCCTTTTTGTTATGTGTTCTGCTGTTCTATTCTTACTTGGTTGCGACACCAAGTGCGTTTGTTTCAGGTGTTGTGTTCGGTTCACTTCTGGTTTATTTAATAGGTTGTTTATTTCTATGGATATCTTGCCCCGAGGACTCAATTTCGGAACGATATATTCGCGAGTTGAATGAATATAAGGAAAGACTAAAAACGACTCCACCACGAAATTACAAATCTATGGATCCAGGGTTTCTTCTGACAGCGAGGGAACTACAGGTGAAAGATCGCTTTGAGTTGTAAATATGTTATTTTTTAAGATGATAGTTACTTTGTGTGCTCATTGATGTTCTGTGAGAGTTGTTTCGTATTACAGTCAAGTCAGTGCATGGATTGATGTAAAACATCCACATTTCATTTTAGCCATAACAGATGGAAATACCACCTGTCTCGCATTCCATTTTAATTTTGAGATAGTTGTGTTACTGCAAAGCAAATTTAAAATTATTTTTAATTTTTTTTAAACTAAAGATGTAAAAAATTATATTGCTTATTTGTCAGAAACTGAAATTTTTACTTCTCAGAGTTGGTCTTGTTACAAATTTCATGATAAAATATTTTTTTATTAATAAAACATTTTTTTTACCTTTTCGGTTTAGTACTTATGAATTGAAAATGCAAATAGAACTTGTCAAGAAAATTTGTTCAAAATGTTCCTCTCTCTTTAAAATCTTATGTTTTATCCAAAACCATAAACTTTGAAACATTTAGTAAAAACTTAAATTAATTTTACAGATCTGAGATATCCAGACTAATTATAAATTCCATTCTTCATTCCATGACCACAACAACTTTACAAAACAATGACATGTAGAAGTTTGTATGTAAGATTTGTAATTTTTGTTTTTATATCTAGAATTTATAACAATTAAAATTGTTGCTAATTTCATTTTGAATATATTGATATTACAGGGTTCAAATTAGCCACTGGCTTCCTGCAATAGCTGTCAAAATTTTAAATCTTGCCAGTGGTTTTTGTCACTGCCACATTGTTCAAGATAAGCTCAGACACTATCAACAACTTTCACCCTAAACATTACTAGGTGAAAAAGATATTTCTTTTTTGTAGAAGTAACTTAGTTTTATAACACTTGCATTTCCAAAAAGAATGTTTTACTGCCAGAAAACAACTGAGATCTACTTTGTTCTGCAGCGCATATGACTACTATATTAACTATCTTTGCCGTCAAAAAGTTTGGACTACATAAAACAGCCTACATAATGAAGTAGATTTTCTGAACATTATTTATGATATTATGGTATGTTGTGGGGAAAAAAACCCAAACCTCTCTAACTCCCCAAGGCTAAATCATTGAAAAAGTCCAAATAGAGTTAATGGGATGCTTTGTCAACTTGTAATGTTTTAATATGAATTTTTAAAATTTTTTTGGTTTTACAGGGCTGGATGTACAAGGCTAGAAATTATGAACATGATAACTTTGACTTCAGTGAAGCAGTTCCAGTTTTCACTTCCCTTAGCAATAAAACTCTGAAACTGTCTCATCCAAGACCAGATGTCAATGGAAAAAGGATTGACCCAAGGACCGTTGATAAAAATGCCTTTATAACATACACTAGTCACGAACATTATTGTTTGACAGAAGCAACGGTTGATTTAGTACCAGTAAATATTCCAGTAAAGAGAGTATGGAGTAGAAAGTTTCCCATTAAAGTTACTATCTCATCTAGCAAACAGACTGGCACAGAAAGTTTTGAAGATTCTGATTATGACGACCTTGGAAGCTCAGTTATATCTAAATTAAAGAAGTTAAACTCAGTGGATAATGATTCACATGCTGATATTTTTTATCTCTTTGCTCGCACTGGCCGAGAGAAGGAGGAATGGTATAATATGTTGCAAAGTGTTCTAAAGCAAAAGAAGGACAGTAAGTCTACAAACCCGTCCTGTAGTTATCCTCATTATATGGCCTCTTTACTTCCTGTTCCTGGAACATCTGAGGCAGCATCGCAGATTGCCTGGGTTAATGTCCTGTTTGGACGAGTGTTTTGGGATGTGTGGCAGGATAAATACTGGTCAGATAAAATCAAGCTAAGATTCCAGAACAAGTTAAGCAAGCTGAAAAAGCCATCATTTATCCGAGACATCAGAATTGCTGACTTAAGTCTAGGCCACAGTTTGCCAATCATCAACCGGGCTTCACTGCCAGTTATTGATGAACGAGGCACATGGGTTGATTTAGATGTAACGTATAGTGGAGGCCTTGTATTTTCGTTAGAAGGCCATTTAAATGTTGAAGGGTATCTTGCAGCTTTTATTAGCCTTGGTCAGGATAGTGAAGTGTCGTCAGATCTGGACATGGCAGAACTTGTTAAGAAGTATGAGATTGTGGAAGAAGTTACAAATGCAGCACAAGGTACAGACTCTGAGTCTGATGCAACTTCTAGCAGTGACTCGGATTTCGAGTCACCTGAGTCCGATTTTGAAGATGCAGATAATATTTCTATCTCCAATCTTGGATCTTCATCCTCTAGTACTTATGGAGCCTCAGCATGTAGAGAAGAACACATGACAGATAGATTAACAACCAGTAGCATGGAATCAGAGGGTAGCTTGACTCAGACAGACAATAGCATGGCAGATTTGTCATTGACTAATAAGAAACAAACAGAGATGAACTCAAAACAGACAGAAAGATATGAGACAAATAGCTCAGGAAAAAAGTCAGGCTTGAATGAAAAATCAGATAGTTCCGAATCATGGAATTCATCAGCTGAAAAAGAATATTTTGAGAGTGATAAGTGTAGAACTTCAAAGCACATATCTAGTGAATCAGAAAAGGTGTCCAAGAAAGTCCGAACAGGGAAAGCATCATCTCATTCTGGTGCAAAAAAAAAGATACTTGGTGTCATTGAGAGACTTGCTAAATCAAAATGGGTAAAAAGGGCAGCGGAGACTGAAATTGTGAAGAGGGCAGCAGAGCGTTTTTCAAACCTGCCCATTACATTGTCTGTGGAGGTACAAGCTGTGAATGGCACAATTGCCCTCAACATTCCTCCCCCACCAACCAACAGACTATGGTAAGTATTTTCTATGAAAAACTTAATAAAAACACCATTGTTATATTAGATATTACCGATACTACTACTATTACACAGTATTATTAATAGTATTACAACTGTTAATAAAAGCCATGTTGATCTGACAATTTTAAATACATCATGATTATCAAACAGAGAAAAGAAAATATTCATATGTGATCTTTGCTTAATCCAGGTTTTGGATCAAAAAGTTAGTCTGATTTCAATAATATTTCAATTTTATTCAAGTCATATTACTGTTACTACTACTACAATTTCTACTGCTATTGTTGTAAATACTAATAACTACAGCTGCTATTATTATTATTTCTATGTGTGATACTATCTTATTTTAAATATTAATATTACTGCTATAACCACTACTAGTTACCCCTCATTACTTCTACAACTACTGTTGCTACTGATACTATTAATATTGTTTTAACTAATATTGTCACTATTCTAACTGATTACATACATTCGGCACTTCAATGTATCTAGAATTTTCATTACATTTCCTAGATATTTTTGTACATCTGAAGAAGGTATTTAGTAGATAAAAAGTTAATGATATTTTTATACTGCAGTAATGTGAATCTGTGTTGCTTGTATTAGGTATGGATTTCGAGGGAACCCCATGTTGTTTGTAACAGCAAGGCCAAAGCTTGGTGAACGACAGGTTAAACTAATTCATGTTACAGAGTGGATAGAAAAGAAACTCAAGCAAGAATTTAAGGTAATGAAAACATTAAAACTCTTGTAATTATGTTAGGTATGTGGGATTCTCTCAGCTGTGAAGTACTTTGGAGGTAAAATAACATTTTATTGATTCAAATCCAGCAATATCAAGAGTAGTATAATCTTCCATTAAAGCTGGCTCTGCTTTCCATCTTTAAGTGGTTGATAAAATGAATGCCAGCTTCTGCTGAGAGTCAGACTCATTTACTACAGCAAACGAAGAGAAGCACCTTTTGTTAGCTTCTGCTTGTCGCTAAGGCTGAATCAATAATTTCCTGTTTTAGGAACATTTAGACCAAAAACTAAAGATTGGAGGAAGGGGGGAAATAAAAACTAAGAAAATCCAAAAATTTTCTATTTAGTTTAATTATATAGTACTTGGTATATGAACTACTCATGATCAGAGACATTGATTGACAATCGCCATTATAATATTCAACACATGAAGCTGTTTATTCCTTGACCTTGTCACATAATTTTCGATTGTACCATCTAAGTACATTTTTATTAATTACAAGCAGGGAAATATGTTTTGATCTTCATATATAAATTTTTTTTCAATTTTAAAAATTCTAAGAATTAAGTTTGGTGGGTTTGTAAAACGGGAAAATAGATTGGTCAACTGCCTAACCTGTTATAAATGGATAATTTCCTATTCATCCATAGATTCTTGTCCTCTATCGCTATAGAAACAGTGACAAGCACCATTTCATGAACCACTAGGCTTGTAAAGGATGAAGCCTCTTTTGGAAAACCATGTTTTACACAGATATTAAAGTAATAGTGAAAGTGTAATGCTTGTGGGATGTGGCTGAAATAAGAATCATCAAGTAAAGATAATACATGCTATAAGTGCTAGCAGCAATACTTGAAGTCACCAATATGGGGCACAAAGCCACAGAGGCAGCAGGAATTACTGTGATTACTCCTTAAATCTAGCATAAAAAATTATTAGTGAGTCTAAGTGATAATTTATCATTGATAAATGATAATAATTTTGTGTAACTGTTAGTTGTTTTTAAGTGCCTTCAAACAAAACATGTTTACATTATTTTCACTAGTACCAATGACTTTTCAACCCATATCAGCCCTGTCCTCATTCACTCATTGAACCAACAATGTTTTGGTCCATTAGAAGCACTGGGCTTAAAAGCTAAGGGAAGGGAATTCCAAAAAATAAAAAAAAATGTCAGAGAATAATGTTAATAATAATTTCATTGAAAAAGACTAAAGGCTGTGTTGAAGTGTTTGGGCTTTTTTTCCATCTTCTCCACTTGTCTATCAATATCTTGTCTACAAATCAGGCCGACCTTTCCAGTAGTTTCCTCAAGAAGTAGTCAATACTATTTCTTGTCACATATGTTTAAGCGACAATTTAACTTACTTGAGTGTCAGTGTCAAATTACACTTTTGTTTCTATATACAGAACATGTTTGTTTTACCAAATATGGAAGACATCCCTATAAAGCTGATGCACTCAGGACTGGATGAACAATTTACAGAATGAAATGTGGTGCTTAAAACCATGTGCTTTGGTTGTCATGATGGCATTTGTTGTCAAGGTCATACATTCCAGTTGCTGAGTACAGTGATATAGTATTTTTGAGTTAGCATTACTTTCAAGAAATGAACTAAATTCTCAGAATAAATTTTATCTAACTTAATTTTTCATTAATATTGTAAATATTGTAACAGTAAAAATGCGTATACCTCGATTACCTTAAAGGTCTTTAGCCATTTTCAAGAAGTATGGAATTCAAAATTAAGTACTAAGTATAATGAGATGTTTATTTATTATAATTATTCCTTTTGTGTTGAAGTGTTTAAAATAGACTGGAACTTTCTTTGAATGATTTTAAGATACAAATTGGAGTTTATGAAGAACTACCAAAGCAAGTTTTAGATACTTATTCTCCTGCAGTGTATATTACATTGCAGTTGTACCTTCACTGCTATTTTCAACTAATATTTAATTTGTTCCCTTTGATTGTAACTTACCATTTGAATTTGTTTTTCACACTCTGTGTACGTGCCCAACCAAAATTTGCAAATGCATAAATGCAGTACACTGACAAACAGGCATTTTAACCCTTTATTTTATATACCGGTTATTTTGGGTTGCCAACACCCCCAGCTTTACTATTTACTCTTTAGAAAATAATCCTGAAATAACGCATGCTCTGATTGGCTACAAATCTATTTTATATAACTGAACATAACTTGAGAAGTTTTTCAGGATGGAAGTGAAGTTATTTTCTAAAAGGAATAAAACAGTTTTGCTTGTGTTTCTAGACAATAAAAGAAAACACTATGGCGTGTAGAACACTCAAAAGCAGAGAGAAAACTCAGCTTTGTCTCCTTTTCTCTCAACCCTTTACTCGTGTTCTCCTATGTCACAGTGTTTTATATTATTCTCTAGAAACATGTGCGATGCTGTTTCATTCCTTTTACCAGAAATCATTTTAAGGAAAAAAAAGGTACAAAAAGACTTGTTTCAACACCTAGTTTTTTAACTCTGTTGACAAGACTGACCATTACATATCTGAAACATTTTATTTCCCAAATTGTCTGATATATTTTATACCATTAACATGTTCTCATTGCTTAAAACATTTCATTATCATTGAGAAAGATATTTGGAAACCTCAAAAGCAAGAAAGAAGATATTGACCTTCAGTAATTTAAATTGTTTTGATTCTCATTTGCAAGAAAATTGAAATGACAGGGTTCAACTTACTACAGGATAATGCAATTTAGTTTACTGCAGCTCCTTTTGATTCTACAAATTATTAACATTATTTATTTTAAGTTAATTTTTTTGTTACAATGACAAATTTCCACGGATGGCATATTTCATGGAATATAGTTTTCTATGTATTAGAAATGAAATAATTGATAATTTTTAAAAACAAGACATATTTTGATTTCAGCCATGTGAATTAATATTACAAAGTGAGTGAATTTATACTGATACTATTTTTAAAAAGTTCTGTTACTAATGAACAAAATTTAAACTAACCAATAACATGATAACAAGTTGAAAGATATAAACATAGAATATAACAAGGTAGCTAATAATATGACAAGTTGAAAGGAGAAACTAAGATAACAAAGTTAAGCTGACATGCTCGACTTGTTTGTTTAACTTGGGTTCCAACTTTTCAATGTAGTAGCCCTCCTTAATCTTTAACTGAAAGTAACGAAGAGCAGAGTTCAATATTTTAAAACAGAATAAATCGCATTTGTCTTTACAGTTCTTTGAACTGGTGAGATATTAATTCATATGGCTGAAGATGATGTTAAGTAACTTCGAAACATGTCCTGTGTATTGAAAGAGTTAATTTGTTTTTAAAAATTGTCACTTCACTTGTGCTATTGAGACCGTTTGGAACAAGAGGCTACCCAACTCGTGCTGGTTCTTGCAAGTTTATAAATTGAATCCATGAAAAATGAGAAAGAGACTTGCTGCTATAGAAATATAAATTACTGTGATTTTGATGGGAGGGGGATGTGTCGCTAAGGAAATGAAAGAAATCGAATCAGTAACCGAATCGGAAACCGAATTCGAAATAATTTTTATTTTTTGATAAACCAAAATGCCTCAAAACTTCCAATTATCCTAATGACTAAGTTTTAAAGCTGAAAAAAAAGGTAAAAAAGTAAAAAAAGAAAAGAGAAGATGATTTACAGTGGGGAAAAAAAACAGAGAACTGTGATATTCAAACTTATGACATAATTAGACAAAACTTTGAAAAAAGTAGCATTCGTGAAATTAGTTTTTAATTGCACTAGGTACACTATTTGGGAGTTTTTCAATTTTATCCTCAATTTTTTAAAAGGTTTCAGAGTCATTTTTATGTAAAATATTCAGTTCTATCGGTATTTTTGATTTAGCGACATAAGTGTCTACTGCACTAGTGCATTCTATTCTTTTGTGCATAATAATAACAACAACAACAACAATAATAATTGTAATGAAGATTAGACTTGAGATTGCCACTATTAAGGCTTTATTCAGCAAAACCTAAGCTTGCATTGGAACTATACATTTTAACAACAACATGGCGACCTAACAAAACAAGTCCGCTGACATTCCGTGGGCGCTACGCACAGGAAGCCCGGTAAAGAACAATAGTTAATTTAACTGAAAACCATCTGTTCAATTGTCACTACAATAATAATAATCATAATTTCTTTGATCCTGAAGCTTTTCTACAAAATTACGAGCGGAAAAATCAAATCTACATGCGTAACCGTGCAACTCCGGCTTTGTTTATATAACCCTTCTGAGCACCATCACTTTGTTAAAAAGAAGCCGCGGGCGACACAAAAACTAAAAACAAGACGCTCTAGGAACGTATACTTGTGCCAGCTCGTGGATAAAATGTGAAAACTTTTGATTTTACTGCTGTCCAGTATATAAACTATTACACCAAGTGGCTGAAGACCTCGACACAAATAAAAAAAAACACGGGGCAAATCTAAACTTGTGCCGCGCTTCGCTGCCGGCACAAGTAATAATAAAAAACAAAGCCCATTTCTATACTCATTGCCTACCGGCACAAGTAAAAATTGTGATAATGTAGTGAAAAAACAAACAAACAATTTTTTTCAATAACTGATTATTTTTCAGTAATTCAAATTCTGTTTTTTGGAGGAATTTGAAAATTAGAAAACCCACTTTCCATCTCACTTGATTCAAGGCATCCTCCTTCTCCAAACCAACATTCTTGCTTTCCTTCTCCACTTGTGTCTTCCTATATAATGTAAACTATTAAGTTTAACCTTAAAAAAAGTTATGTTATTGTTGTCACACCTTATAATATTAAGAACTATTTAGTCTCTAATCAGAGGTCATGAATGGTTAAGAAAAGGACTATTGAAAATAAAGTTTTAAATTATTTTGGCAAAAGCATTTAAATGTTTCTGATTTTGTTAAATTATAGTAACATTTATTAACGTACAGTATAATAACTTGAATTAACAGGTTTGCTGTCAAAATCTGAAATGAAGTGTTGATGATTTCTGTTTTCTTTTAATTTCAAATTCTGGGTTGCAAGAATACAACTTTAAAGATACTTTAATAATTAAAATAAATATTTTGGAGATGTTGTTTCAAATTTTTATTTATATGGATTTTTTTTTATTAGCAATTATTCCACAAATGCACTTTGGATATGAGCTGATCACCTCATATCCAACAAGCATGAGTGCAATCTTTTTTTAATAAGTTTCATACTACATTTTGAAAAGCTTGGATTAGAAAAGTCACTTTTCTCCCATCTTTTTCACCTTGGCACTGCTCTCATAACAGGTGATGCCAGATACATGAGCTGGTAACTGCCAAGTTTGAGTCAACCAATCAGAAGGCCAGAAATACAAACTTCTAAATGGAAGTAATTAATAATGTTTTTTATTTTTTTATTTTTGCTAAAATAATTATTATCTTGAAAGTGACCTTCTATGTCCTTATGAGGACCCAATATGAACTAAATAAAAATAAAATAGAGCAACCACCAGTACAGCTTGCTACTATTTATAGCAGATGTCTGCCACCAATGTGGCAAAATTAGTGCACATTAATTAAATAAAGAAAAGTGCTTTCTTTGCTTTCTATGTCTCAGATATTGTCTTTTAGCTCTTTCTTGGTTCATTTAAAGTCTGACGAAAACTTCAAGTTCAAAATATCAATTTAAAAACTCCATAACATCTGCACTCCGAACCAGTATCAGTTTATTTAAAAAGAGCTAAGAAACAATATAATTTTTTATTGTGCATCTGGGCTGGGTTGTTCAAAAGCTGGTTAACTTTACATTGGATTAAGCAAAAATTCAAGAAGCAGTTTCTTCTTTAAGAAAAGGTAAACAATCCTTTAAAAATACTATTTAGATTTTCAAAGGAAAAAACTTGTTAATCCAAAAATTACAGCTCATATCCTTCCCTGTAAGATTGGAAACAAAACCATAGGTTAAATATTTAACTCTGGGTTAGTGCTAATTGGCTTTTGAACAACTGGGCCCAGATCCAGCTCCCAGTTAATGCCACCCAAAAACAAATAATTTTCTTGATCAATAGAAAAGATAAAAAGCTTCCAACAGTTCCATTTCTCCAACACTGCAAAAAAACAAGTGCATTGAGAAGGACAAAATAATTTTTGATGCAATGGTGAGACAGTTCTGATTCAATTAGATCCTATGGTGCTGGTAGGTGTTGATGGACTAAACTTAATGAATGAATTGAAAATCATACTACATAAAATGGTACACATATTTCTGTCCTGGCATTAAACTGCCTGTATATCATAACTTGACTGGCTGGGATGGTATGAACATACATGTAAACTAGCAAAATTACAACTACATGAATGAAAGCCCTCTAAATATGCTAAATATCAGTGAGTGTTCTTGTTTGTAGCCATGTATATGTTGCAGTTCCAGTTTTTAAGCAATAATTTGACAAAAAGCTAAGTCTAACTTTCATAATTAATTTTTTTAAGTTAAAAAAAAAACTTTCTAAACATAAAGTTTGTGAGTATTTTTGTTCAAGGGTCCCAAAGCAATTCTTAGTTAGCACCATCTTGGGTACCATGGCCACACAAGTTACTAATGGCTTCTGGTAAATTTCTTGTTCTTTGTTCCTTAAGACTGCCTTAAGCACCTTTTTTATAAGAGTAGTCTGAAAATTTCCACAAGTGGTAGCAATTTCTTGAAAGCACTGCATAAATTTTAGTTCTAACTACTTTATTTTTACCCAAGTTTGAATTAAAAACAGTAACATGAAAAGTCGAGCATTTTGACAATGTAGCCAGCAATCTTGTTCTTCCATTTTGCTTAGCTGTCTTCATACACAAAAGACTGTCTTGTTGTCTCTAGAAACAATGGTGTGGAATCATTGCAAAAACCACATGCAATTTCAAGATGGCATAGAAGTTTCTTTGCCAGTAGAGAGATGTCTTCTTCAAGCTAGGAAACAAAATGCTTAAACTTTATTCCTGATAAACAGTAGCTGCAGATCATGAAGCTATGAAAGGTGGCTAGAAACTTATTGACTTTAATGCCTTGTGGACTGGGCACTTATTTCTGGTTTATTTAGTGTGAAGCAGATGAGAATCTTTGACTCATACTGGATGGGGCACTAATCCATTGCAGGTTAGTTCCAGGAAAAGCTATTTATGATCTATTTGCTGATCCCCTAAAAGTGGAAAGCTGACTCAGCTTTGGTGGAAAAAGGTAAAAGAGAATTAGAGAATAGAAAATTGAACTTGGAACCTTATAGTCATTAGGTAGAGATCTTATCAACTACACCAATCTTATTACTATCTTTTGAGCCAAAGTGGTATAAATGTGTAATATATATTAACATACAACTAGTTGGATAAAGAGTGATATCAAGTAGAAACAAATTTTGGATCCTATTGCCGAAATAGAGTTGACCTGAGACAATTGCCAAGTCAACCAAAACAACAAAAAAATCGGCCAGTCAACAGCCACCACAAGAAGAAAGTCTATTCCATGATCAAGTCCATCCTTATTCTAATTCACCAATGGAGCCAAAGGTTGACGACTGCAAAGTGTCCACCCACACAGAGGTTAGACCAGCAACATCACAGACAGTGCAAGCCCCCTAAAGGTCCCATCCCCAACAAACAACCAAGGAATCTACATATCTTTAAAATTATGTTCATTAATGGCTACTTGAACTTTTAAATGTGCTTAGTATATTTGCATAAGACTGTATTTGAAAATTTTTGTTTTGTTTATATACCACATGAAGGACCAATCATTTAAACCTTGATTTATTTGATAGTTAGAAACTAAAGGAAGAGGGATGTTACGTGATATGTGTTACATCTATCAACACATTATTATCTTACGTAGAACGAAGTATATTATTGCTTTCCTGATTTTGTAATTAAGTTGAATAAATGGAATTTACAGCAAATGCGTGATCTCGATGCCTTATTTATTATTGCGATATGCAAAAACGAGAATTAACTAAAAGTAAGTTAAAAATACTTATAAATTGAAGAAGGAAAGAAATTTGCTTCTTTCAATACCCAGGGGATTATTGCAAAAGGTTCAGAAATATAATAAAACCAAATCAGAATGCAAGACCTGCAATGATAATCTACTAGTTGGGAGATATTAAATTATAATCATGATTAGTGTCACTCCACTTGTGAACTACAAACATTTAAATATTTCAATGCTATGCTTACACACAAGTATTTTATCTCTCTAAGAGAAATGTTTTGAATCTCTGCACAGCCATGTACAGCAGTATACTCAACATTTACCTCAAGATCAGCACAGACAAGTGGTGAGTCATATGCATCAGCAAGGCTTGTTATTTCATGAACAGTAACATTTTGATGGAATTCACTTCTTGCTGAAAAGTAAGAAGACAAGGCAATATTATGGTGTTCATCAACACAAATTAATTATTTACTAGCTGTTGTTTAAATTGTTAACTGATAACACTACAAAATAAATATCAACTGAATTTCCTTAACTCAACTGTTTATTGTGAAGGGATATTAAGACTACTATGGGTGATAATGAAATTACTGAAAAAAAGCAATTAAAAGAATGATACTTATCAAAAATTTCCCATTAATTATACCAATCAACTACAAGTATATAAAATCTATTAATAAGGAACCTTCGTTCCCTGTAATTGATCACTTGATTTCAGTTTATCTGTCAATAACCAGCAAGACCATGCGGTTATGAGCATTAACCTTTGTTTCTTGATTTAACCATGGCCAAATCTTTAATAAATTCAAACCATGAATATATAAATCAAAATGATTTTTGAGATTTTACTCCAGCAAAAGTTGTCATTTATCAGTCGTGAGTATACACTCGAGTTACTTAATTTGGCAGGCTTTTTAGTGCACGTCCAGCAACTTTGCCGCCTTTTAGACAAGTTTGAAGTTTTGGGTTTCTTGTGAAGCAGTTTGTGACATTTTTTATCAACTTTTTTGTTTGATTTTGTTAAAATGGAATTCAACCATTTGCCAGATTTACTGAATACCAGATTTACAATTATTTGTTTTGTGGTGGAAAACACTTGGAAGCAAAAATATGCAGATTCCTGACTCATTTTGACAAGATCATCACTTCAAGATGGTGATTTTTGGTCGATACTAAATTGGGGATGGCATGACAACATGTGAAAACACTTTGAACAAATATTTGTTGAGTTCTTCTGTTTTATCAAAACAATGAACTTACCTTCCACAGAACATGCTGATCAATTTTAAAGCAAGATATATGCTACATTTCTTTTACGATTTAATTTCAGCTTTTGACAAACTAATGCATCGTCCATTTTCTTGTAAAATATGGTAGTGAAGTGTGCTGTAGCTATGTAAATTGAACAAATATATATATATAAACAGGAGTGGATTCTCACTACTAAGTTCTGCTTTTGACGTCATGGACCAGAAAATAATATCATGGTGGTTACCAGCCTCCCATCGCTTGGTCAAGGTGAAACCGTAAGTGATTTTTCCAAACTATATAATTATGCAAATTGCATAAATAAAAATATTAATCAAATTTTTATTTTGCCAACACCATTAGATGAGTAAGGATATTTTATACAACCAATATATACACTTTAAGCACTGACAATAATGTTGTTAATTTTATTGTGGTTAATTAAGCAACTCACCCTTGCTTGCCATAAAACTACATCTTCCAAGAAAGTAGTCAATGCTAAGATACTTCAAAGATTCTTCAACAACCTTAAAGCTGTTATATGGGCAAGATAATTTTATTGTAACTGACAAGTTTAAAACATAATTCATGTTGTTGTATTTCAAATTTCTATAAAGAGATTTGTTTTTTGAAATAATCTTTATGGTTATGGAAGATAGATATGGCAAGATTTGAGAGAAACAAACGGGCTATGTTGAGATGGATGTGTGGCCTGAGACCTGGTGATGTCACCACTCTTAGTGACATATGGGATAAGCTTGAGATTGTCAGCCTTGAGATTGCCCTTTGTCAAGCACACCTTCAGCCATACAAAGAGAGCGACAAGCTCAATATCGTCTATCAGGAACTTTGAGGTAAAAGGGCATAGACGAAGAGGCAGACCGAGGAAAACGTGGGCCAAGGTGGTCAAAGAAGACCTAAAGGCATCTCACCCGTCTGCAGATTTGGCCACCAACTAGGGTGCATGGAGGAATGCTGTGAAAGCCTTGCAACATCATACCTACTCACAAGTGGACTAATGACGTAAACGGATGGTGAGCGAGTGTAAGTTTTATGGAATGCAAATTGTGTAACTTATTCAAAAAGTTATTTCATAACGTCAAAACAAACAACTATGTTGGGTTGTCACTATTCACTGGATGTGAAATTCAAAGACTTTTCAGGACTTTCCAGGACCTTTTCAAGCAATGCCACGATCTTCTCTGTCAAGTATAACTTAAATTATACACATACACATTTTTTAAAAATCAGTTCAACAATACACATACTATATTTTGAAGCTTTTGCTAGAAGGCTTTACTGAATTGGCTGAAAGCTAACAGTGAAGTACAACCAATGACAGTTCACTTTCGATTCGCATTGTTGTTTTAGAATATTGTCAAATCAAAAATATTTAAACGAATTGAGGCATCGACTCACTAAAATTGATCTGTTTGGTTTGTAAGAATGATAGAGAGAGATCAGTAGAATATTATGGGTCAAAATCTCCTTACTGGCACATACTTATTATGCATGCAGCTCATTTCATATATTACTGCAGGATTTAGGGTTTGGGTAAGGGTTAGTTTGTATGCATAATTATAAGTATGCACCAGTACAGACATTTTTTTACAACTAGTAATAATCAAAGCTATAGCTATATAGGAAGTGCTGTGAGCTCTGGTGAAGTTGTGTTTCCATTTTTATTGGTCATAATGTCTTGATAGTGATGCAATGCCATAACTACTGTGCATGTCAGAGATTAAATTGGACCACTGACCTAGTAAATGCCAGGTGCAGTCTCAACATGAAAATGAGGTTGAGGTACTGAGACAGACTCCATCCCTTCTCTAGTACACTGTGCCAACCCAGAACTCCTTGTGCCTGCCCAGAAGTCCTTGTGGCCGTACAGCCAATTAATAAATTGAATTACCTAGTAACTTGTTTTCATTTTTGGTCCCTGACATTAATTTTTTTCTGAGTTTTTGTAAAAATGAAAACTAGAATAAAGACTAGGAGAGTAAACTAATGTTCAAAAGTCAATTTACCTTGCTTTGTTGGCCATATTCATGAAGAAAACAACGTAGTCAACATTTGGTCGTGGACGTGTACCTTCTCTGTCTTTTACCAGAGGCAGCATAGTTGCTATATTGCTTTCATTGTAAAATGATTAAATTGTTAATTTTAGTAATACAATTTTAAAACATTTAACTTCTACTTTTAATCATATATTCTGTATTCAATACAAATTACAAATAGTCAATAGTTGATATGAAATCCTTGAAAATAAAATAACATAGCCCTCCACATTTGGCTTGATAAAGACTAGCATGGCTACTCGAAATATTGCCATTAAATTTGTCTTGAAATGTTGTTGTAATAGCCTTGCATTCAGATTTTGTTTATATACTTTGAGAGTACTGAAATCACAACTCTCGGAAATGCGATTTCCAGCATTTAGGAGCATATTTTTTCAACAAAATGGAAATATTGCACAAACTTTGAATAAATTTATTCGCAATTAACCAAAGTCACAAATTTATTTACAGATGGAAAGTAGTTAAAAGATTACAATTCCAACTGATATACACATTTACAAAATTATGTACTAAAAAATTCAAAATATAAAATAACAATGAAATACATCTGAAGTCTCAATATGTATAATTATAATTTTATTTTTTTAAAGTGTTATGGTGGGGTTACAGCTGGCCTACAAGGTTTCATTTGCATTGTTAGTATTTTGGTTTACTCCCTTATTTGAATTTCTAGCGGCAAAATTATTGGGGGGGAGGCTATAGCCCCTCAGTCCCCCCAGCCCCCCCACTCTGTGGTCCCTGGGGTTAGGGTTAGCTATATAGAAAATAGGTGGGATTTTTATGCATAAACTGTCTGCATAATTAAGTACACCCCAATACGAAAATTTTCCCTGACGTCTATTACATGCTACCCTGTTTGGCAGAGGTTTTTTTCCCCCTCTAAAGAGAAGAAAAATAAACCTCTGCACGGATCTGCTTGATATTTTATCGAGTGTGTGTGAACAAAGGCTCAAATTCTGTCAGCGGATAAGAGTAGATGGCTTATAACAACCCAGCAGTTGTTCTACATTATGATATGTGCTAAAATTCAAACTGGTT